>JACCDM011688152.1_pt1 | contig 11000 bp, 13 predicted proteins | sample 7445851 | NCBI WGS metagenome assembly JACCDM01 (sample SAMN15323438, study PRJNA562643) | freshwater metagenome | isolation source: river surface water | place: USA:Blue River Watershed | collected 2017-08-16
ACTTCAGTGATTTCACATCGATCTGGTGAAACTGAAGATACAACGATTGCTGATATTTCAGTTGCAACTAATGCGCTTCAGATTAAGACGGGTTCATTGTCACGCTCGGAGCGAATTGCTAAGTACAACCAGCTCTTGCGTATTGAAGAAGAATTAGGTGATGCAACAAGTTATGCAGGTATGGGTGCTTTTTATAATTTAAAACGTTAAGTTTTAATATCGCTGATACTTAATTGAAAGCTCTCACTCTTATTTTTGTCATATTAATAGCCTTGCTACAGTATCCACTGTGGCTTGGTAAGGGGAGTTGGCTTTGGGTTTGGAATTTAAGTCAGCAAATAGAGCAAGAAAAAGAAAGTAACGATAAGCTTAAGTCGCGTAACGATAGCATGGATGCTGAGGTGCACGATCTTAAACAAGGTTATGCTGCAATTGAAGAGCGTGCCCGAAGCGAATTAGGGATGGTTAAGCAAGATGAAGTTTTCTATCAGTTGGTCGATGAAAACAACCTTGCTAAACCTAATCCTGTTGCACCTTTGATTCAAGCACCTGTTAAGCCATCTGAGCCTATTACTAAGACCAATAAGCATTAATTTAATGGGTAAGGTAGCGGTTTAAACGCTAATAAGCTGCCATTGCATCTAATATTGCCTTTATCTGACTCCAAATTTTCTAGACGAATTTCAACTAGTACATCAAATCCGCCATTCGGCGCCTCAGCACTACGTACAATTTGACCGATACCTTCTTCGGTATTTTCAAGAGTCACAATATCGCCAGCCACGGGCTGATGTTCTATATCAATATGAGCAATTTGCGTTCTGCGCTTTACTGTACCAAGGTAATGTGTCCGAGCTACGATCTCCTGGCCTGTATAACAGCCTTTTTTGAAGTTAATAGCATCGAGTGCATCAAGGTTTACCATTTGAGGCACAAAAGCTTCTTGAGTGGCTGTCGTGATTTCAGGAATGCCAGCTTGTATTTCTAAGTAATCCCAAACACTTTTACCAACTTTTTGAGTATCTAAGCTTAATGCCTTCCAGATTCGTTCTAAATGCGAGTGATGAGTAAATACTTGGTAGCGTGGAAATTCACCTGGCAAGCGTAGCAGTGTCGCATCTTCTAATGTGATCAGTTCATGCGCTACTTTAGGTGCAACGTTGAATAACGCTTTTATTTTTGATTCTGCGTTAGGCCCTGCAATGCCCAGACTGATAATTTCATCAGACTTGTCTTCAATTGTGACTTTAGAGCGCATAACATACATTCTGAGCCGTTTTGCAATTGCTTCAATTAAGCAAAGAGGAAGCTGTAAGTGCAGATGATCTTGATGGGCAAAAGCAAGAAATAGCGCAAGCAGTCTACCTTTGGGATTGCAATAACCGGAATAGTGGCTATTAGTGCCATTGAGTTGCTTAATGTCGTTGGTTAATTGACCTTGCAGAAATGTAATTGCATCTTCACCGCGGACTTCTAAAAGCCCCATGTGTGATAGCGCTGTGATGATATCTTGATTGATGGCTAGCTTCTCAATATTAGGATTGCCAAAATGAATCAAGGCGTCGCTTTCAAATATGGCGCCTTGAGTGCTCAAGAAAGTTTGCATTTGTGTCATGATGGAGACTATTTAAATCAATTAAACGAATTAATCATTATAACGTGAAGCCTAGCCTTTTAAATTTAACGCCATCTTTTTACTTAGCTTATTTGTTAGGTTTGTTAAGTTTAATTGCTTGTGGCGTCGTTTCGATTTTGTCGCTTCCCCTATGGATGCAAGCTGTTGCTATTTTAGTGATAGTACTTGTCTCAGCTTTTTATATCGCACGTGATGCACTTTTAATCTTACCTGCAGCTTGGTGTGCTGTTTATTTAAATCAAAAACAGCAAATCATGATACAAAATGTCGATGGACAACAATATCCGGCCAGAGTTTTGCCTAGTACTATCGTTTTCCCGTTTGTAACAATTCTTAATTTTAAAGTGCCTAATTGTTTTTGGGTGCAAACAATGATTATTCTGCCTGATCGAGTGGATGCGGATGTTTTTAGACGTTGGCGTGTATTTCTGATTTGGCAGTTAGCTGAGCAAATGCGTAAAAATAATTCTTAGCATTCGGTATTATTTTTTTCGACGAATATTGAATCGTCCTGAAGCTAATTGAGCTGACAAACCTTTTCGTATTGCCTGTAATGGATCCTTGGGTAGATAGGTAATCAAGACCAATAAAGCAGCAATGGTTGCTAATATCCAATGAATTCCATAAGGGGCTATATCAGTACGCGCAGGCTTTTGATGTTTCATGGCAGTTAAAATGCTTTGTAAGCTATCGCCACGTACATAATCGCCGCTAACTTCTTTAGATAAGTCCTTGAGGTAGTTTTCTTGTAGTTTAGAGATAAAACGGTCGCCAGTTCCGCCCGCAACGTTATTATCGCGTACCCCTAGATTGGCCTCTGAAATCTGCGCGATACCTGGTTGCATGGCAAAGCTATCATTTGACCAATATCCAATCAGCTGATTTTTCTCGTCGTATTTTGGAATTGGAGCGCCTTCTATACTGCCAATACCGACAAATAACCAGCCATTACCACCTTGGAAATTAGTTAAGTCTTTAGTATTGAAAGCGTGTAGCTTGGGTGCTTCTTCACCGTCGCTAAAGTAAACAACTTGAGCCGGCTCAGGAAATGCTCGTAAGACTCTTGCTAGGGTCAACATACTGTCGCGTAAGCGACTATTGCCTGACCATGCAGTACGCCAGTCTAAATGGTCAATGGTGTCTTGGATAGCGGCATAGTTACTACAAACTTCTATTGGGTTGTATAAAGCTGCGATACTTACACCGGCGAAAAGACCAATACTTACTCGAGTATCACAAGGCATATTGGCAATTACTTGGTGAAGCATCGCTTGGGTATAAGCAATACGGCTTGTACTTTTTCCGTTGAGAGAAACATCTTCAACGTTCATACTTTGAGAAATATCAACGACTAATATATAGCTGTAGATATTGCGAGGTAAAGGAATAGTCGGCTTGAATGCTGCAATAATGAGAAGCAAAAAAGCAGTAGCAAGCATGCTAACATCACGGCGACTTCTTAAAAAAGTGATCAGTTTTTTCATTGGGTGTAATTCGGTTTAAGGTAAGCCAACTGGAATATTACCCATGATAAGTCCTGGAGAATCTGACTCTCCTACGCCTGGTGTTGGTGTGCCTGGGAGCAACATAATCAAGCGGTCTAGGTTGTGGCGAGTGCCCCAGTTGCTATTATCAATTTTGAGTGATTGCTGATATAAATTTTTAGCTTGTCTAAATAAATATTCAGTCTCTTTACCCACTGTCATGTTAGTGCCGTTAATAGCAATGCCGCGTAAAAAATAAATATTTCCAAGGTTGTGTTGAATCGCCGCTTTTTGCTTATTGTTCGCTTTTTCTAGTAAATGCGTATAAAGCAAGGTCGACTCTTTATATCGCTCATTTTTTGCTAACCAGTATGCTGTAGCATATTTTGCTTGAAAGCTTTGCATATCTGTTTTGGGAGATTTTGCATGCATAATGGCATCATTAAATGCTTGAATTTCTTTGATTCTATGAACTTCATAAGCTGCACCTGCAATACTAGCAATTGCTAATAGAGTGAACAGCCACGTTAATTTTTTTGTGTTGAGCATTTTAACCATTGCTTATCTCACTTTTAATCCCAGGTTCTGACTTCTAAATATTTGACGAGTAATAAAAATCCAACCATCAAAGCAGCTAACAAATAAAAAAGTTGCGTAAAATTTTTGCCTGCAATTTGCTCATGGTAGCGGATAGGTTTTTTCTCTTTTTGATTGATATCAGCAATCGCCGCTGCAAGTGATTTTGGATCATCCGCTTCGTATGCATGGAATGGGGAGTTTAGTGTTTTAAAAAACTCATTTAATTCAATTTGTGGTGGAAGTGCAGAATCTTCAGGTGGTACATAAGTTGTATCAAAAATACTTAAGCCACCTGGTTGACGTAACACGATCCAATACAAACCAATATGTAATCGTTCTAACCATTCACGAATTTTCTGTTGGGTATCTGCGTCAATACGACCACCACCATCAGATAATAATATTAAAGCGCGTGAACCAGAGTCGGGTACTTTGTCGAATAAGCCAGCACCGCTAGTTAATCCACTACCAATATTTGTTTGGAAAAGAGCATTCCCTGCTGTTGCCTGAACCGCAGCAAGAACAGCCACTTTATTTTCAGTGAGAGGTAATACGTACATTGCTGAATTACTGAAAGTAATCATGCCAAACATATCGTTTTGACGTGAGTTAATAAATTGGGTAATGAGTCGGCTTGCAGCTACAGACTTTGTTTCGCCTACCTTGCCATTAGTTACATCTCCACCTGAGAATGGGTCATCCATACTAGCGCTTCGATCTAAAACGAGTGCGATTTGGGCGCCTACACCAATACGTTCAATTTGTTGTTGCTGACTATGCGGGCCCGCTATACCGATAATAATAAAGGCCAAAGCAAGCACTGAAAGTGCCTTCAGTAACATCCCGATTAAATTGGATAAACGATCTTTGGGTAACATAGCTACCCAAGAGTAGCGTTGGTTGTGCGAGCGATTTAATACCAAAGGCAATAGTGCTAATGGCAGTAAAAGTAATACCCATGGTGTATTGAAGTAAAAGGACAGGTTTAGCATGAGGTAAGGAGTTACTTTTTCAATACGTTAGTTGATGTTAAGTTTGGTATTAGACCGCGTTCGCAGTCACGGCATTGACGACAGAATGTACTTAGCCAAAGCATATTTTTTTCATAATTACTTGATTGATGCTGTGTGTCAAAAAAGACAGCATGTGACATCTCAAAAAACTGTTTCAGTTCGTTTTCCAAGGGTTTAAATTTAGGGTTCTCAGTGCAAAAAATGTTAATACTGTCATTGAAGACACTCGTTTTAGCTGTGGTGTTTAGCGCTTGATGAATGCGCGATATACCTTGGCGCAGACCATCTTCATTTGTTTTTAATTTCTTTAGAGTGCGCGCTGCATTTGCAAAAGGCCTGCCCATTAAAGGCATCCAGGCACGTGAACCTAAAATATAAAGTAAGCCAATGAGGCTAAGGCTTAAGGTGATTAAGCATGCAACCAGTTTTTGTTTTTCAGGGTAGGTTTGTAACAAGAAAGGTGGATTAAAGGTGCTCATGTCGTATTCTATTTTGACTGCACCAAAAACAGCTAAGGGAGAAACCCTAAATCTAAAGCTCGGAATAGTGTATTGGACAATATCATCTTTTTTCAGGCCTTGAAATTTAATCACTTCAGCAGGCAATGTTACTGGTTTTGCAGTAGGGCCCGTTGTAAATACTTGATATTCAATATCAATTGTATAAGTGCGGCCATCTCTGTTTGATTCTTCTGAATGACTGATTTTACGAACTTCTATGCCCGTCACTTGATTCTTATAGCGACGTTCATAACCTACAATAGGAAGAGTTGTTGGAATTAGACGGTAAGGCTTTTGTACTTCTAAGCGAATCTTTCTAGTGAGAATATCACCAACTGTGTAACCTACATCACGTTCAGGGTTTGTTAAGAATAATTTGATTTTGTTAGCTGGAATTTCTGGTGATGGCTCATCGTTTGCAATTGCTAAGGATATGCTACAGAAAGACAAAATGATCGCTATTAAGCTTGCCGAATAAAAGCTTAGCCATTTGTATGAGAGGCGTTTGATTTTTATCATTGTTAAATTCAATTCCATGGTTAAGCGGCTACAAATTGGTGAAAATATTCTGTTAACGCGTCAGCATCAAAGACATCTTCTACAAAAAAAGGCGGCATGTCATAACGCATAAACAAAGCTTCGATGGCAGCGCGACGTGTTTCGAAGCTCTCAATAATGCTGGCACGTAATTCTTTACGTAAGAATAAAGTCCGTTGTTCACCTGTTTCGCTATCGGTGACGCTGGTAATACCAAATTCAGGTAGGCTTTTGTATTCAGATGAATTCCATAAGACGATGGGCACGATGTGATGTTGCATCATCAAAGCCAATGAATCTTCGAGTTCATTAAGAGGCATGTGAAAGTCTGAAATAAGAAAAATGAGCGAACGTTCTCTTGGAAGATAACGATTCGCATCTTTTAAACCTTTACTTCCAACAGATTCTGGAACAAAACTGCTAAGTCTTTTACTTAATTCCAGTGCTTGGTGAGGTCTGAACGAACTGGTGCAAACCCAATCTTCACGGACAACATCATCGAATCCAATAAATCCAAATGGATCGCCATTATGTGTGGCTGACATAGCAATCGAATTTGCAATTTGGCTGGCTAATGCAATTTTACTTTGTTTTCCAAAGCCCATCGAGCCGGATAAGTCTGCCATCACAAAAACAGGTGTTGCACTTTTTTGATTAAAAATACGCACATAAACTTGTTCAAGCGGATCACGTATCGTTTGGCGAATATCAATACGACGTGGATCTGGATAGGATAGTAGGGTGGTATGCCCACGAAACTCCATACCCATGCCGCGCTGAGTGCTTGAATGGCTACCATTGTGTCGGCCACGAGAGCGCCAACTAATGTGGTAGCTGAATTCTTTGATATCGTTATGCATATTTGATTGCAAATACTTGAGGTTAAGGTGCTGCTATTGCATTCACAATGCCAGTGAGTAATTCGCGAGCGATTTCAGTACGGCGCATTTCATATACAGGACTAAATACCAAACGGTGAGCTACAGTAGAGTGGAATACCGCATGAATGTCTTCTGGTAACACTGATTCACGATTATTCAACCAAGCATTCACACGTGCTGCACGTAGCATCATACTCATACCGCGAGGGCTGGCGCCTGATAGCACAAGGCGATTCATGTCGACACCGCTTACTTTAACGCCATATGCGGTTGGCGATTTAGTTGCTCGCCATAAATTTAATGCGTAGTGACGTAGGGTTGGGCTAGCTTCAACACTTGATTGAATTACATTTGAAAACGCGTTTAACTGGTCAAACTGTAAAACGTTTTCAGGTAAAGTTTCAACTAAGGCGTCTACGTTATGGAATTTAGTATCAAACGCTAAAGACTCCATGATGGCATCATCATCAGGCACAACAATCGGAATCTCCATCATGAAGCGGTCACGGGCCGCAGATGGAATTTCAAAAGTTTCTTCTTTTTCTACTTGGTTACGGTCGGCAAATACCAGCATGTGAGGAAAATGGTGCTCTTTATTAAATGCAGACAAAGTGCGCTCTGCCATAACACGTAAAAGTAGTGAGTGAACTTGTGGGCGTGCTCGGTTAATTTCGTTAAAGAAGAAAACAGAAAGATTTTCACCAGACATTAATAATGGACCTGGACTAACGTGTGGTTTGCCATCTTCACCAAGATAAGTGTGATAAACCAAATCATTAGGCATTAAGTCAATGGTCCCTTCAATACGCTGATAACCACCACCAATACAACGGGTAAATGCACGAAGTAATGTTGTTTTTCCGACGCCAACATCACCCTCTAGAAGTACGTGACCACGTGAAAAAATAGCAGTAGTAATCAAGCGAATAGGTGATTCTTGGCCTACAACCACTTTATTGATTGCAGTTTCTAGTGTTTGTGCGTGATTGCGCCAATCGGCTAGTTGATGGTCACTCATGGACTTGTCCCGTTAAGAATGTAGATAAAAGATATTGCTTAAGGATTAATACAAAAAATTAAAACATGGTTCCGATGTTAACGGTAATTTTGATTTGTGTAAACAGATCTGTATACCCCTATAAATTTTTGCTTAAATGCTGATAGGGCTTTCACTTAAATGCTTTTCCAGCGAAAATAGCACTAATTCTAAAAATGTTAGGTTAATGGAATGCAAAAAAAGAATAGTTTTAGCTACGAAGAACTCTTGGCTTGTGGCCGTGGTGAGATGTTTGGTGCGGGTAATGCACAATTGCCGTTACCGCCGATGTTAATGTTTGATCGCATCGTCAGTATTACTGATGAGGGTGGTAAATACGGTCAAGGCCAAATTATTGCTGAATTAGATGTAAAGCCTGATTTGTGGTTCTTTGATTGTCATTTCCAAGGTGATCCTGTCATGCCTGGTTGTTTAGGTTTGGATGCAATGTGGCAATTGGTAGGTTTCTTCCTCGGTTGGAAAGGCGGCCCAGGACGTGGTCGTGCGCTTGGTGCTGGAGAAGTTAAATTTAGTGGGCAAGTCTTACCTACTGGTAAAAAAGTGACTTACTACATTGATTTAAAACGTGTCATTATGCGTAAATTAGTCATGGGAATTGCTGACGCGCGTATGGAGTTGGACGGCCGTGAAATTTATGTGGCTAATGATTTGCGTGTTGGTTTATTTACAAGTACAGATAATTTCTAAAAAGAACAGTACTTCATTAAAAAAGTAGTTCGGGAGATCAGTATTATGCGTCGTGTCGTCGTCACTGGCTTGGGGATTGTTTCTAGCCTTGGTAACAATAAGGCTGAAGTAAAAGATAGTCTTTATGAGGGTCGTTCAGGCATTACATTTCAACAAGAGTATGCAGATCGTGGGTTGCGTTCTCATGTGGCTGGATCCATCAAAAACCTTGATATAGAAGCTTTGATTGACCGTAAGTTATTAAGATTTATGGCCAAAGGTCATGCCTATGCTTGGCTTGCGATGCAAGAAGCGATTGCTGATTCAAAATTACCTGAGGAACTTGTATCTAATGTCCGTACTGGTTTGATTGTTGGTGCTGGCGGTACTTCAACAGAAAGCATGCTAGAAGCAACCAACACCTTGGCTGAAAAAGGTATCCGGCGTGTTGGTCCATATATGGTCACTAAAACCATGTCTAGTGGGATTGCGGCTTGCTTAGCTACTGGTGCAAAAATTAAAGGCGTGAATTACGGAATTAGTTCAGCTTGTTCGACTAGTGCTCACTGTATTGGTGCGGGTGTGGAGCAAATTCAATTAGGCAAGCAAGATATCGTGTTTGCCGGTGGTGGTGAAGAAGAGCATTGGACGATGTCCTTCCTTTTTGATGCCATGGGCGCACTTTCAAGTAAATATAATGAAACACCAGAAAAAGCTTCACGTACTTATGATGCAGACCGCGACGGATTCGTGATTTCAGGTGGTGGTGGCATTTTAGTTTTAGAAGAGTATGAGCATGCTAAAGCACGTGGGGCAAAAATCTACGCAGAAGTTGTAGGTTATGGAGCCACCTCGGATGGATATGATATGGTTGCGCCAAGTGGTGAAGGCGCCGAACGCTGCATGAAATTGGCGATTGAGGGTGTTGATAAGGTTGATTACATCAATACCCATGGTACAAGTACACCAGTCGGTGATACTAAAGAACTTGAAGCAATTCGTGCAGTGTTTGGAAGTAGTGATACGGCAATTGCTTCTACAAAATCATTGTCAGGTCATGCGCTGGGCGCTGCAGGCGTGAATGAAGCGATTTACACATTGATTATGATGGAAAACAACTTTATCGCGGCTTCAGCAAATATTGAAAATTTGGATCCTGCTGCTGAGGGTATGAACATTGTGCGTAAGCGCATTGATAACGTCAAAATTGAAACTGCGCTTTCAAATAGCTTTGGTTTTGGCGGTACGAATGCTTCATTAACTTTATCTACTAAAAATCTATAGTTTAGAGTTTTAGGTTGGACTCAATAAAAAGGCCGCTATATAGCGGCCTTTTTATTATTTAAATGACCAAGCGACAAATCGACTATGTTTTTGGCCTTGTGCCATTTCAACGGTTCTTATTTCTCTTACGTTGATATTTTTGAGCGCATTATAAATGCTCGGTAAATGACTGGCTTTTGAAACAAGTGTTGTAAACCATCTGCAATGATTTTTGAATTCGACACTTTCTTCAATCATTCTTTTAATGAACTTAATTTCTCCGCCGTCGCAATATAGCTCCGCAGCCTGACCACCAAAATTAAGTTTGGGATTTTTGCTTTTGGTTAAGGGTTGATTAGCTTTTTTTGCTAGGTTGTTTAATTTTCTTTGGCTACCAGCTTTTGCGTCCTCTAGTGAGGCATGAAAAGGTGGGTTGCACATCGTGAAATCAAAATAATCATTTTCTTTAATGATTCCTTTAAAAATATTGTTGCGATCTAATTGTAATCTCAAAGAAACTGATTCGCTTAATGTGTTGGCATCTAAGATTTTTTGAGCATTTTCAAGTGCAGTCTGGTCAATATCGACGCCTACAAATTGCCAATCATATTCACGAATACCAATCAGTGGATAAATCATGTTGGCGCCAACGCCTATATCTAACCCTTTAATTTTATTGTTGTTAGATATCAATAAATCTGCCAGGTAGTGAATGTAATCTGCGCGTCCGGGAATAGGTGGGCACAGAAATTGTGCCGGGATGTCCCATTCTTTGATTTGGTAATATGATTTTAATAGTGTTTTATTAAGCGCTTTAACTGCAATTGGGTCCGAAAAATCAATCGTTAGTTCATCGTTGGGATTTAGTTTTACAAAACGACTTAAGGATGGGTTTTCTAGTTGCAGTTGGATGAGGTCATAGCGACCTTGATGTTTATTTCTGGGATGCATTAGAGAATCAATGCCGCTGCCACTTGGCGACCTTCGGCCATGAGTATGTTGTAGGTTCTGCAAGCAGCATCTGTTGTCATACATTCAACAGGAATGTTGGCCTGGGTGAGTGATGCGATAAGTTTAGGGTGAATAAATCTGTGCTGGGTGCCTGTTCCAAGTAAAACCACTTCTGGTTTTATAATTAATAATCCTTCGAAATTTTCTGTTGTCAGCGCATCAAATTCGCTGACTTCCCAGTCCGTGATGACTTCACTAGGTAGCACAATAATGCTTTGCTCAAAGCGGCGGTGATTGACCGAAATCGATGTCAGACTGTAGTCGGTTATCAGTTGATTGCCTGCGGCTTGGGTTAAATGTAACTTCATCTAAAATTCTCATCTCGATTTTGACTTAATTAGTCGTGTTCATATTGCTAGTTTCATTGCCTGAT
>JACCDM010614646.1_pt1 | contig 10994 bp, 9 predicted proteins | sample 7445851 | NCBI WGS metagenome assembly JACCDM01 (sample SAMN15323438, study PRJNA562643) | freshwater metagenome | isolation source: river surface water | place: USA:Blue River Watershed | collected 2017-08-16
ATTCGTCACAAAACAGGATTAACAATTGCCCCTTATTTTGCAGGTAGCAAAATGTACTGGTTCTTACGCAACGTTCCGGCTGCCAGCACCACGAATGCTCGCTTTGGGACCATTGATTCGTGGTTGTTGTGGAATCTTTCTGGTGGCGTTCGCGGAGGCGTGCATGCAACAGATGTAACAAATGCAAGCCGCACACTTCTTATGAATCTAGAAACCTTAGATTGGGATGATGAGCTTCTTGAAATTTTTGGAGTCTCACGCTCGACACTTCCTGTAATCAAGTCATCATCTGAAAAATATGCGATGACCGATCCACATGGACCTTTTGGAACTGCAATTCCCATTGCAGGAATATTGGGAGATCAGCAAGCTGCCATGGTCGGGCAGGTTTGTTTCGATCGTGGTGAATCAAAGACTACCTACGGCACCGGAAACTTTGCCTTACTTAATACCGGTACCGAAATCGTCCGATCAAGCAATGGCTTGCTTACAACTGTGTGTTTCAAACTAGGCGATCAGCCAACACATTATGCGCTTGAAGGCTCTGTTGCTGTTACCGGTTCTGCGATTCAATGGCTCCGAGATCAACTTGGAGTCATCAGCAATGCGGCTGAAACTGAAAGCTTGGCATCATCAGTTACCGATACCGCAGGCATTTACTTTGTCCCTGCCTTTTCAGGATTATTTGCACCATACTGGCGAGATGACGCACGTGGTGTAATAGTTGGGTTAACACGAGCAGCAACAAAAGCGCACCTTGCTCGCGCTGCACTCGAAGCGATTTGTTACCAAACCCGAGATGTAATGGATGCAATGGTTGCCGATAGCGGTGTTCCGATGAAAGAGATGAAGGTTGATGGTGGCATCACCGCTAACTCTTTATGCATGCAGATGCAGGCTGATGTGATGGGAATTGATATCACTCGCCCGTTAATCGGCGAAACCACCGCTCTAGGTGCAGCATATGCAGCAGGACTTGCAGTTGGTTTTTGGAGTTCAACAGATGAGGTTAGAAAGCAATGGCAGCAATCTCGTCGATGGAGCGCGACAAGTTCAGCGGAGCAACGAGCTACAGGTTATGCGGGTTGGAAGAAAGCGGTAGAACGCACTCTCAACTGGGTTGATTAAAGTTTTGTAATTTCAATCAAGAATGCATTTGCGGGTGCAAGTATCGGAGCTGTCACACCAATTGTTCCAAGTGCAGAACCTGACATTGTTACTCCATTCATCCATTCAGGTGGAGAAATAAGCATGTAACGAGGTTTTCCAGCAGGGAAAACAGCTTTAATTGAGTAACTGGCGTTTTGTTCTAATCCAGGGAATTTAAGTGGGGCTGGATGTACTGCAACAGTTGGCGTTAATTGAACATACGCAAAAGTTGCACGAGAAAGATCTTGAGAAATTACTCCGTGCAGATAAGCATGTGCTTCTGGGTAATCAACTCGAATCATTTTGCCTGAATGTAAATGTGCACGATTATCTTTGTAATACTTTGCCCAGGTAGCCAGGTTTTTACGTTCTTCTGGTGAAGCCTCAGTGATATTCCATTCAATACCTGCATGGCCAAATAACGCGGTAGTAGCGCGCATTGAAAGCTCTAAGGTTCGTCCGGTCTGGTGACCATGCGTTGGTCCAATATGTGTTCCTAGTAATTCTGGAGCAATCACTTGTGCTGTCCAACGTTGAATTGTTTGGCGTTCTAACGCATCATTGTTATCACTGGTCCAGAAACGATCAACTAAATCGATAACTCCGAGGTCAATTCGTCCGCCACCAGATGCGCATGATTCAATTTCAAGGCCAGGATGACGCTTCTTTAATTCGGCAAATAATTTATAAATTGCTTGTGTTTGGCGGCGAACTCCAGCTGATCCCAGATGCCCTGCATCAACTAGCACTCGGTTGTGATCCCACTTTATGTACACAATGTTGTGCGCTCCAAGTACCGCTGAAGTTTGCTCAAGAACATGGTTATAGGCACCTTCATGACCTAAATCCAAAACTAATTGATTGCGCCAAAGCGGTGGAGTTCGATCTCCTTCATGCAAAATCCATTCAGGATGGGCACGATAGAGATCAGAATCAGGATTAACCATTTCGCCCTCAAACCAAAGGCCAAACTCAATTCCCTTGTTATTGATGTACTCAATGATTGGAGCTAAACCGTTCGGCCATACTGCAGGGTCGATTACCCAATCCCCTAGTCCTGAATGATCATTTCGGCGTGAATGGAACCAGCCATCATCCAAAACAACACGCTCAATGCCTATTTCGGCAGCAACATCGATTAACGCCTTTATTTTCACTTCGTCATGATCGAAGTACAAAGCTTCCCACATGTTTAATGTCAATGGTCGAGGTCGCTTTGGATGCACTTCGCGTGATCGTAAATGTTGATGATATGAAGAACTAACTCCATCTAATCCTTCAGCGGAAAAAACAGAGATCAGAGCTGGGGCAACATAGCTTTCACCAGATGCAAGAATCACTTCGCCTGGAAGCAGTAGTTCGCCAGCACCAATCGATTGAGAACCATCAAAAAGACGTTCAACAAGGTAATGAGAGTTTCCGCTCCAAGCAATACTCGTTGCCCAAGCATTTCCGGTTTGGAAGGTTGTGTGTGGAGTCAACGCGATATCTGCAATCGAGAAGTTATGACCACTTCTACCTTCGCGAGATTCACGAATCCATGTTCCAGTTGCAATCTCTTTGCGTTGAGGATTTCTTTCATTAGACCAACGACCTGCAAAATCTAAAGTGTGTGTCGCCTCTTTAGGAAGCGGTAACCAATGAATATATTCATTTAATGCATAACTGGAATCACCGAGATTTTTTACAGTGGCGTTCTGAATTAACACTCCATGAGTATCTAGATCAAAGGTAATTTCAACCTCAAGTTGTGCGTGAAAATCTGTAAATGTAACTGCGACATGATTGCCCATATGATGGAAATTGGTGACTTCAAACTTTGTAGACCACGCTTTTCCATTGCGATGTCCAGAAAGTGTTGGACGACCTAAAAATCCACGAGAGCTTTCGCGCATGATTCCTGCAAATTGAGGAACATCCCATGAGCTATTTGCTACCGATGGTGTGATCGCTAATTGGACCGACCCTAGATCTCCAACAATTGGTGCACCCCAATGTTGAATCACAAGGGCGCCTTGGACTACTTCGAGCAGCAATGACGAGGATGGGGCGCTCAATAGTGCCGATTGCTTACTCACAAAGGTAGAGTATCGACACTATGGGTGAGAGTAAAAAACTAAATGCAGGCGTCATGAGAAATGATCGCCAAATGGCTGATGGTCGCACGATTCGTTACTACGACACCGCTGGGCAAGCCCGCATTGTTGACGATGCTCGCCCCCAAGAAGAGCAGCCTGGAATTGGTGAACTTCGTTTAGATCCTTTAGTTAATGAATGGGTTGCCATGGCTGCTCATCGCCAAGGCCGCATCTTCCTGCCACCAAAAGAGCTTTGTCCTTTATGCCCCACAACGGGTGAACTGTTAACTGAAATTCCAGAATCAGATTTTGAAGTTGTTGTTTTTGATAACCGATCACCTTCCTTACGCCCCCCTGTTGGAGATTGGGCACTTCCTGACATGGTTGGACCTGATACCGATTTGGGAACTGCTGCCGGAAAGTGCGAAGTAATTTGTTTTACCGCAGAGCACGGAAACGCATTTAAGGATTTAACGCCTCAGCGTGTGCGCACCTTGCTAGAAGCGTGGATAGATCGCACGACAGAACTTTCGCAAGAGAGCTTTATCGAGCACATTGCTCCATTTGAAAATCGTGGCGAAGAGATTGGTGTGACACTTTCTCACCCACATGGTCAAATCTACGCGTATTCATATATTCCACCTCGCGTTGAGAAGATGCTGGCTGCTGCCAACAAATATAAGGAACAAACTGGAAAGATTTTGTTTGATGAAATTGTTGCCCGCGAGCTTCGTGATGAAGAACGCATCATCGCTAAGAATGATCGCTGGGTTGCTTATGTTCCATATGCGGCTCGATACCCATTTGAAATTCACATTACTCCGCTAATTCCAGTTGCAGATTTAACTGGGCTGACTGATGCCGATCGCGATGCTTTCCCTGAAATTGCCCTTGAAGTGACTCGACGCCTTGATGGTGTTTTTGGAATTGAAATGGCTTACATCGCTGCATGGCACCAGGCACCGGTGCGTGTTGGCCGTGATGTGATGCGGCTTCACTGGCAAATTACCAGCGTTCGTCGTGCGCCAGGAAAGTTAAAGTATTTGGCAGGCTCCGAATCTGCAATGGGCGCATTCATTATGGATATGCGGCCAGAACAATCCGCGGCTCAACTGCGAGAGGTTGTTCTGTAATGCGCGTCTTAGTAACTGGCGGAACTGGCTATATTGGATCAACCGCGGTTGAAATCCTTCTCACACAAGGTTATGAAATCTCTATCTTGGATGATTGCAGTATGGGTCATGCCGATACCGTGCCGGCAGGTGTGCGTTTCATCCAAGGCACACTTCTGAATGCTTCAGAGGTCTCCGATGCCCTGCAGGGTTGCGATGCCGTTATGCACTTTGCTGGAAAATCACTTGTTGGTGAATCAGTTGAAAAACCTGATCTTTATCATTCGGTGAATGTTGATGGAACACGTATCTTGCTCGATGAAATGCACAAGCAATCAATTAAAAAGATAGTTTTCTCATCATCGGCTGCAACTTATGGCGAGCCTAAAGTAGTCCCAATTCTTGAAACTTCAGAGACAAGCCCAACAAATCCATATGGTGCAACGAAGTTAGCTATCGATCACATGATCACTGCAGAGGCGGCCGCACGTGGAATATCTGCAGCTTCACTGCGTTATTTCAATGTTGCGGGTGCGCTAAAAGCTAAGCGTGGCTGGTTGGCAGAGCGTCATAACCCTGAAACCCATTTAATTCCAAATGTTTTGCGAAGCACCCCAGATAATCCTGTAAAGATTTTTGGTACAGACTGGCCCACAGCAGATGGAACATGTATTCGAGATTATGTACATGTGATTGATTTAATTGATGCTCATATCAAGGCTCTTAAATCACTTGGGACACCGGGCCACGAGATTTACAACTTAGGTAGTGGTTCTGGATACTCGGTTCGCGAAGTCGTTGCTGCAGCAAGTGCTGCAACTGGACATCAAATTCCTTTTGTTGATTCACCTCGTCGCGCGGGCGATCCAGCGGTTCTCATTGCAGATATCTCGAAAGCAAAAGCGAAGCTCGATTGGGAACCAACCCGCGATTTAACTGCGATGGTTTCAGATGCCGTAGAGTCCTTGGCGTAAATTATGAGCTCGATTGAAGAAAAGTTTTTAGAAACCTTTGGCGAAGAGCCAGACTTAATTGCGGCAGCACCGGGACGTGTTAATTTAATTGGCGAGCACATCGATTACAGCGAAGGCTTTGTTCTTCCATTCGCAATTAAAGACCGCACAAACGTGGCAATCCGAAAGCGTGATGATTCGACTGTTCGTATCGCATCTGCTCAACGCCGAAACAAAGTAGTTACTGTTGATATAAATAATGTTAAGCCTGGTTTAAAAGGTGAATGGGAGCGCTACGCGCTGGGTGTTTTATGGTCCATGGGAGTAAAGACTGGGGTCGATTTAATGATCGATGGCCATGTTCCACTTGGTGCTGGCTTATCTTCTTCTGCGGCGTTGGAATGCTCGGTTGCAACTGCCGTTAATCATCTTTTCGATATGGGATTTAGTCTCGAAGATTTAGCTCGCCTGACTCAGAAGGCTGAGAATCAATATGTTGGGGTCCCTTGCGGAATCATGGATCAATCTGTGTCACTAATGGCTACTACAGGATCTGCGCTTCTGTTGGACTGTCGAGATTTATCAACGAGAAACATCCCATTTGATGTCGCATCTAGCGGACTTGAACTGTTAATTATCGATACTCAGGCACATCATGCGCTGACAGATGGTGGTTATGCAGAGCGTCGCGCATCATGTGAATCAGTGGCAGCAAAGCTGGGTATCAAATCAATGCGCGAGCTGAGTATGGCCCAGCTAGATTCAGCGAAAGAATCTTTAACTCAGGTTGAATATGTACGCGCGCGTCATGCAGTCAGTGAAATGCAGCGCGTATTGGATTGTGTAGAAGCATTAAGCAAATCTGATTTTGTAAAAGTTGGCGAATTGATTAATCAATCTCATGTATCACTTCGAGATGATTACACCGTTTCTTGTCCCGAACTAGACACTGCTGTCGATGCAGCTCTTGCAGCAGGGGGGCTTGGCTCTCGAATGGTTGGTGGAGGATTTGGCGGAAGTGCAATTGCACTTATTGAGGCTTCGAAAACTGAGGAAACTATAAAAGCTGTTGAGAAAGCGTTTGCAGATAAGAAGTTTAAAGCGCCGCGTTTCTTTACCTCGCTACCTAGTCAAGGTGCAGAGGTTATTTCAAGGTTTTGATTACAGCGGGTTGATTGAAAGAACTTCAACTCCACCAATTGCACCAAGAACATTGAGAAGATCTGTTGGATCATTTCCAGGAATTGCAACGGTGATGTCATCGTATCCACGACCCTCTTCGGCCTTAACAACTGCAAGTGCGCGAATATCTCCCCCTGCTGCACCAATTGCTGATGCTAAAAGTCCCAACGAACCCGGACGGTCTGGAAGAGCCACATTAAGTTGAAATAGTGCCATGTGAAAACCTTATCCTTTATTTATTTCGGAGGGATTACATTTGCCTAACATTTAGGCTAAAACGATCCAGTTACCCTTAATTGCTACCTTTATTGAAGGCAATGGATTAGTTGCTGGCCCTGAAACAACCGCGCCTTTTTTAAATGGATCAAATGAGGCGTTGTGAACTGAACACACAATTAACTTGCGCGCCGCGAAGTACTTGGTCATTCCACCCTGGTGGGTACAGATTGATTGATAGGCAAAGACCCCAGTTTTTGTACGAAAGAGAATCGCTGGAGCACCGTTGCTGAGTTGGAATGGATAGGTTGCTCCGACTTTAACCTTAGATAATTGAACGATTTGACTATTAGCTGCAACGGCACGTGAGCCAGTGATTGTTGTGAGGGCTCCTACTAGAGCCAACCGGAGTGCTGTTCTGCGAGAGATTTTCATAAGCTCCCTGACTTGGATTCGAACCAAGAACCTGTCGATTAACAGTCGACTGCTCTGCCGTTGAGCTATCAGGGATTACGTGTGCAAGCGCAAACTCTCGCGCACACACGCTGAAGGGCAAAAATTAGAGGCTACCCAGACTCAGAGGCTGCCTAGCGCCAAATCATGCAGAGAACGGCGAGCAGATTCCAGGGCTACTAACTGGGCAAAGGCGGCGTTGTATTCGATCTCATTTTCGACTGGGTTAAGGCGCTGAAGCGAGGATTTCAATTCAGCGATCGATCGAGAGATGGCAACCTCGCGCAATCGAGCAACAATGCTTGCTACATACACCTGAGTTGGTTTTCCATCAGCGCGAATTGGCTCAACACTTAATTCGGTAAATAGTGCACGAAGATTTTCATCAGTGATTGATTCAGGAGTTAGATTTTGGTTAACATCAATTGCGGTACGCATTGCAACATAGGCTGGATGAGTAAATGCTCCTGCCTCAATTGCACTCCATAAATCTCCAGTGAAAAGTTGAGCCTCTTGCAAACGCGCTTTCAAGACTTCGCGTTCTAGAATCAAGCGAGCCTCATTTGGGTCAGGTCTAAAGTTGGGAGTTGCCGTCGTTTCTTCAGGCTCAACCTGCACCTTTGGCATCGCCTTAACTCCTTGTGCAACTGCGCGAGTTACAACTTCAACTTCAGTACCCAACCAACCTGCAAGTAAACGTGTGTACTCAGGTCGCAAAGACTTATCTCGAATTTGCGCAACAACCGGTGCCGCAGCATTTAATGCATTAACGCGACCTTCGGGAGTATCAAGCTTGTGATGGGCTAACTCCGCGCGTATCGCAAACTCAAATAATGGAACTCTGCGTGCAATTAAATCGCGTAGCGCAAGGTCGCCCTTTTCTTGTCTTAGTTCACATGGATCTAATCCATCAGGTTCAACTGCAACAAATGTTTGTGTCACAAATTTTTGATCTTCACTAAATGCACGAAGCGCAGCTTTTTGTCCCGCTGCATCTCCATCAAAAGTAAAGATAACTTCGCCACGGAATGAATCATCATCCATAAGCAATCTACGAAGAATTCGAATATGGTCGGTACCAAATGCGGTTCCACAGGTTGCAACAGCTGTCGTGATTCCTGCTAAATGCGCAGCCATAACATCTGTGTAGCCTTCGACGATTACAGCTTGGCGCTTCTTTGCAATTTCTTTCTTAGCAACATCAAGACCGTAAAGAACTTGGCTCTTCTTATAAATCGGAGTCTCCGAGGTATTTAGGTACTTTGGACCTTGATCCTCTTCATCGCTTGCCAACTTTCGTGCACCAAATCCAACGATGTCCCCCGAAATATCCTTGATTGGCCACATTAAACGATTGCGGAACTTATCGATTGGCCCACGTTGGCCCATCTTGGACAGTCCGGCCAGCTCCAACTCATCAATTGTGTAGCCCAGCGCGCGAAGATGCTTGGTTAAGCCATCCCATTCATCAGGTGAATATCCAACGCCGAACTGTTCGCAGGCAGCTTTATCGAAACCTCGTTTTGTTAAAAGGTCACGACCATGCGCTGCCGTTGCAGAGGTATTAAGAAGATTCTGATAAAACTTTGCAGCTTCTGCATGTGCTGCAATTAAACGATGACGTGTACTTGAGGTTACAACAGGACCCGATGAGTTTTCGTCGTAACGAAGGATGTATCCGATTCGATCTGCCAAACGTTCAATAGTTTCTGTGAATGTAAGGTGATCGATCTTCATCAGGAAGGCAATTACATCTCCGCCAGTTTGGCAACCAAAGCAGTGGAAATATCCCTTGCTTGGTGTCACATGGAAGGATGGAGATTTTTCATCATGAAACGGACAAAGACCTTTCTTCTGTCCCCCACCGGCACTTTTCAGTTGTACGTAATCTGCGACGACCTCATCAATAGGAGCGCGATCGCGGATGTATGCAACATCCTCATCTCTAATGCGACCGCTCATGTTCGTACCCTACCGATTAGCAAGTAGACGTGCATGCAAGGCATAGGCGCCAGGGTCCGTTAGGGCTGCAACCTGGTCGATTATCACGCGCATTTTGGCCACTTCATCGGCCGCCTCATTCCAAGGCTTCTGGAAGTAGGAGTCAAGGTTGGATGGATTTGCGAGCAACATCTCAACAAGTTCGGCGATAATGATTTGCTGCTTTGCATATCGGTCCTGCGAATGCGCCGCATTGATTAAGTAATGCCCAGCGATTGCTTTGAGGAAATCAACCTCAATTTTCTGCTCACGTGGAATTTCAAGATCAGCGCTGTACCGGGAAAGTGGGCCATCGCCGTGCACTTTACGTGTTTCGACCTCAGCAGCAAGGACAAAGCGGCCGATCAGCTGACTAGTGGAGTCTTTTAATCGTGCAAGGCTGCGATGGCTGCCATCGTAATAATGAGGCCATGCAGATAATGAAGAAAGACGTGCAAGAGCGTCCAGAGCTTCTTGCTCATTAGCATCGCTCTTGTAATCAGTTGTCATCACCCTAAAGAGATCTGCAAAATCCTTATCAAAATTCTTAACAGAAACTTGGCCAGCAAAAATTGCATCCTCTAAATCATGTACTGAATATGCGCAATCATCGGACCAATCCATAATTTGGGCTTCAATGCACTTTTTACCAGCAGGTGCACCGGTTCGCATCCATGTAAAAATTTCAACATCATCATCGTAAACGCCAAACTTACGTGGATTCTCAGATCGTGGCCATGGATATTTTGTAGCTCCATCTAGCGAAGCACGAGTTAAATTAAGACCAACACTCTTGCCATCTGCATCAACTGTTTTAGCTTCAAGGCGCACTAACAACCTAAAGCTTTGAGCATTTCCTTCAAAACCACCATGATCTTTCGCGATCTCGGCTAACGCCTCTTCACCATTGTGTCCAAATGGTGGGTGACCAAGATCGTGAGATAAACAGGCAGTGTCTTGCAAATCTGGATCTGCACCAAGTGATTCACCTAGCTCTCGACCAATTTGCGCGCACTCAAGAGAATGAGAAAGACGAGTACGTTGAAAATCATTTTCCCAGGGCACCGCTACCTGAGTCTTGGCAGCTAAACGGCGCAAAGATGCTGAATGAATAACCCGTGCACGATCACGCATGAACTCAGTTCGTCCTGGACGTTTTGCTGGCTCGTCAAGAAAACGTTCTTGATCATGCGAGGAGTAGTTCACGGAAGTACCTTAGTAACAATGTCGGCACCAGGTAAGTGATCACTTACTTGAATGCCTCGTCGTCCAACAGTTATATAGGCTAAATACGCTCCAGCTTCACGAATTAAATACTTATAGCCACTATTTTCAAGGGTATTAGGACCAGTTTGGACAGGTGAACAGGTCGCAAGAACTCCTTGATCATTCGCCATTGTTATTGCACGAGCGCAATGGAATGGATCAGTAACGATGATGACATCGCTGACATATCGCTTTTTCATCAACTCTGTGTATGCCTTTGTGCTCACTAAAGTGTCGCGACCCTCTTCGATCGCGGTAATTTTGCGCGATGAAATTCCGTGGGTTCGCAACCAATACTTACCTGATGCTGCCTCAGTTGTTCGATCTCCTGGAGCCCCTGCACCAACAGTAATAATGGATGGTGCGTAATCCAGATCAAAAATTCGTTTGGCTTCGATAAGTCGTGCCTCTAGGGCTTCACCAGGACGACCATTTAATTGCGCTGTTCCTAATACAGCAATCACATCAGCATTACGTACTATTGGATTATTCGCAGCGCGCCAAACTTGTGAAATTCCATATGCAGGACCGATTAACGCAAGAATTAATACCACGGTAATTGTTCTTCGTATCCATCTGAATAAAAACATTTATCCGCCTGAAAA
>JACCDM010966581.1_pt1 | contig 10990 bp, 10 predicted proteins | sample 7445851 | NCBI WGS metagenome assembly JACCDM01 (sample SAMN15323438, study PRJNA562643) | freshwater metagenome | isolation source: river surface water | place: USA:Blue River Watershed | collected 2017-08-16
GTACTGCTTGATCAGCCGAACCAGCTCGCGCGCGTGCTCGTCGGTGTCGTTCTTGTCCTTCAGCATCACGTATTCAAAGGTGATGCGGCGGGCATTGCTGGCGCCGGGGTAGTCGGCGCAGGCCTGCAGCAGTTCCTTCAACCCGTACTTGCGGTTGATCGGCACGATCTCGTCGCGGATTTCCTTGGTCACGGCATGGAGCGAGACCGCCAGGTTGACGCCGATTTCCTCGCCACACTTGGCCATCATCGGCACGACACCGCTGGTCGAAAGGGTTATGCGGCGCTTGGACAGGGCCAGGCCATCGCCGTCCATTACCAGCTTCAGCGCATCGCGCGCCAGCATAACCTGGCCCACGATCTCACCGGGGGTCAGGTTGCGGACCAGCCGCATCGTCCCGGTGTGGCAGAACCGGCAGTTGAGCGTGCAACCGACCTGGCTGGATACACACAGCGTCCCGCGATCGGCATCGGGGATGAAGACCATCTCAAACTCATGGTCGTCCGCCGTCTTGAGCAGCCACTTGCGGGTGCCATCGCTCGAATGCTGGCTCAGCACGATTTCGGGGCGGCCGATCACGAAGCGTTCGGCCAGCCAGGGGCGCATGGTCTTGGCGATATCGGTCATCGCCTCGAAATCGGTCACGCCGCGGTGATAGAGCCAGTGGAACACCTGCTTGGCGCGCAGCTTGGCCGCCTTGGCATCAAGGCCCGCCGCTTCGAACAGTTCGGCGATCCGCTTTTTCGGCAGGCCGATCAGGTCAACGCGGCCATCCTCGCGCGGGGTGATGTCGCGCGCGACGGGAACGGGATCGATATGGCCAGGGATCTGCATGGCGCGCGATATAGGGAAGGCCGCCCGAAAGCGCAAAGGCGCTGCGATATGTGAGGGAGAAGGTTAACTGGCGCTACAGATCGCGGGGCAAGCCAGCCAGAAGCCGTCGTGCGCCTGCGCTTCTCGGCCAGTCTAACGCAGACGGGCGCAGCCAACGGCAGCGGCATCCATTGCGGTTGCTGCCCCGTCAAGCGACCAGGTGTTGGTAAAGCCGCGCCCTTCCGGGCTCTGGGCGCTGACGATCATTTCCCCGGCTGAGCGCATCGCCGCCACGATCGCCGCGTCCATCCGCTTGTCGGCGGCCCAGGCATCCCCCCCGCCGCCAACCAGCCGATAGCGCTGCCCGCCCAGGAACAGGGTGATCGGCGCACCGGCTTTCAACCGCCGCGACAGCCGGAAATGAACCTGTCCGCGCACCTGCTGGCGTGGCCAGGTCGCCACTGTGGCATAGGGCTGGTAATCGCGCTTCAAGGTTGATGGCGCCGCCATGGCAATGGCATAACAGCGCGGCCCGCCGGCAGACTGCGGATCGCTGAACGCGCCCCAGGTGCCAAACATGCCCAAACTGTCCCGCGCCAGAGCAGGGGACGCGATCAGGGCAATCGCCAGCAGGGCCCGGCGCAGCATCAGAATTCCCCCACCAGGTCGAGATAGGCGACGACATCGTTATCGGTGGCGATAAACAACCCGTCCTGCATTTCGGCCGGTTGTTGCGCTGCCAGATGCAGCGCCTCGACCAGCGGACCATAAAGCAGGGTGGTCGCGGCACCACCTTCGCTTGCCCCGTCGAGGTGATAGAGCCGGACGGTGGCATTGTCATAGGTGGTGCGCATCAGGTCTGGTCCCGTTTGTGACCATCAAGTTTGCGGGCCGCCCGGTCGGCTTCGGCTTGCTCTTGCTGCCGTTCAGCCGCCTTACGGCCATGCTGCGCGCGGTTAAGCGCGGCCTGCTGCGCCGCCTTGTCACGGGCGCGGGCCTTGCGGGCAAGGCGCAGGTTGATCACGTCGGCCATCGCGGCTTCATTGCAGAAACTGACGGGCGGGAAAAGCGTCAGCTGGCCGGATAGGCAATCGCCAGCACTTCCCACTCCTTCTCACCGCCCGGCAAGTGAACCCGCCGCAAATCACCGATCGCCGCCCCGCGCAGCGCCCGGGCGAGCGGGGCCGACCAGCCAATCAGATGCTTTCCGGCATCCTGCTCATCATCGCCGACCAGGGTGACGGTGCGCTGGTTGTCATCCTCGTCTGCAATGGTCACCGTCGCGCCAAACCACACGCGGCTATGGTCCTCCTGCCGTGCCGGATCGACAACGCGGCAGAACTTCATGCGCCGGGCAAGGTGTGCCAGTTCGCGGTCGATCTCGCGCATCCGCTTACGACCATAGAGGTAATCGCCGTTTTCGCTGCGGTCGCCATTGCCGGCTGCCCAGCTGACGATCTCGACAATCTGCGGGCGCTCGGTCCCCAACAGATGGTCATAGCGCGCGCGCAAGGCGGCCATTCCGGCAGGGGTGATGGGAGGGCCATCGGGCTTCATGCCGTTAACCCGGCGTGCGCTTGCCCAGGAACCGGCTGAGCGGATTGGGGCCAGCCATCAGTGCCTTGCCCGGGTTCATTGTTTCATAAACAACGGCATTTTCAAGCACATGCTGGACATAGTTGCGCGTTTCACTGAAGGGTATGCGCTCGATCCACTCGACCCAATCGATCCCGCCTTTGCGCGGGTCGCCGTTGGCCTTGAGCATCTTGTTCACGTTGCCGGGCCCGGCGTTGTATGCTGCGACCGCCAAGGGATAGCTACCGCCATAGTAGGAGAGCATCCGGCGAAAATAGGAATCGCCGATTGTGATATTGTAAGCCGCATTGGCCAGCAGCGCCTGGGGATCATATTCCAGCCCCAGCTTGGCAGCCTGCTCCTTTGCCGTGCCCGGCATCAGCTGCATCAGTCCGCGCGCGCCCACATAGCTCATGGCGTTCATGGCAAACTGGCTTTCCTGCCGGGTTATGGCGTGGACCATTGTCCAGTTCGCACCGGCAACCACCGGAATCAGCGGATAGCCCGTCTTGTGAAACTCACCGAAGCCGTCGGTATGGGCGGCCTGGGCCAGGATCACCGCGAGGTCCCTGCGGCCAAGCTCACGCGCCAGGTCTGCCACCAGCACGTGATCGGCTTCGGTGATCGCCTGTTCGCTGATTTCCCGGAAAAAGCGCACGCCGGTGGGCCAGTCGCTTTCACGCGCCACCTCGCGCACCGCCATGGTCAAAGGTTTGGAATTGAACACGGCCCGTTCGGCCTGGGTCGGCGCAGACTGCGGTTGCTGGTTGAAGGCGGGCAACGGCCGGCCCAGCCGCTCAAGCGAGAGCTGGCCATAGAATTGCTCCGGATAGATCGCCGCCATTTCGAAATAGCGATTGGCCTCGGCCATCTTTCCGGCCTGCGCCATTGATCTGCCGGCCCAGTAATAGCCCTTTGAACGCGTTTGCGGGCTGCGGGCCGCCGCGCCGTAGCGATAGAACAGCGGCGCGGCGCGGGCCGGATCACGCAAATCGTTCAGGGCGCGCATGCCGCCCAGCCAAACCAGCGAGGTATAGTCATCGCGGATCTGGAAAGATTGCAGGCTGACATCGGTCCCCGGCGGAAAAATCTCGTCAACCGTTGCGGCAATCCGCACGGCGTTTGCGGCATTGCTGTTCCGGGCGACAGCCAGCAGTTCCCCGATCCAGCGGCGCGCATCGCGGGGCGGTGCCGAAAGGGGCGGGCGTGTAGCCAGGACCGAAGCGGCAAGGGCAGTCTGTCCCGTGGTGCGCAGCATGCGGACGCGGTTGTAAACGTAACCCGCTTCGCGAAGCACGCCCGGTCCTGGGTCAATCCCTTGCGCAACCGGGTCCTGTCCATTGACCAGACCAAGCCGGGCCAGGAACACCAGTCGCGCCTGCGGTGAAACCAGCAGCAATTGCCGCGCCGCCTGGGTCGAACTGTTGTTCCACAGCAGCGCGTCCATCCGCGCGTCATGATCGGCCGGGGTGAGAACCTTCGCCAAGCGCGCAGAGAGGGCCGCCTCGCTAAGGTCGTTCATCGGTCCGCCCCGCCAAACGGCGCGGCCAAGTTCGACAGCTTCGGGGCGACCAAGTTCGAACAGCGCCAGCGCTTGGCGCGCGCGGGCCGAATTGCTGATCGCGGGATAACGATCGAAATAGGCGGCGATGCGCGCAGCCGGCACATTCCCGCGTTCCAGCGCCCGTTCAGCATAACCCCGCAGCTTGGCCTCTTCCGGAAACCCGGGATAGCTCAGCAGAAAGCTTGCATAGTCATCGAACAGGAAGCGATCAGACCCGGTCAATTGCTTCCATCGAGCCACCGCCTGAGCCATCGGACTGGGCGGCAAGGCAGCTTGGGCGGCCCGGGCGCGGTCCCAGTCAGCCCCGTCCTGCGCGATTGCGGTTACCGGAGTCATTGCCAGGCTTGCCAGCAGCAAAGCAAATGTCGTGCGAACCATGCTGGACATTCTTGGCAAAGGCTCCTTATCAGGCGCTGAACGCGGCGGGTGGCGGGTTGCTGACGCCTCGGGCCCTATGGGCCAAGAAGAAGGGTGAAGTCCATGTTCTCCGGCTCGATTCCGGCTCTGATTACCCCGTTCACCACAGGTTCGGTGGATGAAGCGGCCTTCCGGCGGCTGGTGGACTGGCAAATAACCGAAGGTTCGGGCGCCCTGGTTCCCTGCGGCACCACGGGTGAAGCGCCAACCCTGACCAATGATGAGCAGCACCGCCTGTTTGCCGTGACGGTTGAGGCTACGGCCGGCCGCGTTCCGGTGATCGCTGGTTGTGGCAGCAACGATACCCAGACCGCGCTGTGGCACATGCAGGAGGCCAAGGCGCTGGGTGCCGACGCCGCGCTGATGGTCGCACCCTATTACAATCGGCCAAGCCAGGCCGGTTTGCTGGCCCATTTCAGCTATCTTGCTGAAAAGGTCGACCTGCCGATCGTGCTTTACAATGTGCCCGGCCGGACGGTCACCGATATCAAGCCCGAAACCGTTGTTGAACTCGCCCGTCGCTTCCCCAAGCGGATCATCGGCATCAAGGATGCCAGCGGCGACATGGCCCGCCTGACCGCCCATCGGCTGGCTTTGGGTGCGGATTTCGTCCAGCTTTGCGGCAATGATGACATGGCGTTGCAATTCAATGCCGGCGGCGGGACAGGGTGCATCTCGGTCACCGCGAATGTCGCTCCGCGGCTCTGCGCGGAATTCCAGGCGGCCAGCCTGTCGGGTGATGTGGCCAAGGCGCACGAACTGAACGAGCGACTGTTTCCGCTCCACCAGGCGCTGTTCACCGATGCCTCGCCGGGGCCGATCAAGTACGCGCTCAGCCGCATTTGCGATTGGCTGAACGATGAAGTCCGCCTGCCGCTGGTGCCCTGCAGTGCCGAAGCGCGCCGCGCGGTCGACGCTGCGCTTGACCATGCCGGGCTAGTCTGAATCCGGCCAGCCGGTTTTCACTGTTTTAAGTCTGACTGGCGGTTTTCTTTTGCCCAAACCGGGCCTACATGGCCGGGATAATGGCCCGTCCAACCCACGCCGCGTTTGATAAGAAAAAAGTGGTCGCCGAAAACCGGCGGGCGCGCTTCGATTATCATATTGAAGATACGACCGAGGCCGGCATTGCCCTGACCGGAACCGAGGTAAAGAGCCTGCGCTTTGGCGAGGGGTCGATCGCGGAAGCCTATGCCGAGGTCAAAAACGGCGAGGTTTGGCTGATCAATTCAAACGTGCCCGAATTCAGCCATGGCAACCGCTTCAACCATGTGCCCAAGCGGCCGCGCAAGCTGTTGCTGCACGAGCGCGAGATTGCCCGTTTTACCGGCGCGGTTGAGCGCAAGGGCATGACCCTGGTGCCGCTATCGATCTATTTCAACGGCCGCGGCCGGGCCAAGGTTGAGCTGGCCCTCGCCAAGGGCAAGAACGCGGCAGACAAGCGGTCGACGATCAAGGAGCGCGACTGGAAGCGGGACCAGGCGCGGATTATGCGGGAACACAAATGACCGACCTGACTTCCCGGATTACCCGCTGGGCGCGCGCCAACATGCCCCGCCGCGAAGAGCTGGAGCACAGCCGCTGGGTCGGGCCATTCGCCCGGCGGCCAGAACTGTGGCGGTTTACCCGGCGTTCGGTCCCGCGCGGTGTCGCGGTCGGCCTGTTGGTCGGCATCTTTGCCCTGATCCCCGGCATCCAGATTATCGGCGCGGCGCTGATGTGCGTCCCTTCGCGCGGCAATATCCCGCTGGCGGCGCTGATGACCTTCCTTTCGAATCCGGCGACCACGCCCTTCATCATCGCTGGCTCGATCTGGCTGGGTAACAAGCTGGGCTACCACGCTGATGTCAGCACCTTCTATGCGCTCTATGAGCGTGGCGCCGGCGCAGGCGAATGGGCGGGCTGGCTGCTTTCCGATGCCGCTCCGGCGATGTTGCTGGGCCTATTCATCGTTTCAACGGTGACGGCGGCGGTGGGCTATCTTGTCGCGGCACTCAGCTGGAACAGTTGGGTCCGGCGCAAGCGGCGTTCGGCGCAAGAACGGCTGATGGCCCAGCGCCAGATGCAGGAACCGGCCCAGCCGTGAGCGCGTCTGGCTCCCGCAAGAAGGCAGGTGGGGGTGAGCGGCTGATCCTGGGCGCGGCCCTTGCGGTCAGCTTGGGCATGGTCTGGCTGGCCACCCGCGAAGTGCTGGTCTTTGCAGCCTTTGCCGGGGGGCTGATCGCACTGGGCGGCCTGGCCTGGCTGCTCGCGCGGCCCAAGCCCGCGGTCCAAGAAGTCGAATATGCCTTGCCAGACTGGTCGGTGACCATCGCCGCGATTGACCGGCCCGATTGTGCCGTGGCGATCACCGATCGGGCCGGGCGGCTGGTCTGCGCCAACCAGGCCTTCGAACGCTGGTTCACCATCAACCACGCCCCGCCGCGCCTCCCCGTTGACGATGCCTCGCTGGAACGCCTGGCAAAGGCCGGCCGCTCGGGCTGGCGCGACGGGAGCGGCAAGGCCGATGTGATTGAAGGCGAAGCGGGCCGCTGGACCGCCGAAGCCCAGCGCGCCGGGCGAGCGGATGATTACCTGGTGTGGAAGATCACGCCGCTGTCCAATCCGGACCCGGTCGCCGAACTGGTCCCGCACCTGGATGGCAAATTGGGCCGGGCGCTGGCTGCAGCCGGCATGGCCGCAGTGATTGTTGATCCCGATGGCAAGATCCGGGCGGCCAGCCCGGGCTTTGCCGCCCGCGCCACTGGCGATGCCGCTGCGCTTCTGACCGGGCAGGACTTTACCTCATTCCTCCGCCAGGATGAGCGCGACCAGGTCAGTTGGGCGCGCGAGGGGCGGCGCGGCAACCCGCTGACGATGTACTACCTCCCGGTGCGCGATCCCGATGCGCCCGGGGCGGTGGACTATGCCAACACACCCTCGTTGATGCTGCTGGTTGAAGCAGGCGTCGGCATTGGTGGCGGCGCGGTTGAGGGTACGGCCGCCGTGCCGCACCTTGAAGCCCTGCTGGGCAACCTGCCGCTGGGGCTGGCCATGGCCGATCGCGATGGGCGGCTGCTGTTTGCCAATCCGGCCTTCATGCGCGCTGCCGGGCGTGAGGGTGAGGTGCCGCCAACCTATCCGACCGATCTGGTGGTGCAGGAAGACAAAGGCGCGATTTCGGATGCAATCCGCCGCTTCGCCCAAGGCCCATCGGCGGCGGGCGATCTTGCAGTCCGGCTCCGCACCCAACCGGAAGACCCGGTCACGCTTAGCCTCGCAGGGGTGCGCGGGCTGGGTGAGGCTGCCGTCTTGCTGAGCATTTCCGACAGCACCGAGGAAGCCCGGCTCAAGCGCCAGGTCGCCCAGGCGACCAAGATGCAGGCCGTGGGCCAGCTGGCTGGCGGGGTGGCGCACGATTTCAACAATGTGCTGACCGCGATCCTTGGTACCTGCGATCTGATGCTGCTGCGCCATACCCCGGGTGACAGTGATTATGACGATATCCAGCAGATCCGCGCCAATTCCAACCGCGCGGCCAGCCTGACCCGGCAATTGCTGGCCTTCAGCCGTCAGCAGACGCTGCGCCCCGAAGTGCTCCAGCTGCCCGACGTGGTGCAGGACGTTTCGGCCCTGCTCAAGCGCCTGATTGGGGAGAAGGTGAAGCTTACCGTCACCCATGATCGTGATCTGGGTGCGGTGCGGGCTGACCCCAGCCAGCTGGAGCAGGTGATCGTCAACCTGGTGGTCAATGCCCGCGATGCCATCCTCTCCAAGGGTGAGATTGGCGGCGGTCGGATTACGCTGGCGACGCGTGGGGTCACCGCGGCGGATGTGCGCGCCATGCGCAGCGTGATCATGCCGCAGGTGGACTATACCGCCCTGGTGGTGGAAGACACCGGCACCGGCATCTCGCCCGATTACCTCGGGAAGATTTTCGAACCGTTCTTTACCACCAAGGAGCAAGGCAAGGGAACCGGCCTCGGCCTCTCGACGGTCTACGGCATCGTCAAGCAGTCCGGCGGCTTCATCTTTGCCGAGAGCGAAGTGGGCAAGGGGACGAAGTTCACGGTCTATCTGCCGGTCCACCACGCCTCACCGGAAGAACTGGCCGCCAAGACGACGCGGGCCGAGCCGGTGGCGCAGTGGGCCGGCGGCGGAAGGGTGTTGCTGGTTGAGGATGAGGACATGGTCAGGGCCGTGGCCGAACGCGCGCTGACCCGGGCCGGCTATACCGTTACCGCTGCCGCCGATGGCGATGAGGGCCTCGCCTATGTCGAGCAGGGGGCCGAATTTGATCTGGTGCTGTCCGACGTGGTCATGCCCGGCATGGACGGCCCGGCCATGATCCGCGCAATCCGCGCGCGCCATCCGGCGCTGCCGGTGCTGTTCATGTCGGGCTATGCCGAAGAGCAGCTGCGCAAGGAAATCAACATTGCCGACGTTCATTTCCTGCCCAAGCCGTTCACGGTGCAGCAGGTGACTGACAAGGTGGGCGCGGTCTTGGCCGCAGCGCGGGGTTGATTGCGGAACGGGCAGGAAAGCGGCATAATTCTAATGATTTAATGCGTTCTAAATTTGTTCTAGTTCCCCTCTTGTTCTCATAGAACAGATCGGGTACACCGAGTCGCAGTTGACCTGCTCGGTCGGCTGGTTAGGCAAGGGGACGAACAATGGGTGCACAACTCAAGCTGATACAGGAAGGCAAGGACACCATGGACCGTCAAAAGGCGCTGGAAGCGGCGCTGGCCCAGATCGATCGCGCGTTTGGCAAGGGCAGCGCGATGAAGCTTGGCTCGAAGGAAACGATGGAGGTTGAAGCGATCTCCACGGGCTCGCTCGGCCTCGATATCGCGCTGGGCATCGGCGGTCTGCCGCGTGGCCGCGTGATCGAAGTCTATGGTCCGGAAAGCTCGGGCAAGACGACACTGGCGCTGCACGTCATCGCCGAAGCGCAGAAGAGCGGCGGCACGGCGGCCTTTATCGACGCCGAACACGCGCTCGATCCGGTCTATGCCAAGAAGCTCGGCGTCAACATCGATGAACTGATCGTTTCGCAGCCCGATACGGGGGAGCAGGCGCTGGAAATCACCGACACGCTGGTCCGCTCGAACGCGATCGACGTGCTGGTGGTGGACTCGGTCGCCGCGCTGGTGCCGCGGGCCGAAATCGAAGGCGAAATGGGCGATAGCCACGTTGGCCTCCAGGCCCGCCTGATGAGCCAGAGCTTGCGCAAGCTGACCGGTTCGATCAGCCGTTCGCGCTGCATGGTGATTTTCATCAACCAGCTGCGCATGAAGATCGGTGTGATGTACGGCAATCCGGAAACCACGACCGGCGGCAACGCGCTGAAGTTCTACGCCTCGGTCCGGCTCGACATCCGCCGCACCGGCCAGATCAAGGATCGCGACGATATCGTCGGTAACTCGACCCGGGTGAAGGTGGTCAAGAACAAGGTGGCCCCGCCGTTCAAGCAGGTCGAATTCGATATCATGTATGGTGAAGGCATCTCGAAGATTGGCGAAATCCTCGATCTCGGCGTGAAGGCCGGGATCGTCGAGAAGTCGGGCGCCTGGTTCTCCTACGATTCGATCCGGATCGGCCAGGGCCGCGAAAATGCCAAGCAATACCTCAAGGATAATCCCGAGCTTTGCGACCGGCTGGAGGCTGCGATCCGCGGCCAAACCGAAGGTCTTGCCGGGGAGATGATGACGGGTCCCGACGGGGACGACGACATCTGATCTTCCCAGGGGAGGGTGCCCTCGTCCCCCAAACCCCAGGGTACCCTCCACGAAACAGGACCGGCGCAGGCTGCCTCTTCAGGCTCCGCGCCGGTCTTTTCGTTTTGGGGCCGGCAAAAGTTGCATTGCCGCCCCCTGTGACGCCATGAGTGACAAAACGGGGTTAGACTGCCTCCTCCATCACCTGCACGGACACCATGATCACACCAACCTTCCATCTCATCGGCCTGCCGACCGACTGCAATTCGTCTTTCGCGCGCGGCCCGGCCGCCGCTCCAGCTGCAATTCGCGAGGCGCTCTGGAGTGACCGCGGCAACCTTGCCGCCGAGGATGGGCAAGAGATTGGCCATGATTTCCTGTTGGAAGACCGCGGTGACCTGCCGCTCGCCGAAACGCCCGATGATGACGCGATCATCCGCAATGCCGTGACCGAAAGCCTCACGGCCGGTGCCATGCCAATCCTGCTGGGCGGGGATCACGCGGTGTCATTCCCGATTGTCCAGGCGATCGCAGCCAAGCACGGCCCGGTGAACATCCTGCACTTCGATGCCCATCCCGACCTCTACGATGATTTCGCAGGCAACCCGCGCAGCCATGCCTCACCCTTCGCCCGCATTCTTGAGGCTGGCCTGTGTCGCCGCCTGGTCCAGGTCGGCATCCGCACGCTCAATCGCCATTGCCGCGAACAGGCGGCACGGTTCGGGGTAGAGATCGTTCCGATGGCCGATTTCACCCCGGGGAAAGTCCCAGTGCTCGATGGCCCGCTTTACATTTCGCTCGATCTCGATGGGTTCGATCCGTCGGAGGCTCCGGGGGTATCCCACCCCGAACCGGGCGGTTTGCGCGTGCGCGAGGTCCTGAGCGTGCTCCATGCGCAGAGGGGCCAGATCGTCGGGGCCGA
>JACCDM010767919.1_pt1 | contig 10988 bp, 8 predicted proteins | sample 7445851 | NCBI WGS metagenome assembly JACCDM01 (sample SAMN15323438, study PRJNA562643) | freshwater metagenome | isolation source: river surface water | place: USA:Blue River Watershed | collected 2017-08-16
GGGAGCCAAAGTGGACAGGAGGTCATTTTTGACCTCCTTTTCTTTTTTCAATCCTCCCAAAACCTTACTGGCGTTGAGTAAAATTGAAATGGGTGTACTGTAAGAAATAGCTGCATCTCTGTTTTCGTCAAAATGGATTTTTTCAGAAAAGATGCAGCTAAGTATCCGTTTTTTGGTCTTACCATCACTTGAACGATAGAAATCCAATAGATTCTCCAACATTGGAACATAACTACTTAGGTACTCGCTTATAGGGTCAATCTTTTCAGTTAATTCATCGAGTTGTATCTGTATTTGATACAACTTGTCATCTTGTGCCGTTTTTAACTCCCTGTACTCTTCAACGGTAATCTTCTCCTCCATGAAGTGAGTTTGAAGTACGCTTTTTTGACTTTTGAGTTTTTCAATTTGTGCTTTAAGTATATTCTCTCTTGCTTTCCTCTCTTGACCTTCTAAAACAAAAAGTCGAGAAAGCATTGTTCTGTAAAGAGCAACTACCCCTGCTGAAAATTGAATCTTTGACAACTCCTGTTCAACTAAATCGTGTACCCATTCGATTCGATACCTTTTACACCGGTCATTTTTCACAGTACATAAATAATAATGATATGTACCGTATCTACCTTTACTTGGGGCTGCTGATAATGCAAGATTGTGTTTATCACATCGTAATAGACCTTTCAATGGATATATATCACTCTTATCAAGTTTAAATTTCATCTTTTTCCGTCGACCGTTCAACACTTCATTTGCTGCTGCAAAAACTTCGTCCGAAATCAGAGGAGGATGAAGACCAAACACAATAGTTTCAGGTTCTTTCTTGTATGCTTTTACTGGCACACGACCGGTATATGCGATGTTTCTAACCAAGTTCAAAAACTGATTCTTAGAAATTTTCACACCTTGCAAATTCATCCATCTCCGAATTTCATCTGCTGCATATAGACCAGAAGCCATCTTCTTGAATGCCTCTGTAACTATAGGTGCTTTTTCTCCAGGAGATAATGTTGAACGTTTATCAACTTCAGTTCTAGAATTCACGTAACCGACAGGAGCTCCTCCGGTCCAACAACCTAACATCCGGGCCTTGCGGGATGCTTCAGTCGTTCTAATTGAGTTCTTCATGTTCTCAACCTCTGGTATGGTCAGGTAGATTGAAAGTAAAACCTTGTTGTCCGGATTTGTTAAATCCAATTGCTGCTCAACTGTGTGAACCTCAATTCCCATTTTCTGAAGTTCACCGAGCTCAGAATATGCCGCATGAACATTTCGACTCCACCTATCCCATTTGGTGGTTAAAATGATATCTACATCTCGTTTGTGCTTTTTACAATATTCTTTTAATTGTTTCCATGCGGGACGGTCAAAATCCTTACCAGAATAATCATCTGTATAGATATCAATCAATTCCAACTTTTGTGCTTGACAATATGCACGTAGTACATCTTCTTGATGTTGAAGAGAAAATCCCTTTTCGGCTTGTTCGTCTGTAGAAACACGGCGGTACCCAATTACTTTTTTCATGATGCTTGTTTTAAATTGTTAATGTTGCTAATGTCCAGTTTTCCATTTTCAATGCATAATCCTTGATTTTTTTGTTCTTGATAAAACTCGTAATCTATACGAGCTAATTCGACCATCAAATCTCTTACGAGATTTAGTTCTTGTTCATTATAGTGAACTCCCTCACTCATTAGAACTTTTTGAATTTCTTCATTTGTTACCATAGCTAATTCTTTAGTGCAAACCCATTGGATTTGTTTTGTTATAGCTTTGGATGTATTTGAAGAAGGGATTAGTTCCCTGTGCATTGCACCAGGACCCATTCTCAGTCGTTTTTTCGGGATTTCTCTACCCCGGGAGGGATTGCTCCCTCCCAAGGTGAAAAATTGAACCTAAATGGATTTTACGACAATTTTACGCGGCCATCGAAAGGTCTTTCTCGTGTAATGGAGTAAAGTACCCCTCAACCTCATTTAATTCACTTTCAGTGAAAACATGATGGTCACACTTTGATAATCTGTTCGCTGCATATTGATTGGCGACCTTGTCAATGTCAACAGAAATAGATTTGCGATGAAGTAGTTTTGCACCGTAAGAAACTGTACCAGTCCCTCCCCAAATATCTGCGACAGTGTCGCCTATTTCTGTGGTGAGTAACGTTAAAAACAAAACTAGATTCAAGGGAAAAGGACAAGGGTGATTTGGTTTTCCATATTCACTTACCTCACCTGTATTGAACCCATTTTCCTTTAGGAATCCAACAAAATTCTGTTCTTCAATGAAAGTTCGAAATCTCTCTATTGGCCACTTGAGGTAGTGGCCAGGGCGTTTGATTCCATCCTTGAATCCGTCACCAGTTGTTCTTGCCAATGAAAATTCTCCACCTGTCCACTTCTTTAACTCTCGGAATGCGAATTTGGATGATTTGGTAAAATGCAAAATATGCTCTCCCGCTGGCTGTAAACGACCCTTCAACGATTGCGGTTTCTGTGCTGCTTTAACCCAATTGAAGTTAGATGCATAGTGCCACCCATCCTTAATCATTGCCACAACTAAATGTTCTCGGACTCCGTCACATCCATCTTTGAATGATTCTCCAATGACAATAAATAAACTACCATCATCTTTGAGTTTATTTCTTACTTCTCGGTAAACTTCTACTTCCTTTTTGATGTATTCTTCAATGGTTGCTTCTTCACCATGAATTACACGGGTGTTCAAATTTCTTTTTGCATTGGTGTAATTTGCCTGCCCTCTTGCATACGGCGGTGAACAGATAATGGTATTTACTTGCCCATCTTTAAGAAATGACAAATCTTCATTGGTATGTGTAAACACCATATGATTTGGGTCGTCTGTAATTGACTTCTTCGAATATTCAATTACATCTTTGAGTGCGGTCTTCCCACGTTCAACTGTCGCTTTTTGATAGTTAATACAGAGTTCATACGCCCGATGAATGGATATTTCACCCTCATCGAGTAACTCGAATAACCTCAAATTAATCAGTTCTTCAGTGGGGTTCTGGTGAACCTCATAAACTTTCAACAAGTTACATAGTGTGTTTTTCTTGAAAGGAAGTCCAAGAATTTCACATGTTAATTTGTTTATGTCACCTGCAAGTTCATTGAGTTTCTTCTCACTGGTTTCTTCAAGAAGGTGCGCGATTTCACTAATGTCTCTCTTCTTACCTTGTGATTTGCCAATCAAATTGTTGATGAATGCGCTTGCTTCTTGCGCTAGTTGCCAATGCTTCCGCTTGCTTGCGACGTTGGAAATCAGACGATTGGTTAGAATTTCATCTTCTCGCCAATCTACTTTCTTGATTGAAACGGAATTCCAACCTAACTTCTTGGCTGCTGCCAATCGGATAATTCCATCAACTACATAAAGTCGACCTCCTTCTTCGACAATTGAAATGGGTTGGAATTGCCCGAACACCTCCATGAGGTAGGTCATTCGGTTCAGTGATTTCTCTGCAATCTCAGGATTGCCAATTTTCGGATGGACTTGGATGTCCATAATACAGATGTTTTCCATTTTGTTTGGATTTAAAATTTAGCATCTGTATGTCCGCTGCTCGGCAGCAATTGGAATTAACTGAATTCCAACCTGTATTGATTTAGCATCATTTTATCTATTTCCAATTCTATTTGCTCCATTCTTTCTTTGGGTATTTTACCCCTCACCATTACTTTATCTTCAGCTCCAAGATTTTTGGCAAACCTCCTGAACTTCTTACCCCGAGTATCAATCCAATAGGTTCTGGCCACTATATAATTCACACCGGTTGGTTTGTGAAGATTTTTCACAATTGAGATTTCATGGTTTATAACCAGCCGAAGTTTGTCAATTCGAATCATAGCTGCTGCGATTAACTCTGTCGTCCGAAGTGGAGTAATGGGATTTCCCTTTTCATCAACCATTCTACTGGAATCCAACAAATCCACCCTGAACTTATTTTTTAACTGTTCTAGTTCCTTGATTAAAGGTTGTTTGGCTTCATCATTCAATACATTTTGTTCGAATCCATCTTTAACAAGCCACTCTTCAAATGGCCCTTCTCCCAGGTTCTTGGGCAACCCAAGAAAAAGGAAGTAAGCCTTGATGGCAGTGCCTAATGTGAAGATTGATGCGCTCATCATATTCAATTGATATGGCAAAGATGAAGAAGATAATTTACATTACCAAATTATTTTGTCACAATTTTAAAAATATTTTACATCTCATTGTTTTTCAACAGTTTAAGATTGTTTGAATTTAAACAAAGTCTCTTAAACATATGGAATAGTGCCCTGTTTTCTATTCTCGAGTGTCTAAAGGATGCCCTTACAGGTAATGAAATCAATCCAATATAAATCCGGTATAAGGTTTAAATAATGGATTCTAGTGACATACTTGCTCTAGTAGTAGTTAATTAATTCTATTTTCTAGTTACTAGTATCTAGTTGCTAGTATCTAGTTTGTTTTTCTAGTTGCTAGTATCTAGTTTGTTTTTTCTAGTTGCTGGGTATTAATCTATGTTGGTGAGTTGGAGCGTGCGAAGTGTCCTCCATCAACTTTAAATCATTGATGGTTGACACTCCGTCTCACCTTATGTTAGGTTGAGATTCGTTCGAATTTCAGTGAAAATTCGAATTGTCGACTACTTCAGAGTGTTCACTCACCCTGGGGTTACACCTTTCGACTTTGTGCTGGTGCTGGACTGTTAACCCCGTCCCGTGGTCATCCGCCTTCTGATAAACGCCACCGTTGTAATTCCCGTTCCATTTATCATGTTAAATATAAATACTTTGTTATTCCAAAAAGTATTACATCTATTCAAATAATAATCAAAATAATTGAAAATAAAAAGTATCGTAATACTTTTTATCATCTAATTCATATTTATTACAAAACAATGGCTAAACTTCGCAAAACTTTGATTATTCGTATCACAGAAGCGCAAATGCGCTACATACTAGCGGCAACAATAACCGAAAATAAAACAAAGAGTAAAATAATTCGTGAGGCCATTCAAAAACACCTAGGCAATGAAAATAGATGACTTAAACCACCAACAACTCGGAGAATATATAAAAAACGCTTTCTCTGAACCAGGACCATACCACATCGAGAGTTGGGACATTTATCAATTAAACTTTGAGCCAACTGAAGAGATGAATCAAAAGGTAGAAAGAATATTAAGTAGTTTCGAATTTGGTGAAAACGATGACTATCTTGTTACACTGAGAGCCAAAAGGCACCATATCAAAAATTTCATATTCAATTGCGTCAGGGAAATTGAATCCAATCTATCAGAATTCAAAGATGTTTTTACTGAGATAAAGAAAGAACTTAAAACTATTGAACCCGAAAATTCCTAAAATTTTTCTGGAATTTTTTAAACCAGTTTTGGGACATTTTTCAAAACAAGGGTTTTTTGCCAAAATATTTACCTTGAATATTTGAGGCCCCTGTTATCGGTTTAATGACAGGATATGATGAGTTGGGATGTGAGGGGGCAGGGAGGGGCCTAAGTCGAATTCACAAATTAATCCAACTCAAACAACCCAAATGACTGGCTCACCTCGAAGTTTGTATATCTTAAAGTGGTGGTTACGTTGGAATGACCAATTAATCTTGAAACCTTCACTAAACTCAAGTGGTCACCATTCTCGAACCCCTTCTTTATCGTACCCACGACCCAACTCTTTCTAAGGAGGTGAGATGAACAGTTCCCGATATATCGAACCCGGTATTTAGTAAGAATGGATTTTAGTTTTCGATTGAACGTTTGGGTGGTCATTGGCTTCTTTCCTCGTCCCTTTTGAGAAGTGAAGATGTATTCGTCCAAATTCGGACGAAGTAAAGTGTAAACAACATCTATAACCTCCTTGAGCTTAGAACTCATGATGAGAATTCTCTCTCGGTCTGTCTTCTTCTCTATCCGGATAAACCTTTCCCCGACAGAGATATCAATCAAATCCCTCCATTTGAGAGAGAGGTTGTCGATAACGCGTAAACCGAGGCGTGAACCGATTGATATCATTAGTAGCTCCATCCCTTTAGAAATTGACTTTTCAGTTTGGAAATCTCTTAGCATCCGAGATTCCAAATTCACGATAATATCCCAGTCCAAGGAATATGTCGTTGTTTTTCTTGTGCCCTTCATAATGAAATATTGTTAGGGCTAAAATATTCATTACCAGCAAGTTTGCCGCTTATTTGAACATTTTTTCAGTGCTAAATTTCAAATAAAACAGTAAAGCGTTGATATGCAACGCTATAATGGATTTACAAATGTTCACTTTTATTAAGAAGCGAACATTATCTAAAACCGGACAAGGTATTTCTCAAGAAGATATCACTTTCTGCTTAACTGGCTGATGGGTTTTTTGAACGCTGCTTCAAACTTTGGAACATACAACGCCATGAACTCAATCATCTTGTTCCAATCTGCTTCATTGAAGACGCTCACGCCAGGATTTTCATATTTTATCCTGCTCATTCGCTTGTTGTCCATTCGTTCCCAAACAAGAGCATTTCCAAAATCACTTTCGATTTGTTCCTTCTTAGAGTACAGGGCATCGAATATGACTTTGTTCTCATCTTGGGTTCTCCCCCAGATTGCCAATTCAATTCGAATGTAATCACCGGTAACAACACTTGCGTAGGTAACACCACTTATTCCACTTCCCGCACTAATCCAATGGTCTTTACTCGGGCTAACATTCTGGTATAATGATGACACCTTATTGATTTCCTTCAAATACGTCGTCCAAAACTTGCGACGAATTACGTGACGTTCCTTAAGTTCTTCTTGAATTCCAACTTCCTCTCTTGACTTCTTTGCCATGCTGATTACAAAGTCCTCGGCTTCCTTTATTGGAATGATTTGCTCAAGGTTTAAGAAAAGTTGTTCAGCCAGTTTGAACGGTGTGGCTTTAAAACACTGAACTCGTAACCCGTAGTTGAGCAACCACAACACGGTTGAAGTAACCTCCTTCCTAAACTCACCTGCAATCATTACAATTCGTTGGGAGTTGCCGATGTTCAATTTTTCTCTAAAGTCATCAGTCTCTAAAAACTCTTCAAGGATTGTCTCCGCATTTTCACTGCTACCAATCTTTGAGAGGTACTGATTGAAGATGGAAATGATTTGTGTACCATTCAAAGTAGAACAATATGATGAGTACTTGAGCACTTGCCAAGTGACATCTCTACCGGTGTCATCAAGTTTATTTTCAATTATTACAAGATTGCCCTGTTTATCAAGTGCAAGCAAATCCAATCTTTCTGAGGTATCGTTGAAACCATCAAACTCTTTTTGTATTACCAGCAAGTCCTCATTTAGACATGAAGGATTGTTTGCTATCCATTCTTGAAGATGTTCTCTCTCCTTAAAACCCAACTGCTTGAATGTAGCCGTTTCAATCTTTTCTATCCGGTTGGTTTCTTTATTGATGATATACATATCTCATTAATTTTCAGGTTCAGCGGCTATGGGAAGGTAATCAGACCCCGAGCCATATAGTTTAACATTGAAGTCATTGGCAAGCAGTTTAGCTTGTTCAATTACAGTTTCTGTAGCTTTTAATTCCATATCCGGTGGGTAACCGTGTTTTCTGAGAATTCGCTTGACGGCAATCCTCATCTTGGCTTGTACATTTTCCCTTACCGTCCAGTCAATCGTAGTATTCCTCTTAACAGTATCTACGAGTTCTCTTGCTATATGCCTGAGTATCTCATCTCCCATAACAGCAACTGAAGAATCATTAACCTCAAGGGCAGTATAGAATGCGTACTCTCGATAATCCAATCCCATATCTTCTCCTTTCCGGTCTGCCTCCTTGATATCCTTTGCTAAACGAATCATCTCCTCAATGATTTGTGCAGAGGTGATAAGATTATTTTGATACGACCTCATTGAGTTCTCCAACATCTCCGAGAATTTCTTTGATTGCACCAAGTTGACCCGCTGTCTTGTCTTTATCTCATCGTTAAGCAGTTTCTTCAATAGTTCAAGAGCAAGATTTTTGTGGGTCATTCCCTTAACCTCGGCTAAGAATTCATCAGAAAGAATCGATATATCCGGTTTTTTAATTCCAGCAGCATCAAAAATGTCAATCACTTCATCAGCACTAACAGCATCGGAAAGGATTTGCTTGATTGCTGTCTCTATCTCTTCATCCGTTTTACTCTTGCCACTTTGGGTAACCTTTACAATTCTCGTTTTAATTGCTTGAAACAGTGCTACCTCTTCCCTAATCTCAATGGTATAGGGGTGTGGGACAGAAATCGCAAATGACTTTGAAAGCGCCGTTACTCCATTAACATAACGGTCTTTCCCGCTCTCTAAGCCAAGAATGTAGTTTGCTGCTTGTATTGGGAAGTAGAGTTTTTCCTTCGGACTCATTGAAAAGAATCCATTGTAATCAAATCCCTTGGGAGCAGATTTATCAACCGGTTGTTCTGAGAACATCTGTTTGACAATTTCAAATTTGCCCATCATTATATCAGCGGCTTCATCTTGGTCAAACGCTGGTTTACCCTTACCGCCACTTTCTGTGTATAAAGAGAGTGCTCGTTTCAAATCGTTGGCTATTCCGATGTAATCGACAACCAAGCCACCATCTTTGTCTTTGTATACTCTATTAACCCGGGCAATGGCTTGCATTAGGTTGTGACCTTTCATCGGTTTGTCGATGTATAGTGTATGCATTGATGGGGCATCAAAACCTGTCAACCACATATCCCTTACGATGGCAATCTTCAATGTATCCTTTGGGTCTTTCAATCTTTCACCCAATGCCTTTCTTTTTGCCTTATTACGGACGTGAGGTTGAAAATTCAAAGGGTCAGAAGACGAACCGGTCATTACAACTTTCAAGACACCTTGATTATCTTCATCACTATGCCACTCAGGTTTGATTTTGATTATTTCATTGTAGAGGTCAACGCAAATTCTACGGCTCATACATACAATCATCGCCTTACCATCAAGAATTGCGTTGCGAGATTCAAAGTGATTAACGATGTCTTTGGCAATCAACGACAACCTTCTTTCGTTACCAACAATTGCTTCCAATCTTGCCCACTTCGATTTCAGTCGTTGTCTGTCAGTGAGTTCTTCGCTCTCCGTAAGTTCCTCAAACTCTTCATCTACTCTTGGTTTTTCATCTTCCAATAGGTCAATCTTTGCCAACCTGTTTTCGTAGAATATCCGAACCGTCGCTCCGTCCTCAACAGCTTGCTGTATGTCGTAAACATCAATATAATCTCCAAAAACTGCTTGCGTATTTTTATCGGTGTTTTCAATTGGTGTGCCGGTAAATCCAATGAATGATGCATTGGGTAACGCATCTCTCATGTGCTTAGCAAAGCCATCCATAAAGTCATATTGGCTTCTGTGGGCTTCATCTGCTATAACAACGATATTCCTCCTCTCAGACAAGAGTTCGAATTTTCCTTTAATATTTTTTGTTTTGCCATCACCCAAGTCAATTTTCTCTTGGATTTCAGGCAGGAACTTCTGAATCGTAGTGAATACAATACCCCCCGAACTGACACTTAGTTTCTTCTTGAGGTCTTCTCGATTTTCGGCTTGAACCGGTGTCTGCCTTAAGATATCTTGACTAAGAGAGAAAGTATCAAACAATTGGTCATCAAGGTCATTGCGGTCGGTTAAAACAACCAATGTTGGGTTGTTCAATTCCAACACAAGCTTTCCAGCGTAAAAGACCATGCTCAAACTCTTTCCGCTTCCTTGAGTATGCCATATTACACCGGCTCGTTGGTCACCCTTTTCTGCCGTAGCACGCTTTGTAGTTTCAACCGCTTTGTTAACAGCAAAATACTGATGATAACGAGGAACTATCTTTGTTAATTGCTCTTTGTTTTGATGGTAGAGTATGTAGTGACGAATTAAGTCAGGTAGTACATTTTTGTTGAGCATCCCTTTAACCATCACCTCCATCTGAGGAATGTCATCGTGAGCAACCAATGTTCCATCTATGGATTTCCACGGCACAAAAAATTGCTTCGGAGCAGTCAAAGAACCATATAAAGCTTCCCATCCGTCCGATACAATCAATAGTGAATTGTATACGAAGAGTGATGAGATAGACTGTTTATAGGTCTGCAATTGATTGAATGCAGAATGAATGGTCGCATTCTCATCCACAGCATTCTTCAATTCAATCACAACCAATGGAAGTCCATTGACGAACAGAATTATATCAGGTCTCTTGATGATGTTATTCTCAATTATAGTGAACTGATTCACCACCAAGAATTCATTGTTAGCAGGGTTATTATAATCAATCAACCAAACTTTATCCCCGACAATACGGTCGCCTTTCCTGTACTCCACATCAATTCCATCGGTAAGGTATTTGTGGAAGGTGTAGTTGTTTTGAAATAAATTGGGACTATCGGTACGAAGAACTTTCTTGAGTGCTTCTTCCTGTGCTTCGGCAGGCACAGCAGAATTTAGTTTGGCAATTACATTTCGTAGCCGGTATTTTAAGACTACCTCATCATACTCACGCTCGTGTGATATTCCATCCGGTGATATGTCTGCACCATTTACATAAGAGTATCCAAGTTCAATAAACTCCTGTATGATTATTTTCTCGATATGGTCTTCTGATAGTATTGCTGACATTATGAGAAGGATTGAGTTTGGGTAACTTCCAGCTCACCTGAAATGAGTTTGGGCAATAGAGTGTCTCGGAGGTTGACTAATTCAACATTCTCAATTCTATTTTCGATTAGCTTTGAAATTATAGGTTCAAACGTCGAATTACATTGATTGATTTCACTTGGTATCAACACTTTAGCATCACTTAGATGTTGGCGTTGAATATGTCCCATTGTGGTTGCTTTACTTTCTGCAATTTTGATGAATTCTATCAAGTGAAATTTAGTCCATAAAAAATAGTACCATTTGGGAAATTGATTTGATGTCACTTTAAATAGATGTTGGTTCAAGGCACCTTTAC
>JACCDM010622617.1_pt1 | contig 10979 bp, 8 predicted proteins | sample 7445851 | NCBI WGS metagenome assembly JACCDM01 (sample SAMN15323438, study PRJNA562643) | freshwater metagenome | isolation source: river surface water | place: USA:Blue River Watershed | collected 2017-08-16
ACTTCTTGATACGAGACTTTATCTATAATTGGATAAAGTATTATCGTTGAATTTTCGCGTGATTATAAATCACAGTGATTTACGGTTTTAAATAAAAATTTGAGCACTTTTAAGGTGTCCCAAAAATAATTTAAAATGCTGTAATCGATTAAATACACAGATATTACAAATAATAATCAAAACTAACACTATTATAAATTTAATACAAGAAAATGTTTCAAATTAACCAATAACGAATTCTAATAGAAGACCAAATATATGAATATCTTCGATATTGTGTTGTTAATAATGGTAAAACTAATTTACATGCTGCATCATTTGAAGGAAAAATAGAAGTAGTGAAATACTTGAAAAGTGTTGGAGCAGACATTCATGTAAAAGATAAAAGTGGTAATACACCATTAAATGTAGCATCACTGTATAGACACTTAGAAGTAGTGAAATACTTGAAAAGTGTTGGTGCCAGATAAAGTATATTATGATTCATGGTTATATTATAATTGGATAATTTGTGAAATATATATTATAAATTTTTTTTATTAATGTTTTTATATAATGTTTGTGTTTAATATCGTGTATATATTGTTTTATTTTTTCGTAAGATGGTTTTGAATCTATAAAAAAAATTAATTCATATTTGTTGTATTCTGGAATATTTATAATGTAACATTATATTAGTTGTTTGTGATATATTATTTTAAAATTTTGATATTATTGAGTATTATTATTTTATTAATAATACATATCAGGATTAATATGTATTTATTATAATATTTTTTATACGATAGAATTTTAACATACATGCATCACCCCATTAAAATAATTAATATAGTTTTTTGTTTCCATTTCATTAATTATTGTTTCTAAAATGTGTGGAGATTTCAAGATTTTATTTTTAATTTTATTTGTATAATCCAACAACGCATAATTCATTTAGTAATTTTTAAATCTTGGACTATCCAACATTTATTAAAGAAACATAGAATATTTATACATTTATTAAGTGGGGGATTAAAAGAGCAAAGCTCCTTTTTGTTTGTATTTTAGTATGATACAATATTTATTTTATAATTTAAAAATCTGAATTTATTATTTTTTCATACTAATTTATTAATTTTTGTAATTAGATATTCTATTTATTCTTACAATTATTAAGAAAATGTTTCTTAATTATATGAACGATATTATATTTTTCCAATCATATTATAAAATATTTAATCAAATTATTATTAATTAACTATTTCAAATACTTCCTATGTTCCCCAGTCTGTATTATTTTTTTTAATAACAAATGATTATAAATTTTATTATTTTATTAAATCTTTTACTCTATCTTCTTCTTATGTTAATATTTATTAATTTATTGGAGTTGTTGTCATATATAATATAAAAGTTGATTCAGATAAATCATTACAATTGTCTCTATAACGGTTATATGCTGTATAATCTGGATTTGTTGAAAAAATACAAGATAATCCTACTTTTTACAAAATTTTCCATTTTAAATGTGTATAATCATATTTCAATGATTATATAAAATATAAATTTGGATATTTAATTTCCTTAGATGCCGTTAAATAATGTTAGTGTTTATCATATATATTATCTTATATAAAATTTAAATGTTTATACCTTGTTTCTAATAAAATCGCAAATATAATTGGTGCTATTTTTATTGATTATTCAATCAAATGAATTTCCAATTAAGATTCTTATAAGTATTCGCTATTACTTTATTGTGCCAATGGTTTAAAATATTTTAATTCAATGTCGCTTTTTTTAAATAACAATGAATCATTGTCTTTGTCATATTTATAGTCTATCATATTTGTTATTAAAATTAAAAGTATAAATTTGTAAATTTATATTATATTATAAAATTAAAATAATAAAATGTTTTTAACTATTATATTTATTGGAATAATTATAATTTTTATTTATTATAAAACATAATAAAAAAATGAAAATATGGAAATTAAAGATTATGATTAACTGTTATAAAAAGATTAAAAATTTGCTAATTTTATGAAATATTTTTATTATAAACCAGATGCATAAAAGATTAAAAAAGATTGAAGAAAAATCATTTATTATAATGATTTTAAATTTTTTTAGATAAATCATATATTTTTTGTTTTTTAATGTTATTAAATTTATTATAAGACGTTAAATTTCTTAAATATATTTAAGATCTTTAATTGAATTTCTCTTTATTTATATTTAAAAAATTATAAAATAATGAATTAATAATATCCTATTGTTCTTAATCATTATTTAATTTTGAATATACACCCATATTTTTTAAATAATTTGACGATGATATATATACTTTTCTACTCATAATATTTGTATTATAAAATCCCATTGTAATATTTCCATCCATAACCCAATCATAAGCGTCTAAATACGCTCCAATAAAAAATACTTTACTTGATTATGGTTCAACTTGTAATAAATTCATAATATTTGCCAATACCATTAACCTAATAATATGGTGACTATAACCATATTTATATGCTTTTTAAATTTCATTATCAAATATATATATTCCATTTTAAGAATTTAAAAGTTTTTATTATGATTATTATTAATTTTTTACTAATTTTATTTTATTATTGTTAAAAAAATTCTCTGTTGTCATTGATTTATGTGAATCATTATTTATATAAAGCATTATCATATATTCGCGCCATCCCAACAATTATCTAATATATCCTTCCCAACTATTAATTGGTATTTTTGTTTTTACTTTTATAATTTCATTTAATACATAACGCGAATCTAATAATCCATTATTAATACTTGGACTTAAAGCACTATGAAATCCATATAATAATTATTCATCTATGTAATCTTGATATGGTCCAAAAAGTTTTAATTTTTCTTATATAAAATCTTTTAATTGTTATTATGCTTATTTAGTATTTCCTGGATATATTTATAATACTTAATATTCTGAATTTTAAATATCATTGGAAATATAACCATATTTACATAATGATTTACAATAATCAATTGATTCTTTTATTAATTTTTTTTAAGTTTCTGTTGTAGAATATTTTTTTATTATTTCTATATTTGAATTATTATCAATATTAAAATGTTTAGTTTTTATCGATAATGGCATTTTTTCTCTATTGTCTTCATCATATGATTGTGGAACCTTTTTTAATTGCGAAGAATTTTAAACAATATATTTATAATATGGTTATAATGAATATGTATTTTATTTAATTGGTTTGTAGTTTTTTATTATATTGTAATCAATTATAAAATAAGGATTATTTTCTATTTTTTCATTAAAATTATTCGTATATAATTTATTATCAGGAAATTCTTGTCTAATTTCTCTATCCCATATATAATATGTATGAAAAATACATTTACTTTTAATATCTAAATTCAATTATTTCTTAAATTATTTGTATTCTTTCACTGAAAAATATTTAATCTATAAATTATTATTGTCTATATTGATATATTTATTATTTATAAATTCATTATAAAATGATTAGAATGTATATCGTGTATATGATAATTTTAACAAACTAAACCAATTTTAAAAATATTTTGGATGTTCTATAAAATATATATATTTAATTTTATTTTGATATAAAACTTATTTATAATATTTTTATATATCAAATAATTAATCTGGAAAAATTATTAAAATATGTGTATTTGACATATTATATGATATTATATGATTTTTATATTTATAAATATAATTAAATATGTAATTCACAACAATAATATAAAACTATAATTAAAAATTTGATTGTTCAATCAAGTTAAATATATATAAAAAAAATAATAATATTTTAAAATGTCGGTGTCTGTAATAATCAAAATAAGATATATAAATTATTAGTAGAGATTTATAAGACTATGTTTCTGATTTTAATTTAATAAAAAATGTGATTTTTTATCCTTATACTTGGGTTGATTTAACTAAATTATAAATGGGAAAACATAAAGATTTTAAAAAAAAATATAAATTAATTTAGAATAATGACAATATTGTTATTTATGATTATGATGGAGGTTTAGAAAGATTTTGCAAAAATTTACATAGTTTATAATATAGTTTGGATACTACTTATAAATTTTGTATTGACACAAAAGCTTTAAATAAATAAAATGATTTTCCATATATAGTATAAATTGGTATATAAATTAATGATTATACGCACATTTTAATTCACAGAAGCAATACAATTTAATCTTTATAAGATATGCCGTGTAATTTATTATATTTATTGACGAGACCAAATATGAAAATATTTTCATATGGTAAAGAACAAATATTAGATTATAATAATCTATCTTATATAAACTTATAATAAAAAGATAAAGATAATATTTTAATTCCACTAAAAGACCAATGTATAAACTATGATTTATACAATGAATACAAATTAAAAGGTGTAACATTAAGTGATTGGACACTACCATTTTTACACCCAGTTTAAATATCTTATGCGTGTTAAGATATTATGTGTTTAATTGAATTATAAAAATAAAAATAATACGAAGACAATTATATTATGGATTATAAATAAAAATATTGAAAAATAGAAATTTGAAATTTTATACATAATAAATATAATTAAATAAATATAATGTTATTAAATAATATTATAGTACTCAAAAAATTTAAAATGGAAGATATTGATACGACTTTGTTAGATCTTATTAAAAAATTAAAATTAAATTAAAATAAGATTTAAAACTCAAATAATAAAAATTCAATGAAATATTTACTAAAATAGTATAATATTGATTTAAGTTAAAGTTAATTAATATCTCTTGGAATAAAATTAGAAACTTTAATTAATAGTTTTGTAGATTAAAAATCTGAATTAAAAACACTAAATATAAAATTAAAATAATAATTAGATTTTTGTAAAAAAGATTTGAAAAACTAAATAATATATTATGCAGAATTTAAAACAAATATTGAATTAGATACTGAAAAAACAAAATCAACTATTAATAAAATAGAAAATATTAAAAAAGAATTATAATTATATAATAAACATTTTACAATTAATGCATATTTAATCAGTTTAAGATTTTTAAATAAAGAAGATATTCCAAAATAATTAATAAAAAAATATACTAATATACATTTATTAGGATTAAATGATTTTTTTAAAGTATTAAAAATAAATATTGAATTATCTGAATAAAATTTAATTAATTGTATTAAAAATATATTCAACATGAACGATGTCTAAAATGATTTTTGATCATGGATTTTCATAATTTGTAATTATTAAGTGGGTTGTATTTATATTGTTTTCATTTATTCTGTTTGAATGTAATCTAAATCTATAATTTTTTTAATACTCTTCTTCAATATATCCTTCATATAAATTTTCAATAAAAGGGGTGTTTCCAATAACCATTAAACAATTGTTTTCGGTGTTTTAAAAACATTCAAATAGTTATTGGTGTTCTTTTTTTCCAAATTGACAGTATCCATAATCTGTGAAAACACTATCATATGGTGGATCTAAAAACATAAAATTTTAATTATCATTGTATTTTTAAAATATATCTTTAAAATTTTTATTATATATAATTGTATTTTATAATTATTCTTAATATTCAATATTTTTTAAATTTTCATAATTTATTGTCTTGTATTTTCCAAATGGAATATTATATTCTCCTTTACTATTATATCGCAACATCCCTCGGTAGCAAGTTTTTCGTAAATAATAAAATTAATTTGCAATGTCAATACTATTTATATTGTTCATTCTTCTTACATTATAATATGTTTATTCTTCGTTTGGATTATCTTACATAAATTTATAAATTTATTCAGCATTCCCATTTTTAATTTCATTATAAAAGCATATTAAATCACTATGAACATCATTTATTATTGCTTTTTATGGTCTCAAATGAAAATACAAAGCACCTCCTCCAAAAAAGGGTTCAATATATAAATCATATTTAGAGGGTATATATGGAATAATTTAATTAATTTCATCTTATTTCCCACCAGACCATTTTAATAATGGTTTTAGTGATTTTTTTATTTATAATTATTCGGTATTTTAGTTAGACATTATACTTTTATTTATAATTAAAATAAGTTTTTATATTAATTAATATTTGTATTAATTTCAATTTTTATTTATAAACAAAATATATATTATTAATTAATAATCAATAATGAAGTGGAAATATACGAAATAAATACTTTTATATGCGTTCTTTGAATAAAAATCTTAATTGAATATTTTATAATAAAATTCTTTTAAATTTTAAAAATGTATTAATAACATAAACGATATTTAAAAACACTTAGATTAAACAAATGAAAAATAATATTCTACAATTTAATAACCATAATAATAAAATTATAATTTGTTTCGTGAAACAAATGATTACATGTTATAAAATATTGAAAATTTGATCATATTTGAATACAATAATACAAATATTAAATATTAATTTAACAATGATTAAAATTTAACATATTGTAATATGATGTAAATGTTAAATGAAAAATATCTATAAGATGAATAATATATTATTTTTAAAAATATTCCTTAAAAACTAAAATAATAAATTGCTAAAATAAATTCAGATCAATGTAATTCATTATATTTAAAAAAAGAAATATTAGAAATATAACCGTCACATATATAAGATTTAATTTTTTTATATGACAAATAAGAATAATATTGGAAACATTTAATATAAATTTTACCAATGAAGTGGTAAAATATGAATAAATATAATACAATTTAAGAAAACATTATAAGAAGAATACTTTTATAAATACTATATGACAATATTAATAATAAAAAATATAATAAAATTATACCATTGATTAATTAAAGTATATGATATTTTTATTTTTTTCACTAATTAATAATTTAACTTTAATTACTATAAAAACAATTTAAATTCTTATACTATTGCTATTGTTTGTCTGTATTTTAGTAATTTTATAAATTTTTCTTTCTATAAAACTATGAAGTATATAAATCATCAATATTTTTCAATAAATCTTAAAATTTTTCTTTTTTTATTATTCCAGTATCATCATAAGAATAATAAATATTATGAATTTTATAATTTTTAAATTCTTATAATCTATTTAATGTTTAAACACAATTACAACATGGTCTTGAATTTGATAATTTGGTATATGTTTTTGATAATTTAATTATCAAAATATCAATATCCTTCAAATTATCCTGTGGTTTTAATTTATTCATTGCGTTTATTTCTGCATGTATAGACCACTTTTCTTTTTTATTTAAAGGTATATTTTCACCATATGAAAGAATATTGTATGGTTTTTTATGATTAAATATTAATGCCATGTGTATTTTATTTTAATTTAATGGTTTTTGATTACCATGTAATTCTTTTCGTTTAGATATTAGAAATGAAATCATTTCCTACTAAAACTATTTAATTTTACACATAGTATAATAATTATAATTTATAAAAAATTGATATAAATATAAATTTAGTATAAATACAATAATGTTTTTATATATAAAAATTATATATTATATTATATATAATATACAACAATATAACTTTAATTTATTATTAAAATCACTTTTTGTTTTTAACTTTAAATTTCTTTCAAGAATTATTACAATATGAATTATTTAAATAATGAACAATAATATTTAGATTTATTATAAAATGTTATGCAAAATGGTTGTGAAATAAATGGCAGAAATGGAATAACAAAATCATTATTTTCTTAAAAATTAAAATTTATGATTAATGATAGTTAAATACCTTTATTAACTACAAAAAAAATGTTTTTAAAAGGTATTATTGAAGAACTATTATTTTTTATAAGAGGAGACACGAATACAAAACATTTAGAAGAAAAGGGAATTAAAATATGGGTAGGAAACACAAATAGATAATTTTTAGACTAACGTGGATTAATCGACTATTAAGAAGGTGATATGGGTCCGATGTATGGATTTTAATGGAGGCATTTTGGAGCGGAATATATTGATTGTAATACAAATTATGATGGACAAGGTATTGATTAATTATAATCAATTATTAATAGTCTTAAATAAGAAGACAAATAAAACAATAGAAGAATGATAATGACCGCTTTACATCCAGGATATTATAACAAAATGGTTTTGTATCCTTGTCATTGTACATACCAATTTTATGTAGATAATAATGGTTTATCGTGTGCATTAATGTAACGCAGCGCAGACTTATTTTTAGGAGTACCTTTTAATATAGTTTCTTTAAGTATTTTAACAAAACTTATTGCAAAAATAGTAGGATTAAAACCATATATGATTAGTTTAGAAATGACAGATTGTCATATATATAAGGAACATTATTCTGCCGTTTAAGAATAAATAAAAAGAATACCTTATCAATTTCCTTAATTAATTATAAATAGACAAGAAGACTAATTAAAAAATATTGAAGATATTGAAAAATTAACATATAATGATTTTCAATTAATTGGATATTAATATCATCCTAAAATAATTGCTCCAATGATACCATGAAAAAATATTCAAATTAATTTTTTTTAATATTTTACAACTTTAAATTCTACCTCTTCATTTGTTTTTTTATCATAATCTGTAATAAAATCAGATTATTATTATATTGTAAAATCTTTTTTAAATTTTTTATAATTTGTAAATGGAAAAAATGCATCACATTTATATTATTTATCAATATGTGAAATTATTATATTATCATAATATAATTTATTAATAAACCATTCATATATAGATTATCCTCCAATAATAAATAATGTTTCTATTTAATTGTTATGAAAATTGTTCAAATATTTTAATGCTTTTAATGGTGAAGACATTATAATTAAATTTTTATTATATTATTTATCTTCAAGATATTGATTTTTTGTAATTATGATATTTAATCTTTTTTTAAGTTAATTACCAATAGATAAATATGTATTTTTTCCCATCAATATAGCATTTCGTTTATAAATGTGTTATGTTTTAGTTGTTATTTTTTAAAACATTTTTAATTCTTGTTTTAATTTCCAAGGTAAATTATTTTAATAACCAATACCACCATTTAAATCAAGAGCGGCAATAAGAGATATATTAAAATCAGAAATTAATGACATTTTTTATTATATGTTTTAATAAATATTTTTTTATATCTTTAAGATTTAATATGTTTTATTTATTAAAAATTTCAATTTTTAAATAAAAATATAAAATAATTTAAAAATTTTTAAATTTATAATTATAAATTAAAATATAAAAAAATATGATATAATCTTATTAATAATAAAAAATTAAAGATATTTAATCTTAAATTAATATTTTAAACAATGATATATTCTAATATCGTAGTTAAAATAATTATGGTTTATAAGAATAAGCATAATTAAAAAAAGATTTAAAGGAATTACATAAAATTTTTTATTCAGGTGTTTCAAAATACATTAATAATAATGTATTTATATACAATAGGTTGTCAAATGAATAAAATAATGTTCTGAAATAATATGAAGATGCTGATAAAAAATTTTTAAATAAACTTGTTTAATATGTTAAAGATTATGAAAATTTATTATCAAATCTAATTAAGATTGATAATAAAAATAAGTATATCCAATAAACATAATTTAATCCAATAGATATATCTGATGAAAACTTAAAAAAAATAGAAAATATAAAAAATATAAAAAATATAAAAAATATAGAAAATATAGAAAATGAAATAAAAATAAAAAATGTAATAACAAATAATCAAGAAATCATTGAGAAAATAGAAAATACAGAAAATCAAAACAATATTAACACTACATTTAGAAAATATCCATTTTATAAAGATTAATATGACCAACTTATGACAAAATTAAATACCAAAAAAGAAAACATAAAAACAGTATTAAAAACGCAAAATTAATTAAAAGAATAATTAGAAAAATAAAAATAAAAATTATTATTTTAATAATAAAAAAAATAAGGATAATAATAAGGATAATAAAATTAAGGATAATAAAATTAAGGATAATAATAAAAATAAAAAATAGAATAATAAGGAAAGAAATAACCAACGTTTATTTAATTATCATAAAATGATAAAAAAACATTAGAAGAATAATGGTTTAAAGAACATTTTATTTTGTAACCACAAGTTTATAGTAAATTATTTAATAAAGATAAATTTTGGGTAGAAGATATAGCCAATACCGATAATACAAAGGAATAATTTTTAAATTTATATAACCCTAAAGGAATTAAAAAAGATAGATATTTTACTGCTCTTGCCAATACAAAATCATAAGCAAGAAATAAAAATAATAAAAATAAACCCTTAGACAACAGATGTTATTTTCATGCAATTATATAAGCAATATTGTTTCCAAATGATAAAAATAATTATGAAAATTAAAAATTAATTAATAATTATGTAAATATATTGGTTGATTTATCTAATCAAATTTTTTAAGAATTTTAAAATAGTAAAGTATATAAAAATATTAATGAAAATGAAAAAGAAATATTAAAAGGATATTTTAATGAATGTAAAATGAATTTTGACGTTTATGATATAATATTATATATAATAGATATTGCTTTGTATTATATGTAATAAAATGGTTATTTAAATAAATATAAATATTTTAAGATTTATACAATATAATCAAAAGAAATATATGATTAATTAAAAAACAACAAAAAAATAAAAATTTATGATTATTTTAATAATTTGAATGCTCGTATTCCAATGCATTATATATTAGGATAATTTGAGAATAGAATAAATAAATAAAATTAAAATATTGAAAATTTTATTGGTTCAAACGCAAAAGATTAAATTAATATTAGATATGTCATTACAGATGGCAACCATTTTTAAAATATAATTCAAGAACTGATATATATATAAAAATGATTAATGAATGTTTTTTTTTATTATTAAATATAAAATTAATAATAAAAAATTGTTGATTTAAA
>JACCDM011018283.1_pt1 | contig 10976 bp, 10 predicted proteins | sample 7445851 | NCBI WGS metagenome assembly JACCDM01 (sample SAMN15323438, study PRJNA562643) | freshwater metagenome | isolation source: river surface water | place: USA:Blue River Watershed | collected 2017-08-16
CGTCAATCCCGCGAAATCGTGGCCGCTGAAGCCCAGCGCGCTGGCGTGCCCTATGTTGACCAACGTTGGTTGGGCGGCATGTTGACCAACTTCAAAACGGTCAAGACATCCATCAAACGCTTGAAGGACATGAAGATCCAACAAGAAGCCGGTCTCGATGCGTTGTCCAAAAAAGAACAACTGATGTTCAAGCGCGAAATGGAAAAGCTTGAAAAAGACATCGGCGGTATCCAAGACATGGCGGTGTTGCCTGATGCGATTTTCGTGATCGACGTGGGCTACCACAAGATTGCCATCGCTGAAGCCCGCAAATTGGGTATTCCATTGATCGGCGTGGTGGACTCAAACCACTCACCCGAAGGCGTTGACTACGTGATTCCTGGTAACGATGACTCATCCAAAGCTGTGACTTTGTACGCCCGTGGCATCGCTGATGCGATCCTCGAAGGCCGTGCCAACGCCACCAACGACTTGGTCAAAGCTGTGACCGAAGGCGACGAAGAGTTTGTTGAAGTCGCTGCTTAATCACGCGGCCCAAACTTGAAAAGGGGCTTGCGCAAGCCCCTTTTTCACACCCAAATTGTTTTGAATTGATACGGAGAAATTAAATGGCTGCAATTACCGCAAGCATGGTCGCTGAACTGCGTGCAAAAACCGATGCCCCCATGATGGAGTGCAAAAAAGCATTGACCGAGGCCGATGGCGACATGGCCAAAGCAGAAGAGTTGTTGCGCGTCAAGCTCGGCAGCAAGGCCGGTAAAGCTTCCAGCCGCGTGACCGCGGAAGGCGTGGTGGCCAGCTTCATCAACGGCAGCACAGGTGCTTTGTTGGAAGTGAACTGCGAAACCGATTTCGTGACCAAGAACGACAGTTTCTTGGCCTTGGCACAAGCCGGTGCCAAATTGGTCGCTGAACATAACCCAGCTTCGATCGAAGCTTTGGGCGCATTGCCCTACGAGCAAGACAGCTTTGGCCCTACGCTCGAAGACGTGCGCAAAGGTTTGATTGGCAAGATCGGTGAGAACATGAGCTTCCGCCGCTTCAAACGTTTCGATGGCGCACACAAGTTGGCCGCTTACTTGCACGGCACACGCATTGGCGTGGTGGTGGAGTTCAACGGTGACGAGACAGCGGCCAAGGACGTGGCCATGCACGTGGCTGCCATGAAGCCTGTGGCTTTGACCAGCGCCGATGTGCCTGCTGACTTGATCGAAAAAGAGCGTTCAGTGGCTGCCGCCAAAGCGGCTGAGTCTGGCAAGCCTGCCGACATCACAGCCAAGATGATTGAAGGTTCTGTGCAGAAGTACCTCAAAGAGGTGTCTTTGTTCAACCAAACTTTCGTCAAGAACGACAAGCAAACTGTCGAGCAAATGCTCAAGGCCGCCAATACCCAGGTGGCATCATTCACCTTGTATGTGGTGGGTGAGGGCATTGAGAAGAAGGTTGACGACTTTGCAGCCGAAGTGGCTGCCCAAGTCGCTGCTGCCAAGCAGACTGCTTAAGAAAAAAGGGGGGCTGAGGCTCCCCTTTTGATATCCCTCGTACATCTATTCAACTGCATACATCAAGGAGCCACTTCATGACCTCACCCAAGCCAGCCTACAAGCGTATCTTGCTCAAGCTGTCAGGCGAGGCCTTGATGGGCGATGACGCGTTCGGTATCAACCGCGCCACCATTGTTCGTATCGTGGACGAGGTGGCTGAGGTGATGCACCTTGGTGTCGAAGTGGCGATCGTGATTGGCGGCGGCAACATCTTCCGCGGTGTGGCGGGGGGTTCTGTCGGAATGGACCGTGCCACCGCAGACTACATGGGCATGCTCGCCACCGTGATGAACTCGTTGGCCTTGGCCGATGCGATGAACAAGACCGGTTTGACCGCACGCGTGATGTCCGCTATTGCGATTGACCAAGTGGTCGAGCCGTATGTGCGTCCCAAAGCCTTGCAATACCTCGAAGAGGGCAAGGTGGTGGTGTTTGCGGCGGGTACGGGCAACCCCTTCTTCACAACCGACACAGCGGCCGCGTTGCGCGGTGCTGAAATCGGCGCGGAGATGGTGCTCAAGGCCACCAAAGTGGATGGTGTGTATTCCGCTGACCCCAAGAAAGACGCCAGCGCCACGCGTTATAGCCAAATCAGCTTTGACGATGCCATCAGCCAAAACTTGGGCATCATGGATGCCACGGCTTTCGCTTTGTGCCGCGATCAAAAATTGCCGATCAAAGTGTTCTCCATTTTCAAGAACGGTGCGCTCAAGCGCGTCGTCATGGGTGAAGACGAAGGCACCTTGGTGCACGCTTAATCCCCTGATTTATTGAACCTCATCTTGCGCCTTCCCAGGAGCCTCACATGACCATCGCTGACATTAAGAAAACCACTGAAACCAAAATGGACCAATCCATTGCGTCTTTCAGCAACAGCTTGACCAAAATCCGCACCGGTCGCCCCAGCCCTGCGTTGCTCGACAGCGTGCAAGTCGATTACTACGGCTCCATGGTGCCGATCAGCCAGGTGGCGAACGTGTCGTTATTGGATGCGCGTACGTTGAGTGTTCAGCCTTGGGAAAAGCCGATGGCTGCCAAGATTGAGAAAGCCATTCGTGACAGCGACTTGGGACTCAACCCCTCCGCCATGGGTGAGCTGATTCGTGTACCCATGCCACCCATGTCGGAAGAGCGCCGCAAAGAGCTCACCAAGGTGGTTCGCAATGACGGCGAGAACGCCAAAATTGCCATCCGTAATTTGCGTCGTGATGCCAACGAATCGGTCAAGAAGTTGGTGAAAGACAAACTCGCTTCCGAGGACGATCAAAAACGTGCAGAAGCTGAGATCCAAAAAGTGACCGACAGTCACATCGCTGAAGTTGACAAACTCATCGCCAGCAAAGAACAAGAGATCATGGCGGTTTAACCCAGATGCTCAAGCAACGCGTCATTACCGCGCTGGTGTTGTTGGCGCTGTTGCTGCCGGCTTTGCTGGCGCCAACGGCTGAGCCCTTGGCGGGCTTGACCCTTATTTTGATTGCGGCAGGCGCATGGGAGTGGGGGCGTTTGAATGGTCTCGCCATGCGAGGCTCGTTGCGCGTGGCGGCGGTCTGCGTGATGCTGTGCCTCTTTTCATGGTCGGCCCGATGGGGCTATGAACCTCCTTTTGCCGTGTGGACGATCACGGGTGCAGCTTGGGTGCTGGTGGCTGCCTGGTTGATTCGCCATGGTGTGCCTCGTTGGGCTACGCTGGCACGTTCGCTCCGCTTGGTGGTGGGGTTGCTCGCGTTGTGGTTGACTTGGGTCGCCATGTACCAAGCCAAAGTGATGGGCGTGAACTTTTTGCTGTCGGTGCTTTTCTTGGTGTGGATGGCAGACATTGCGGCCTACTTCTCTGGACGTGCCTTTGGGCGTCGCAAATTGGCGCCCGCCATCAGTCCTGGCAAAAGCTGGGAAGGGGTGTGGGGCGGTATGGCAGGTGTCTTGCTGATGGCCTGTCTTTGGATTTGGATTGACGCGACTTACTTGGTCGATAGCCAAAGCCTGTTTACCCGGTTGCAAGCCCGAGGCTGGTCATTCCTGGTTTTGGCGACCTTATTTTTGGTGATGATGAGCGTTGCTGGTGATTTGGTTGAATCGCTGGTGAAGCGCAGCGCTGGGATGAAAGACAGCAGTCAATTGTTGCCTGGTCACGGCGGTGTGCTGGACCGTGTGGATGCGTTGTTGCCTGCATTGCCGTTGGCCTTGATGCTGGTGCAGGCCCTATGAGTGTCTAGCAAAGGAAAGCCATGTCACAACGCATCACGGTTCTCGGCTCCACAGGTTCTATCGGAACCAATACCTTGGACGTGATCTCGCGCCATCCTGATAAGTTTGACGTGTTTGCTCTGACGGGGGCGAGCCAAGTTGATTTGATGTTGCGTCAATGCGCTCAATTCAAGCCCTCATTTGCCGTGATGGCTCATGCACAGACGGCGCAGCAATTACAAGAACGTTTACTAGCAGAAGGCTTGGGCACGCAAGTTCTGACGGGGGCTGCGGCACTAGAGGAGGTCTCTGCCCATTCAGAAGTAGACGTGGTGATGGCCGCCATTGTTGGTGCGGCTGGCTTGGCGCCTTGTTTGGCAGCAGCGCGCGCAGGAAAGCGATTGCTGTTGGCCAACAAAGAGGCGTTGGTGGTGGGCGCTGAAGTTTTTTTAGAAGCTGTCAAACAAGGTGGTGCAACCTTGTTACCCATTGACAGCGAACACTCAGCAATTTTTCAGTCCTTGCCTGAAGACGCCAGCACTTGGGACGCCCGTGTTGAAAAAATCATTCTCACGGCTTCTGGTGGCCCCTTTCGCACGCGTGATCTTGGCACGTTGAAGGACGTGACGCCAGAGCAAGCATGCGCGCATCCCAATTGGGTCATGGGGCGGAAAATTTCAGTGGACTCTGCAACGATGATGAACAAAGCGCTCGAAGTGATCGAAGCGCGCTACTTGTTTGGTTTGCCCCCCGAACGCTTGGAGGTGGTGATTCATCCGCAAAGCATCATCCACTCCATGGTTCAATACCGCGACACTTCGGTGGTCGCCCAGTTGGGAACGCCCGACATGCGTGTCCCGATTGCTTACGGATTGAGCTGGCCAGAACGCATGAGTTCTGGCGCCCAGGCCTTAGATTTTCATGCCTTGTCCGCTATGACGTTTGAGGCTTTGGATGACCATGGTCATCCTGAGCGTTTTGCAGGCATTCATCTCGCGTGGGCGGCCTTGCGCGGCCCACGCGGCACGACCGCCGTGTTGAACGCCGCCAACGAAATTGCTGTGGCAGCTTTCCTAGACCGCCGGATTCGCTTTGACCAAATTCACCACGTCAATCATGACTGCTTGGCTGGACTGTCCCCTGATACACCACGCAGCCTGGTTGATTTATTGGCTTTGGATCAAGAAGCGCGCGCTTTGGCTGAGAGTGTGATCCGTCGTTTTTCAGTTTGATGACGATACTGGCCTTTTTGTTCGCGTTGGTTGTTTTGATCACCGTGCACGAATGGGGACACTACCGTGTTGCTGTTGCATGTGGGGTCAAGGTTCTTTCGTTTTCCATTGGCTTGGGTCCTCCTTTACTCCGTTGGAGGCTGCCCAAACCCCATGCACATCAAGAGACTGAATTTTTTATTCGCCTGATCCCCTTGGGTGGATACGTCAAGATGCTTGACGAGCGCGAGGCAGATGTGCCCATCCAAGATCTTCCTAGGGCCTTCAATCGCCAACCTGTTTGGGCAAGAGCGGCGATTGTGTCCGCTGGTCCCTTTGCAAATTTTATTTTTGCGATCCTTTTATATGCCGCGAGTCTTTGGATCGGTCAATATGAGACAAAGCCCATATTGGCGGCCCCGGCGAATGACTCTGTGGCACACGCCGCCGGAATGAAGAGTGGTGACACGGTTTTGCGCGTTGGGCTCTCTGAAAATGAATTGACTGGCATAGGCTCCATGGAGCAGTTGCGTTGGTGGCTCCTTCAGCATGGGGATGGTCCTGTGTGGCTAGAGGTTCAGCCCATGCATAGCCATGGTGTGCAGTTGCTCAGCTTGTTGTCTCCTGAAGATTATTTGGGGGAAAAATCAGATGGCTGGCAATCAAGGGGATTTTCCAGCGTTTGGCGCCGCGCTTTAGTGAATGAGGTCAGTCGCGGCGGTCCAGCCGCCATGGCTGGCTTGCAAAGAGGTGATGAGGTTTTAAGAATCAACGGGAGCCTGGTAACGGACGCGTGGCGCTTAAACCAAATAATTCGCGAGAGTGGGCGTTCAAATTCACCCGAGCCTCAACAGTGGGAAGTTTTGCGTGCCGATCAGAGCCAAGCGTTGTTAGAGATCACACCCGAGCGTGCATTTGATAGTGGTCAGTGGATTGGACGAGTGGGCATCAATTTGAATTCCCCAGTGTCGAAGGTTTGGATTCAATATGATTTTTTCGATGGTTTACTTCGCGCCTGGGCGAAAACGATAGAGGCAGTAAGTTTGACCGTCAACGCAGTGGTTCGCTTGGTAACGGGGAGTGCCTCTCTAGATAACTTAAGCGGTCCTCTCGGTATGGCGGATCATGCAGGCCGATCTGCCAGTATGGGGGGTGCTGTTTATGTCAATTTTTTAGCTTGGCTCAGCGTGGGACTTTTTGTTTTCAACTTGCTTCCATTGCCCATGCTCGACGGAGGACACCTGTTGTATTATCTTTACGAGATTTGCACAGGTCATTACCCCTCGCCCCAGTATGTTGATCGCCTGCAGCTCGTGGGATTTATTCTGCTGATTGGGTTGATGTTTTTTGCCCTTTTTAACGACGTCGTTCGCTTGGGTTGGCTTTCTCAAGCTATCCCCTAACTCATCCATTCATAGGCTTGAAGTTCTCCGTTCATGAACAACCAACTTTCTCAATTTCGTCGCACATCTGTGTTTCAAGCGACATTAGCAATAGCTGGTACCTTCCTGGCTTTTAACGCCTTTGCCGCTGATCCAGTGAGTGTCCGAGATATTCGCGTGGAAGGGTTGCAGCGCGTAGAACCAGGGACCGTGTTCGCTTCTATTCCTTTTCGTGTTGGCGATGAGTACACAGACGAAAAGGGCGCTGCTGCAATTCGTAGCTTGTTCGCTTTGGGTTTGTTCAAAGATGTCCGGATTGAGGTTAACGGTAACGTTTTGGTTTTGATTGTGGAGGAGCGCCCCAACATTGCTGCCGTTGAATTTATTGGGACCAAAGAGTTTGACAAAGATGTGTTGCGCAAAGCTTTGCGCGATGTGGGTCTAGCAGAGGGGCGTCCTTTTGATAAAGCACTTGCAGATCGGGCGGAGCAAGAACTAAAGCGGCAATATGTGGGTCGTAGCTTGTATGGCGCTGAAATTATTACAACTGTCACGCCAAGTGATCGAAATCGGGTGAATTTATCTTTCACTGTGGTCGAGGGCGATTTAGCCAAGATCAAGGAAATTCGTGTGATAGGCGCGAAGGTGTTTGATGAATCTAAGTTGCTCGATCAGTTTGATCAAACCACGGGCAATTGGTTGAGTTGGTACACCAAGTCTGATCGTTATTCGCGCACGAAGTTGAATGCTGATTTGGAGACTTTGCGCGCTTGGTATTTGGCACGAGGTTATTTGGAGTTTCGGATTGATTCAACCCAAGTTGCAATTTCTCCGAATAAGCAAGATATCAGCATCACGATCAATATCACCGAAGGGGATAGATTCGTGGTGTCTGAAGTCGCTTTGGAGGGCTACTATTTAGGAAAAGAAGATGAGTTTCAATCATTGATTGAAATCAAGCCTGGCCAGGCTTACAACGCGGATAGCGTTGCGAAGACGACAAAGGCATTTAACGAATATTTTGGCAATTTTGGATTTGCTTTTGCTCGAACAGAGGTTCGTCCAGAAATTGATCGCGCGACCAACAGGGTCAAGCTGGTATTGGTTGCAGATCCTTCACGCCGAGCCTATGTTCGTCGAATCAATATTGTGGGTAACAACCGAACCCGCGATCAAATTGTTCGACGTGAATTTCGCCAAACCGAGTCCTCTTGGTATGACGGTGAAAAAATTCGACTGTCTCGTGACCGCGTGAATCGTTTGGGTTACTTTAAAGATGTTGAAATTGACACTCAGGAAGTGCCTTCATCACTTGATCAAGTGGATTTAAATGTCAACGTGGTTGAAAAGCCCACAGGAATGTTGACGCTTGGGGCCGGTTTCTCAAGTGCTGAAAAAGTTACGTTTACCTTTGGCATCCAGCAAGACAACGTCTTTGGTTCGGGTCACAACTTAGGTTTGCAGATCAGTACGAGCAAATTTAATCAGTACTACGTGATCAATACGACTGATCCTTATTTCACTGAAGATGGTGTCTCGCGAACTTTTGAGCTTTACCACCGATCAAGCAAGCCATATGTAGAGCAGGGCGGTAATTACCGGATGGTCACCTCTGGTTTAGGGGTGAGATTTGGATTGCCATTCAGTGAGCTCGACCGAGTTTTTGTTGGCACCGCGGCAGAGAGAACGGAGCTCGTTCCGGGAACCAACATGCTAGGTGTCCATGCTGATTTATGTCAGAAATTTGGATGTGTTGCTCAAAACGTTCCGATGACTGTCGGCTGGGCACGCGACAGCCGTGACAGTTATCTCAATCCGAATAGCGGAAAATTTATTCGTTTGAACAGTGAGCTGGGGGCGATTGGCGATGCCCGTTTTGCCAAGTTAGGCGGTCAATATCAGCAGTATTTCCCAATCACCAAGCAGCACACCTTTGCTTTCAATGCAGACCTGGGGATTGGAAAGGGTTTGAACAATCAAACATTGCCTTTTTATAAAAATTACTACTCGGGTGGTTTAGGGTCAGTTCGAGGCTTTGAGCAAGGAACATTGGGTCCGCGCGATATCACTGGTCCAGTGATCGGAGGCGCTAAGAAAATTACCTTAAATACGGAATTTTTGATGCCATTCCCGGGAGCCGGAAACGATCGAACCCTGCGCTTGTATGGATTTTTTGACATGGGCAATGTCTACGGCGAGTTCCAAAAAGTCGACTTTAGTCAATTACGGAGTGCTTACGGCTTAGGCTTGAGTTGGGTTTCTCCCATGGGGCCACTGCGGTTTGCTTGGGCTCGCCCTGTGAGAACCTTCCCAGGCGATAGAATCCAAGAATTGCAATTTCAAATCGGGACTTCCTTCTGATGAATATGTTTACTCGTCAAATTACGCTGTTGGTTTTTTTTGGATTGATGGCTTTTTCTGCTCAAGCGCAAGAGACACGCATTGGCTATGTGAATACGGATCGTATTTTTAAAGAAGCCAGTATTGCCAAGCAAGCTCAATCCAAGCTCGAACAAGAATTCTCCAAAAGAGAAAAGGATCTCAATGATTCTGGTAACGCACTGAAATCAGCTATCGAAAAATTTGAGCGTGAGGCTCCAACTTTGTCAGAATCCCAGCGTATGACTCGACAAAAACAGTTGGGAGAGCAAGATCGTGATTTCCAACGTAAGCGTCGCGAGTTCCAAGAAGAATTGAATGCACGTAAAAACGAAGAAATGCAATTGCTTGTTGAACGTGCAAATCGGGTTATCAAGCAATTCGGTGACTCTGAAAAGTACGATTTGATCGTTGAAGGCGGGCTTTACATTAACCCCAAGCACGACATCACCGACAAAGTGCTCAAGGTCATCAACTCAGCTAAGTAATCGGCCGTGGCACTGCGTCTCGGTCAGATCGTTGAAAGTTTAGGCGGTCGCCTGATCGGTGACCCACAACACCTGGTTCAAAAGCTGGCTCCGCTTGACACTGCCCAAGCTGACGCTCTGAGCTTTTTAAGTCACCCCAAGTATCAATCTCAACTTGACACAACCCAGGCGGGTTGTGTCATTGTTTCTCCAGTCATTGCTGAAGCTGCAATGGTTGGTTGCGCCTTGATCGTGACCGACAACCCCTACCATTACTTTGCTCGCTTGACGCAACTTTGGAGGCAACACACGCGCGTGAATGATGAGCCATTGATCCATCCGAGTGCCGTGATTCACTCTACGGCCCAAGTTGATCCTTCTGCGCACATTGGTGCACTTTGTGTCATTGAGCGTGGGGCCTATATCGGTGCCAACACATGGCTGAAATCGAATGTGACACTGGGTGAAGACTGCCGCATCGGGGACCGTTGCATTGTTCATTCAGGTGCTGTGATCGGAGCAGATGGTTTCGGTTTCGCGCAGTCTGAAGGGCGTTGGGAAAAGATCGAACAGCTCGGTGCGGTCCGTATCGGTAACGATGTGGAAATTGGGGCCAACACCTGCATCGATCGCGGTGCCCTAGATGACACTGTGATTGAAGACGGCGTCAAGCTCGATAACTTGGTTCAAATCGGCCACAACGTGCATGTGGGGGCCCACACAGCGATGGCGGGATGCGCTGGCGTGGCTGGAAGCGCACGCATTGGGGCTTACTGCACGGTCGGCGGTGGCGCTGTGGTGTTGGGGCATTTACAGCTCGCCGATGGTGTGCACATCTCCGCGGCGTCTGTGGTGATGCGCTCCATCCGTCAACCGGGTCAATACAGCGGCGTGTTTCCCATCGACGACAATGCGTCATGGGAGAAAAATGCAGCCACCTTGCGCCAATTGCACCGATTGCGCGACCGCATCAAATCTCTTGAATCTGCTATGGAAAGTCAAAAAAAATGAGCATGGATATTCACCAAATTTTGAAGCAACTGCCTCACCGCTATCCCATTCTGTTGGTTGACCGCGTGTTGAACATTGAAAAAGGTAAAAGCATCAAAGCGATCAAAAATGTCACCATCAATGAACCTTTTTTCACCGGACATTTTCCGCACCGTCCTGTGATGCCTGGTGTCTTGATGCTCGAAGCGTTGGCGCAAGCCGCGGCCTTGTTGGCTTTTGATGCCGTGGGTACTACGCCCGATGACAAGACGGTGTATTACTTTGCGGGCATCGATGGTGCGCGTTTCAAGCGCCCTGTGGAGCCAGGTGATCAGCTGACCTTGGAAGTGGAGCTCGATCGCATGAAAGCAGGTATTTTCAAATTCAAAGCACGCGCCAAAGTGGGTGAAGAAGTGGCCGTCGAGGCCGAACTGATGTGCACCATGCGTGCGATTGCTTAATTCACGATACCCAAGATGAGCTTGATTCACGCCACCGCGCTTGTCGACCCCAAGGCTGAGCTGGACAGCTCGGTGCAGGTGGGGCCTTACACCATCATTGGCCCCAACGTGCGCATTGGGGCGGGGACCACTGTGGGGCCGCATTGCGTGATCGAAGGTCACACCACGATCGGCAATGACAACCGTATTTTTCAGTTCAACTCATTGGGCGCAATTCCGCAAGACAAAAAATACGCGGGTGAGCCTTGCGAGCTGATCATTGGGGACCGCAACACCATCCGTGAGTTTTGCACCTTCAACATCGGTTCTCCCGGTGACGCGGGTGTGACCCAAGTCGGCAACGACAACTGGATCA
>JACCDM010656653.1_pt1 | contig 10975 bp, 8 predicted proteins | sample 7445851 | NCBI WGS metagenome assembly JACCDM01 (sample SAMN15323438, study PRJNA562643) | freshwater metagenome | isolation source: river surface water | place: USA:Blue River Watershed | collected 2017-08-16
AGCCGCCCTGCCCTTTCATGCGACTGCCATTTCACCCATCGATGCTTGCCGGCTTGCTGCCCTTGATCGGTATTTGGCTCACCGCTTCACAGGCCTGGGCGCAGACCGCCCAGCTGCGGTCCAGCGAGGCCTTGGACAGTTTGCTCAAACCGCCCAGCAACGCACAACCAGCGCCCCAGGGGCCAGGGCCATCATTGAAATTGCAACCCAGCGCAGGGCTCCCCGAACGACCAGACAACGCCGATCGACAAGGGCAACCCACTTATGTGGACAGCGACCAAATCTCTGGCCGCCCGGATGTGGAAACCCTGTTGCAAGGCCGTGTGCAATTGCGCCGAGGCGACACCTTGATTCGGGCCGACAGCATCGAGTACCGGCAACAGCAAGACCAGGCCAAGGCCAGTGGCCAGGTCTATCTGAATCGGGCAGGCAATCGCTACGAGGGTGAAGAGCTGGACTTGCAGGTGGACGCGATGCAAGGCTTCATCTTGAAACCGCGCTACCAGTTCTTGCGCACCCAAGGCCACGGGCAGGCTGAGCGCATGGACTTCGTGGACGACAAGCACGCCAGCGCCAAAAAAGCCACTTACACCACCTGCACCCGCAAACCAGGGCCTTCATGGATGCCCGACTGGTTCATGCAGGCCGAGCAAATCACCTTTGACATGGACCGCAACGAGGGCGTGGCCAGCGATGCGGCCTTGATTTTCAAAAGCGTGCCCATTTTGCCCGTGCCTTCGTTCAGCTTCCCGCTGAGTGACGAACGCAAATCGGGTTTTTTACCGCCCACCTTCGGCTTGGACAGTTTGGGTGGTGTGGAAATGAGCGTGCCCTACTACGTCAATCTCGCACCCAACCGGGACCTGACCATCACCGCCACGCCCATGACCCGCCGAGGTTTGAAACTGAGCAACGAATTCCGCTACATGGAGCGCAACGTGCCGCAACCGCCTTTTGTCGGTACGGCGCGTTTGGAATTGATGCCAGTGGACGAGTTGCGCAACCAATCACGCTGGGGCTACAGCCACCAACACACGGGTTGGGGCAATGCCAGCCAGCCCATTTCTTTGGTCTTCAACTTGAACCGGGTGAGCGACGCCAACTATTGGCGGGACTTCGCCAGCAGCTCTGGCGACCCGTTGGCGCAACGCATTTTGTCCAACAGCGCCAGCTTGGGCTGGGCCAGCGGTACTTTCAGCAGCACGGTCAGTGTGCAGAGGTGGCAAACCTTGCAAGACGCCGACGCCAGCACATCGATTGCCGCGCCCTTTGACCGCTTGCCCCAAATCAACGCCAATTATTTGCGCAGCAATTTGCCCGGCGGTTTCGATTGGAACGTCGGTGGCGAGTTGACGCGCTTCAGCGTGGACCGCAGCTTTTTTTGCGGCGCCAACAGCGGCAACGCCTATTGCAACCAGCCCAACGCCAACCGGGTGGTGCTGCAAACCCAGCTGAGTCGACCGACGCTGGTGCCCTATGGCTACGTCACGCCCAAGCTGTTGTTGCAAGCGCGTCAATACCAATACGACAGTTCTTACCGGGGCATCTACGGCAACAGCACGCCCAGTGACACAGGGCAAGTGGGCGTGCCCACCTTCAGCCTGGACACCGGTGCGGTGTTCGAGCGGCGCACCAGCCTGCTGGGCTTGAACTGGACTCAGACCCTCGAGCCGCGCGCGTTTTACGTAAACACCCCCTACCGCATCCAAAACGACTTGCCCAATTACGACACCGGCTTCAATGACTTCAACTTCGCCACGGTGTTCACCGAAAACGCTTTTTCAGGCAATGACCGAATTTCAGACACCCACACGTTCACGGTGGGCGCCACCTCGCGCCTGCTCAACCCAGACACAGGGGCTGAAGGGGCCCGGTTTGGACTGGCGCAGCGCTTTCGCTTGAGCGATCAGCGGGTGTTGTTGACGCCCACCGATGTCCCTTTGACCGCGACTTACAGCGACATCTTGGCCGGTGCCAGCTTCAATTTCACGCCACGTTTCTCGGTCGACAGCATCGTGCAATACAACCCTGAATTTGCCCGCTCCGAGCGCGAGTCGCTGGCCGCGCGCTACAACCCCAGTGGGTACCGTGTGCTGAGCGCCGCCTACCGCCATCAGCGCGCCTCGTCAGAGACTGCGGACATGTCTTGGCAGTGGCCGATCAACGACCTGTGGGGCGACAAGGGTGTCGATCTGCAGCAAGGCCGCGGCTTGGGTGATCAGCGCTGGTACAGCCTGGGCCGTTTCAATTACAACTTGCAAGAAAAGCGCTTGGTCGACACCTTGCTGGGCTTGGAATACGACGCTGGTTGTTGGGTCGGCCGTTTTGCCATGACGCGCAGCCAGGTGTCGCTCAACAGCGCGACCACCCGCTTGATGTTCCAATTGGAGCTCAACGATTTTTCCAAACTGGGCGTGGGCAACATTGCCTCGGTCAGAGACAACATCTCTCGCTACCAAAATTTGCGAGAACCTTTCAAACTCGCCCCCAGCCGATTTGGCCAATATGACTGAGCATCGCATGTCTGTTTTTTTCAAATCCATCACAGCCGGTTTGTTGTTCGCCTGTGTCTCTGTGGCCTGGGGTCAAACCCTCAAGCCGATCAAACCCAAGCCCGCCAATGGCTTGAGCATGCCCGCCACCAGCGGGGAAACCGCGCCACCCCCCCCACTGTTGAGCACACCCGATGTGCCCAAGCCGCTGGACTTCATCGTCGCGGTGGTCGACAACGAGCCGATCACCAACCTGGAGGTCAACCGCTTGGCGGCGCTGGCCGACCCATCGGCTGCCAAACTCAACCGCAACGCTTTGTTGCTGGAAGCCTTGGAAACCTTGATTGATGAAACCGCCCAACTCGGGGTGGCGCGTCAAACAGGCATGCAAGTGAGCATCGAGGAACTGGATCAAGCCGTGGCCGGCACCGCCCAGCGCAACCAAATCAGCACCGAGGAGATGAAACAGCGCTTGCAACAACAAGGCATCTCCTGGGAGCAGTACCGCAACCAAATTCGCCGTCAGATGCTGTTGCAACGTGTGCGCGAGCGCGAGGTGACCGGACGCATCCGGGTGCAAGATTTCGAGGTGGAGGCGTTCTTGCGCGAAAGCAGCCAGGCCAATGCGGGCAGCAACCCCGACATCCACATCGCCCACATCCTGATCGCGGTGCCTGAGAAAGCCAGCAACGACGAGGTGGCCAAGGCTTTTTCCAAAGCCGAAGAGCTGATGAAGCAAGCCCAAGGCGGTGCTGACTTTGCCCAATTGGCGGTGCAGTATTCACAGGCCCCAGACCGCAGCAATGGGGGTCAATTGGGTTTGCGCAGCCCGGATCGTTACCCCAGTTTGTTTGCCGACGCGGTCAAGAGCCTGGTGCCTGGTGGCATCACCGGCCCCTTGCGTTCGGGCGCGGGCTTTCATGTGCTCAAACTGCTGGAGCGGCGCAACCCCAACGCCATGCCTACCACCATCACCCAAACCCGCGCGCGACACATCTTGTTGCGCCCGGGCGGAAAGTTGAGCCAGGACGCGGCGCGCGCCGAACTCACCCGTTACAAAAAGCAAATCGAAACCGGCTTGGCCCCATTTGAAGACCTGGCACGTGCCCACTCGCAAGACGGCAGCGCGGCGCAGGGCGGCGATCTGGGTTGGGCCAACCCGGGCATGATGGTGCCCGAGTTCGAGGCGGCCATGGCCAAGCTCGCGCCAGGCCAGGTGGGCGATCCGCTGGTGTCTCGCTTTGGTGTCCACCTGATCCAGGTGTTGGAGCGTCGCGAAGCGCCTTTGAGTGTGCGCGAGCAACAAGACCTGGCCCGCAATGTGTTGCGCGAGCGCAAGTTTGACGAGGCCTATAAAACCTGGGAGCGCGAAGTGCGTGGCCGCGCTTTCGTGGAATACCGTGACACGCCGCAATAAACAGCGCGCCGTCTGATGGCGCAGCACCAAGCCCGCAAGCGATTCGGGCAACATTTCTTGACCGACAGCGGCGTGATCGACCAGATCGTGCAAGCCATCGCGCCCGACAAAGCCGACGTGATGGTGGAAATTGGCCCGGGCTTGGCCGCCATGACCCAGCCATTGGTGGAGCGCTTGGGGCGTTTGCAGGTCATCGAGCTCGACCGCGATTTGGCCAAGCGTTTGCGCCAGCACCCGCAATTGCAAGTGACCGAATCGGATGTCTTGAAAGTCGATTTCACAGCGCTGGCCCGGGACTTGAACACCCAGGCACTGCGGGTGGTCGGCAACCTGCCCTACAACATCTCGACACCGATTTTGTTTCACCTGCTCGGGCATGTGGCGGTGGTGAAAGACCAGCACTTCATGTTGCAAAAAGAAGTGGTGGAGCGCATGGTGGCGCAGCCCAGCACCGCCCATTACGGTCGCTTGAGTGTGATGCTGCAATGGCGTTACGACATGGAAATGGTGCTCTTGGTCGGGCCGCTGGCCTTCGATCCACCGCCCCGTGTGGACAGTGCGGTGGTGCGCATGACGCCTTGGGCCGCACCCGCGGTGTTGGATGCGCGCTTGCTCAGCGAGTTGGTGCAAGTGGCGTTCAGCCAGCGCCGCAAACTGCTGCGTCACACCTTGGGCAAGTGGTTGGAGGCGCGCGGCTTTTCAGGTGAATTTGATGTGCAGCGCCGCGCAGAAGAGGTGGCGGTGGCCGAGTACTTGGCGCTGGCGCAAGCGCTGACCACACCCAAGGTTTAAGTCGCCAGACTGCGCAGCAAGGCCTCGCGCATCTCGCGCTTCATGAGTTTGCCGTTCGCGTTGCGTGGCAACGGGGTGGTGCTCAGGGTGAAGGTCTCGGGCACTTTTTCGCGCGACAAACGCGTCGCGCAAAACCCGGTGAGTTCCTCGGGCGTGACGCTGTCGCGCAGGCTGATGAAGGCATGCACCCGTTCACCCAACACCGGACAAGGTTTGCCAACGATGGCGCACTCGGCCACCGCGGGGTGTTGGTACAAGGTGTTTTCCACCTCGATGCAGTAAATCTTGTAGCCACCTCGGTTGAGCATGTCTTTTTTGCGGTCCAAGATGCGCACATAGCCTTGTGCATCGATGCTGCCCATGTCGCCCGATTTCCAGAAGCCCTGGACAAATTCTTTGGCGGTGGCCTCGGGGTTGGCCCAATAGCCCGACACCACCATCGGACCTTTGATCCAAATCTCGCCCATCTCGCCAGCGGGCAAGGCCTGTCCATCGTCGTCCATCACTTGCATCTCGGCACACACCACGGGCACGCCAACGGTGTCGTTGTGCGCGGCGGTTTCACCCGGCGGCATCATGGTCGCGGGCGACGTGGTTTCGGTCGCGCCATAGCAATTCATCAGCACCAACTGCGGCAGCGTGGCCGCCAATTCGTCGATGCTGGCTACCGGCATGGGCGCGCCGCCATAAGCACCGATGCGCCAAGACGCCAATGGCATGTCGGCAAAACCAGGCTGCATCAGGCACAGCTTGTACATGGCGGGCACCATCAGGCTGTGGGTCATTTGCTCGCGTTCGGCGAGTTGCAAAAACAGCGGCGCTTTGAACACCGGCAAGATGACCAATTTGCCTGCGACATGCAGCATGGTGGTGATCAGCGCCACCAAGCCGGTGACATGGCTCAGGGGCACGGCGGCGATGCTGCAATCGTTCGGCCCCAAGCCCATGCCATGTTGGAAATGCATGCACGAGTGCACGATGCCCAAATGGCTGAGCATGGCGCCTTTGGGTCGACCCGTGGTCCCGGAGGTGTACAAAATCACCGCCGTGTCTTCTTCTTGCACCGGCGCGGCTTGCTGCAGTGGTTGCGCGGCCAGCAGGCTCTCAAAGTCCAGGGCGTCTGCGCAACCGTCAAAACTCACGCGCCAGCGCAGCGCGGTCAGGCTGTCAGCAGCGGGCAGCACACCGTGCAAATCGGCGTCATGCACCAGCATCACCGCACCGCAGTGGTCCAGCATGTAATGCAGGCCCGGTGTTTGCTCGCGGATGCTCAAAGGCACCGTGATCGCGCCCAAACGGGTGGCGGCCAGCAGACACAGCACAAACTCGATCCGGTTGGACAACAGCAAGGCGATGCGATCACCCGCCTGCACCCCCAAGCCTTGCCAGCCTGCGGCCAATCGACCCACTTGGGTGTCCAGTGCGGCATAGCTCAGCCGCGTGTCGTCGCAAACCAAGGCCGTGCCTTGGGGGTTGTGCGCGAGCGCGTTTTCCAACAGCGCATGCAGGCTGCGCGGCCGCTCAACAAAGCAGCGCAACGCACGCCCGTCGGCGTAATGGGTTTCGAGTTGTTGGGCAGGCCATTGCACGGCGGGGTGTGTCATGCGCTGGCCTGCTGTCATCAAACGCCGAGGCGTTCAGCAATGGCCGCCTTGGTGGCGGGCAACTCAGCAGGCAGGTGGTGCGCGAGTTGTTGGAACAACTCGTCGTGCAAGCCCAGTTCGGTTTGCCAAGCGGCTTTGTCGATGTGGGTGACGGTGTGGAATTGCTCGGCGCTGAAGCTCAGACCGTTCCAGTTCAGTTCAGCATAGCTGGGGCTGATGCCAAACACGTTGTCACTGCCGGCGGCCTTGCCCTCGATGCGGTCGATCATCCACTTGAGCACGCGCATGTTCTCGCCATAACCGGGCCAGACGAATTTGCCGTCGTCGCCTTTGCGGAACCAGTTGACGCAGTAAATCGCGGGCAACTTGGCACCGCTGGCCTGCAGCTTGTGACCCAGCTGGAGCCAGTGTTGGAAATAGTCGCTCATGTTGTAGCCCGCGAAAGGCAGCATGGCAAACGGGTCACGGCGCACCACACCCTGCTGGCCAGCGGCCGCGGCGGTGGTTTCCGAGCCCATGGTGGCGGCCATGTAAACGCCTTCCACCCAGTTGCGGGCCTCGGTGACCAGGGGCACCGTGGTCGAGCGGCGACCGCCGAAGATGAACGCGTCAATCACCACACCAGCGGGGTCGTCCCAGGCGCTGTCCAGCGCAGGGTTGTTGGTCGCGGCCACGGTGAAGCGGGCGTTGGGGTGGGCGGCTTTGGCGCCGGTTTCTTTGGCGATGGCTGGCGTCCAGTCTTGGCCTTGCCAATCGATGCAGTGGGCGGGCGCGTCGCTCATGCCTTCCCACCAAACATCGCCGTCGTCGGTCAGCGCCACATTGGTGAAGATCACGTCTTTGTCCAAACTGGCCATGCAATTGGGGTTGGTCAAGGTGTTGGTGCCCGGGGCGACGCCAAAGTAGCCGGCCTCGGGGTTGATGGCGCGCAGCTTGCCGTCGGCACCAGGTTTGATCCAAGCGATGTCGTCACCGATGGTGGTGACCTTCCAGCCAGGCATGCCCGCTGGGGGGATCAGCATGGCGAAATTGGTTTTGCCACAGGCGCTGGGGAAAGCCGCCGCCACGTGGTATTTCTGGCCTTCGGGGTTGGTCACACCCAGGATCAGCATGTGCTCGGCCAACCAGCCCTGGTCGCGGCCCATGTTGGAGGCGATGCGCAGTGCAAAGCATTTTTTGCCGAGCAAGGCGTTGCCACCGTAACCCGAACCGTAAGACCAAATTTCACGGGTTTCGGGGTAGTGCACGATGTACTTGGTTTTGTTGCAAGGCCAGCGCACATCTGTCTCGCCGGCTTTCAAAGGCGCGCCCACGGTGTGCACACAAGGCACGAACTCACCGCTCTCGCCCAGCACGTCATACACGGCTTGGCCCATGCGGGTCATGATCTTCATGTTGACCGCCACATAGGCGCTGTCGGAGAGCTCGATGCCGATGTGGGCGATCGGGCTGCCCAAGGGGCCCATGGAAAACGGCACCACGTACATGGTGCGGCCAGCCATGCAACCGTCAAACAGGGGTTGCAGGGTTTGACGCATTTCGGCCGGGTCCATCCAGTTGTTGGTCGGACCGGCCTGTTCTTTTTGTGCCGAGCAAATATAGGTGCGATCTTCCACGCGGGCCACATCCGAAGGGTCAGAGCAGGCCAAGAACGAGTTGGGGCGTTTGGCGGGGTTGAGTTTGGTGAAGGTGCCCGCGTCGACCAAGCTTTGGCACAGTTGTTGGTACTCGGCTTGGCTGCCATCGCACCAGTGCACCGCAGCGGGTTTGCACAAGGCCACCATGTCGGCGACCCAAGCGATCAGTTTTTTGTTTTTCACAAATGATGGGGCGGTCAGCCCCGCGCCTGTGGGGGCGGTTGAAGTCATGCTTGTCTCCTCAGCTTTATTGATTCAGCTCAAGCACCTGTGCCAAGTGCTTCAGCTCAAGCCAATAAAAAAAGCGCCACGGGACGGGCGCTGTGGGGGGCTTGGAACAGGGCGGCAATCAGGCCATGAAAACGGCGATGAAAGCCAGCAAAAAAATCAGAACCGCGCCACCCACGGGCAACACGATGGGCATGAGGGGAACAATGGACTCGACCACGTCGGTGGATTCGTCAGAATGATGGTTGCTAGACATGAAAGACCCTTCACAAAAGTATGTGGCATTCTAAAACACCGATGCTGACCGAAACCTTATGATTCCCCACCCTCCAGCGTCTCCTTGGTGACCATGTCAAACCCCCCCCCATACACCCGCGGCCAGGCCTTGCCTGGCATTTTGAAGCAACGCATCGCCATCCTCGACGGAGCGATGGGCACCATGATCCAGCGCTTCAAACTCAGTGAAGCCCAGTACCGGGGCGAACGTTTCAAGGACTTTCCCAAGGACGTGAAAGGCAACAACGAGCTGCTCAGCCTGACCCGCCCGGATGTGATCCGCGACATCCACGAGGGTTATTTGGCCGCCGGCGCCGACATGGTGGAGACCAACACCTTTGGCGCGACCACCATCGCCCAAGCCGATTACGACATGGCCGACCTCGCCATCGAGATGAACCGCGCCTCGGCCCAGCTGGCGCGCGCGGCCTGCGACAAATTCAGCACCCCCGACAAGCCCCGCTTCGCCTTGGGCGCCTTGGGCCCGACCCCGAAAACCGCCAGCATCAGCCCGGATGTGAACGACCCGGGTGCGCGCAACGTGAATTTCGAGGAATTGCGTCAGGCCTATTTCGAGCAGGTGCAGGCCTTGGTGGAAGGCGGCGTGGACGCGCTGCTGCTGGAAACCATTTTCGACACCTTGAACGCCAAGGCAGCCCTGTTCGCCATTGAAGAATATTTTGAGGCCAGTGGTGAACGCCTGCCCCTGATCATCAGCGGCACCGTGACCGACGCCTCGGGCCGCATCCTGAGCGGCCAAACCGTGACCGCTTTCTGGCACAGCGTGCGCCATGCCAAGCCCTTGGCGATCGGCCTGAACTGCGCCTTGGGCGCGGCGCTGATGCGCCCCTACATCCAAGAACTGGCCAAGGTGGCGGGCGACACCTTCATCAGCTGCTACCCCAATGCCGGCCTGCCCAACCCCATGAGCGAGACCGGTTTTGACGAAACGCCCGAGGTCACCAGTCGTTTGCTGCACGAATTTGCCGCCGAAGGCCTGGTCAACATCGTGGGCGGCTGCTGCGGCACCACGCCCGAGCACATCGCTGCCATCGGGCAGGCGGTCGGACCCTTGAGACCACGGGTTTTTTGATGTTGATTTGAAAGTTTGTTGCTCAAGTTTGTCTTTTTGGTGCCGAATCCCAAAGGCCACCAAAGGATTTGCCCATGCTCGTCGAGCGCATCAAGCTGGAGAACATCAAACAACAAGACCACCTCGTCACCCTGGCGGCGATGGAGGTCGGCGAGAGCCTGTTCTTTGATGACGAGCGCAAAGCCCAAAGCATCCGCGTTTTGAGTTATTACCTGGTCAAAACCCGCAAGCTCGAGCGTAAATTTGTGTTTCGCAAAATGGACCGCGGCTGGCGCATCATCCGGGTCATTTGACGGCAGCTCAGTTGGTCATGCCTTGTAACAAGTAGGCGACGATTTCTTTGCTGATGGTGTTGGCCTGCACCATGACCGCGGTGGCCGCTTCTTGACCGATTTGCGCAGCGGCCAAGGCGGTGGTTTCCGCGGCGATGTCCGCATCCATGATGTGGCCATAGGCCGTTGTTTTGGCCAGCACCATGTTGTTGGCCAGTGTTTCGCGGTGGTCCATCAGGGTTTCATAAGCACCCATCTTGGATTGGTAGCTGGCGATTGTTTCCAAAGCCGTGTCGATGGTGGTGATGGCGGTGCTGGCGTCGGTCGACACATCCAAAGAAGTCAGACCCAAGGTCGCGGTCGTCGCCGATGAAAAACTCAAGGTGCGGCTGTCGCCCGCGGCGATGCCTGCTTGGATGGTCAGCGAGGTGGTCGACCCGTCCATCAAGGACGACCCGTTCAAGGAGGTGTAGGTCGCCACGTTGTCACTGTCGCTGCGGTAACTGGAAAAACTGGTTTGGTAAGCCGCCAATGCCGTGGCGCTGTTGGCGCTCGCCGCCGACACCGCCAGGGTGCGCATTTCGGTCAAATAACTGGTGATGCTGGTGAGCGAGGCATCGACCATTTGCACCGCCGCGATACCGCTGTGGATGTTGTCGATGGCGCGGGTGTAGGAGCTCAACTCGGCGCTGAGTGTGGTCGCCACCATCAAGCCGGCAGGGTCGTCCGAGCTGCGGTTGATGCGCAAGGTGGTGCTGATGCGCTCGCTCGACGTGGCGGCCACGTCTGCCCATTTGTTGGCGGCTTGGTTGGCGTAGAGCGCCGACAAATTGGTGTTGTTGATCATGGGCGGTAGAGGGTTGAAAGCCAAGACAAGCGCCAAGCATTGCAGAAAAAACGCCCTTCAAACCGAACTTTGAAAAACTTGAGGCCTCTTTACGCTTTTTACAAATCTTTACGGCCTTTACATTTGCCAGCGCTCAAGTTTTCCAGTTTTGCGCATGCAGATTCGAGCGGACAGGCTTGAAAACCCACATCCAAACCCCCGTCACCCAGGCCCTCATCCAAGCCGATTAACATGTCGACTCACACGAACAGACCAGCCGACCGGAGCATCCATGGCCAAGACCGCATTCCACTGGGACGACCCGTTTCTACTCGACC
>JACCDM011353060.1_pt1 | contig 10975 bp, 12 predicted proteins | sample 7445851 | NCBI WGS metagenome assembly JACCDM01 (sample SAMN15323438, study PRJNA562643) | freshwater metagenome | isolation source: river surface water | place: USA:Blue River Watershed | collected 2017-08-16
ATTATATAAAGGTGAATATAATGCAACAGATAAAGTAGATATAATAATAGGTAATCATATTAGTACTATTGATTTTATTATTTATTTATCAATAATTAGATTATTTGATAATAGACCTTTTTATTTTGTATTTAAAAAATCAATTGTATTAATTCCAGGTGTTGGATTAATATTAGGATTAAGTAATGATATTAAATTAAATAGAAAGTTTGAAGATGATATTGATAATTTAAATAATACAATTAATAAAATAAAAGAAGGAGTTATAATTATTTTTCCAGAAGGAACAAGATTTACTGAAGATAAATTTAAAGAATCTCAAGAATATAGTAAACAAAATAATTTACCTATTTTTAATAATACTTTATTTCCAAAAATGAAAGGATTATTTACTATTTTAAATGTATTAAATACTAATAATAAATTGGGTAATATTATTGATTTTACCGTTCAAATACAAAATTTTAAAAATGTTAAAATTTATACAAATGATTTATTTAAAAAACAATTAGGTAATACATTTTGTATAATAAATACTTATAATATTCCTCAAATATCATTAAATAACTATGATAATTTTAAAAAATGGTTTTTATCAAATATTTGGGAAAAGAAAGATTTATTATTAGAAAATATTCAAAATAATAAATATCATAATTATCAAGAATTAATACCAAATATGAAAGGATATCAGTATTATATATTAATTATTATAGTAACATTATATTTTTATTTGGGACTTCATAGCAATAGTTTATTTATTCCTTTATCAATGGCATTTTCATATTATTTAATTTATAAAATTTACAATAAAAAAACATAATCATTACTAGCATGAATTTGTTGCTAATTTATCAGCCATCATATTACCATACCAATCATCATAATTAGGGTCATCCTTTGGTGGTTCTTCTTTATGTGCCCTTACATGAACTAATTTAATATTATATGTTTTAACATAATTATATAATTTTTGAATTAATTCTAAATTATCAACTGGTTTTCCATCAGCTTTTTTCCAACCTTTTTTCTTCCATCCTTCAAACCATGTATTAATACAATTAATTGTATACATTGAATCAGTTTTAATTATTAAATCTTTTAGCTCTACTTTATTAATTAATGCTTCAATTCCTAAAATACAAGCTGTTAATTCAGCTACTTGGTTTGTTTGTTTTGGTCCTTCTAATTTAACACTAATATTATTTATATTATTAATATTACCAAAATATACACCACATCCTGCAGTTCTAATCAATTTATTTTGGTTGTTTTTACATGCTCCATCTGTGTAGATTATCATTATAATGTATATATATAAATATTGAATTTTTTAATCAATATTTATAACATAATATTTATTATGGAACTACATCCAACGGAAGTTTACTATAATTTATATATAAATTATGATACACCTTTGCCATATGGTGTATTTTTTGTTGGTAATGGTTTGGTATTTTTACGAGGATATATATATAAATCTACTTTAAAACAAAATTTTATATTAGGAATTGAATTTATTAATTCATATTATAAATATAATATAACTAATATTACAACAAATTCATATAAAACTATAGCTGAATACGAATATAATACTATAGAAGATGCTATTAATATGAAAGAACTTATAAAATATTGGAATAAATATAAAGATTATAAATTTGAAAAAACATTTATATATACAACGTCATTTAAAATAGAAGGAGGCGACCTATTGAAAAAAATAAAATACAGACATGATACTCTTGTAGATTTAATTATTTATAATAAAATGATAAAAAAAGAGGATATGTATTTAGTTCCTTGTGAACCAAATATTCGTGAAAAAATAAATGAAGTATATAATGAAAATATATTTGATATGAATATATTTAACTATATGTTTAATATGAATATGGATTTTGAATGTTGATTAAAGATATATTTATTTTAATAATTAATGTCTGTGTTTCAATCTGAATGGTTAAATCAAATAAATATTAATTCTATTGAAAATAATATAGATTATTTTTTTACTCAAAGAAAAGTAACTGAAGTAGAAGATATACTTGATGAAAAAACTTTAGAAAGAAAAAAAAAGAAAGTTTGTCATGTTTATAATTTTTTAGCTATTAATCTACCTACTAATTCTTTTAAAACTTATCAAAATTTAATAATTGATATTGAAATATGGGGAGATAATAATTATAATTTTAAAGGTACTTTTGCAAAACAAGATGGTGAACTTCCACATATTATGGTAAAACTAAAAGAAGATAAAAATATATTCGTTAAATTAATATTTAAAGATAATGAAAAATTAAATAAGACTTATATTTCTTTTATTCCTGTTACCAAAAGATTTCAACATGTTAATGATAATCAAACTGTAGTTTCAAATAATGAATAATTTTATTTTGTTTCATTATTATTATATATTATAATTATAATAATGAATTTGAAAGAACTTTGTATTAACTTCAAAGAAGAATTAAAAAAAATATATCATAAATATTCTATTTTTATTAAAATATTAAATGAAATAGATGATAATTATATTGAATTTTTATATTTACATCTTAATGAGAATATTTGTTTAAAAATATCAGATAATTTTTATGGAAAATATCTTAAAAAAATAGATATGACACCGAAAGGTAATTATTGTCAATCATTATTAAAAATATATAATAGTCAATTAAATAACGATGAAAAAGAAATATTAAATAAAAATAATAAATTTAGTGTTTATTTTTTTTATAAAGAATATCCAAATAAAGAACAAGATAATAAAGATCAAGATTATAATAAAAGTTATTTTTATTATAAGAATAGAAGAGATTTTTTGGTCCCATGTTTTTTAAATAATAATACTATTAAATTTTTAGAATTAGTTAATATTGGAAATTATGAAGAATATAAAAATAATAATAAATTATTTTTTATAACATTGGCCAATATTAGAAAAAATGTTAAAACAATTGAAAGATTAGGAGTAATGGTAGATGGTTCAGCTACTTTAAGTATTCATAATGTGAGAAAAATGAAAGATTTAGATTTAGTTATATATCATCCAAGATATTATGAACCAAAAGTAAGATATAATTTAATTAATATGCATAAACAATTAAAATTTATTGATCCATATTTTTATAATTTTTTAAACTGGAAAGGGGAAGAAAAATATGTTTTAGATAAACAAGTCAGTTACATAACTAATAATGAATTTAAAGATTTTAACTATGTAGTATTTGACCCATCATTTACCTATTATTTTTTTGGTATTAAAATAATTAGTTTAGATTATAATTTAAAATATAGGGCAATGAGAAATTATCCAAAAAATATAGCAGATATAATTATTACAAAATATAAACTAAATATTGATGTTCCTAAAATAAAGAAATTAGAAGATAAAATAAATGCAAATGATGAAAGAATATATGATAAAAAAGATTTTATAGAAACTATTTTGAAATACCTTAAAAAGTTCAATTTTAAATTAAAAGATTTTAATATAAATGTTGAATTGGATACATTAACTAAATACCGTAATGATAACTAAAGGTTTATTAATGTTCGTATTATAATAAACCTTCTGTTATTTGATATGTCAATTTAATGAAGCTTTAATTATTTATACTATTAATTTATACCAATTAACCAAAGGTTGAGATTATAATCATGGTACATTACGGTAATTTTTTTTATATAATTTAGTTTTTATAATTATTATAATTAATATTATTACAATAATAATTATTTTAAAATTCAAATAAATAAACAATAATAAATTAAAATAAGGATCTACCCATGAATTACCAAAATAGTTTATAACATGGGCATCATCAGTTATTTTTTGACTATATTTAGATTCACATGGTTCTAAATATTTATAAGGCAATATTTTAATTTTCATTTCTTTTGTTTTATTATTAACAAAATTGGTAAAATTTATTGGTCCAGTTGAATAATTAACTGAAATTAATTTACTAAATGTAAATTTATTTATTTTTGGTTTGATATCTTCTAAAAAATCTAACCAAAATTTATTATTTATATTACTAAATAATATACCATTATTTATAAATTTATGTTGTGTTTTACTTACTACTATTTCATCATCTTCATCTAATAAATCAGTAAAATCTTTAATTATTTTCATATCCATATCCATATAACACCCACCGTAATGATATAATATAATATATCTTGCTATATCTAATTTTTGTACTAATATAGAACATGAATTATATAAATCAAAATATTGTGGATATTTATCTAATATTAATTCTTCAATACTTTCTTTATCCCAGAATTTATGTTCCCAATTAGTGTTTTCTAAAAATTTAATTGCATAAATAAAACATAATTTATATGGTTCTATAATATTATCAATTCCTTGATACCAAATTTGATGAATTATTTTTGGAATCATTATAATTATAAATTAATTTATCTTATCTTGAACTAATTTATTGATTTTAAAAAACACTTCTTGATAATTACTTACAATTTCATTAATTATTTCTTTTATGCTTGATTTCTTTAAATTTTCATTTAATTCATAATGAAATATAATTTTCTTATCTAATAAATGAGGACAATTATAACCTCCAAATTTTATATTTTTATGACTTTGTAAACCTTCTGCTATTAGATTACCTAATGTATGGTCTCCATTATTCATCTGAAATTTACCACTGATAGAGTTATTATTATCAATATCTATATCTACTATTAATTGTAGAAAATTATCCAATATCATTTTAATATTATCATAAGCATATTGAATAATTTTCTTTTCATCTAACTGACCACGTGACTCAATCATAACTAAAAAATGGTCTTCGGTAATTTGTTTATATGCGAAAATACTTACTGGAGAATATATTGAATTCATTTCTTCAATACCTAATTCAGTAATTGCAGACATTTTGAATTTTTGTTTTGGTTGTAATTTAATAATTGGAATGTTTTTTGGATATGGTGAATTAATCTGTTTTTCGATATAATAAAACTTACAATCATCAGTTCCAACTGTTACAATTTCATCACTATTATTATAATAGTCTAAATACATTGTTAATAATTTTAAACTACTACTATTAATAATATCATCATTTGGATTAATGTCAATATCATTTAAATCATTTAATTCTTCTTTATCCTCTTTTTTATCTTTTTTAGGTGGTGTATAAATAGGATTATCAGAGTGAATACCAAATACTGGCATATTATTAATTCTAAGTTTCATATAATTATTATTAAAAACACTTGTATTTTCTGAGATAGTAATATTATAAAAACTATAAATTGGAATATTGCTAAGAACAACCCGTCTAAATGTATTAATTATTGTATGAGAAACGCCTTTAATTTCAAATTCTAAACGACTACTCATTATATCTTTATCCCATGAAATCTGTTTAATTTCAATCTTTTTGGAATCTAAGTTCATTATAAATATAAGTGATAAATCTTTTTATATAATTAATATCAATTTTTATTTTAATCAAAAATGCTAATTTTTTCCTTTCTCATTTCTAATATTAATCTTGAAACTAAAGATTCTTCACTTTGAATAAATTCATTTGAATTATATAAAAAATATATATCTGTTAATAAATTTAATACTAAATTATATTTATCCTTATAATAATAATGTATAGGTTGTCCTTTGCTATCAATTGGAATACTATATTGATATATATTATGATTAGGTAAAGCAAGTTTTATTTTATCATATGCAGTTGCATCATCTGTTGCCAAATATATATTATTATATTTATATTTAATTATATTATTAATAATACTATTAATATTTGTTTTAATATCAGTATTTCTATAATGAACACCAATATAGTTGTCAATAATTGGTTTTTCTTTTATAATATTTATTATTTCTGGCTTAACTTTAATATATTTTATTAATAAATTCAATTGATGTCTACCCGGACCAGCATATATTTTAATTTTTTTTTTAGCATCTTCTTTCTTAAATCTTCTTCTAATATTAATTTTATCTATTAAATATTTATGATGATTGTCGCCAATATCAACTTCAATATTAGGATAATTTTTTATATATTCCATTGATTTTTTATTATATAAAACATTTGGTTCAATTATATCATAATTTTCACTAAAAGTTAATTCTTGTTCAGATATTTGTAAACTAAAAAAATCACTCAAATAGTGTTTATAACAAGAATGTGATATTACATCTATAATTAATATATTTTTATAAGTTATACAATAATTTATACTATATACTAAGCCTAATAACATATGAATTAAACCCCCAGAACCTTTGTAAATAAAATAATAATTCATTAATAATTATATTATAATTATTAATAAATATTTATTAAACTAATTTTTTAATTATTTACCTTCAAAATTTGGTAAATCATCAGGCATTATTTCAGGAAATAATTTAGTTGTATAAATTGCTGATAGTTTATAAAATACTTTCTCACACTGATGCAGTGTTTTATTAAATAGAACCACATTATTATCATCTGTTTTATTCATTCTAATCCAATTTAACATTAATTTACGGCAACGAATAAACTTTTCAAAAATATGAGTATCAACTGATTTAATAAAATTATAAACATCCTTCATCTTAAGAACGTTCTCATCTCCAACATGTTTTGATTTATTATTGAAATAAATACCACGAAGATGAAATAAAATATCTTTGTATTCTTTAGGCAATTTATTATATAAATCCTTATTTAAATGGTTACCATTATCATTCCATAAAGTATAGAACAAATAATATAATTCAGATGTAATTACCTTAAATAGTGCATCAATAATACCAATTGTATCAAATGATTCTGATGGATTTAATGGATTAACAATTTTCTTAAACTTCATTGTGTCATTTGTAAAAAAGTTCTTAAGTGAATTGTTTTGATAAAGACTTAGAAAACCTCTATACATATTTTTCTCTGAACCAATTGCCTTATGAAATTGGTAAGCAGCGCTCTGCAACTTAAGAATATTATTATTAATTTTAATAATAATTCCTTCATGCTCTGGCTGATTAATAATATTAACATTTGACAAGTTTGAAATAAATTGTTGAGTATCCTTTTCATCAATCTTCTTTGGGTAAAAAATATTATCAGAAATAAATGTAGCATTTGTATCCTCTGGTTTAACTTCAGCTTGTGTATCATTATTACGGGCAAAAATAAAACATAATTTCTTATATTCTTCTCCAAACTGATTTTTATAATTAACAATATTATCATTTTTATGATGAATTAAGACAAAATGATATGAATATTTTTTATCTAATTTATCTGTAAACTCATCAATTGTTTTATAACCATCTTGATTTAAAATTTCCATAAACATTTTATATTGTCCTGCAATGTTATTAGTATCATCTTCTTGATTATTAAAATAGATATTTCTACGAGAAGCAGTGTACCATTTATTATTATGATTAAATACTGAAATTAATGAACCTTCATAACAAACAAATGTTTCACGTTTTTTTTCCTGATTACGCCACAGATATTGAACTGCATCCATGTTATAAATAGGTGTAGGACATGTATAACAAATTACCTTATGATTAGAATTAGATAAGATTACTGAACGAGAAGCCATTTCCATTGGTGTCTTATGTTTATTATCATATTTATTATAATAAATAGTCATATCTAAATTTGGAAAACTTTTAGTCATAATATTAAAGTTTTGAAACAAATGCTTATTTATATCATTGATATCTTCATTATTATGAAGACCATTAATGTAATGAGAGAGTATATATTGTGGAGAATTCATTAATATTATTAATATTAATTCTTTAAATTTATTAATCAATTTTTATTTAGGCTTTTTAATTTCCAAAGGAAATTAAAAATATCCTGAATAACCTTTGATTTGTGTCGACGTTTACCAAAACAAAAACTTAAGATTTAGTTTTGAACGTCCGACATTAATCAATTTTTTCTTTGCGAAAACTAAATAAAAATTGATAATTAAATTGATTTAATTATAAAAGCTTAAAATAATGGATCTTAAAAGTGATTATGTTAAAATTTTTATACTAACAACATCAATAAATGTTATATCGTTATTTTTTATAAATTTTAATGATATATCATTATTTATATATTTAAATTCACTCAGTCTAAATTTAATTATGTATAATGATATATATTTTGAAAAGAAACATACTCATTATCATATAAATTTTAATTTTATGCCTAAATACTATCCATCTAATAGAAGATTATTTAATTTTATATATACTAATAATATTATCAATATTTACTGTGGATTAGCTTATAAATGTTACAATTTTTGGACCAATGAGTTTCAAGACTTTGAAACTTTTAATAAATCTTATGAATATAATACAGAATTAATATTTATAATTTTTATTACAAATATACTAGGACTAATTCTATTATTTGGAATTGTATACAATCTAACCACTTATTCTTTATTAATTTTTGATACTATTAAAACTATAAAATTTAATTATATTAATGAACAACCACTGTTCTATAATATAAATAAGGAAACTGATTATTATTATTGCTGGATTTGTGAAAAAAATATTAGTAAATATAAAGTTGTTAAAAAATTAAACTGTCCTTGCCAGGAATATTTTCATCCAGACTGTATTGATAAATATTTGGGGCTTTATAATAATTATTGTAGAAAAGGTCATCGTATTGCTAAATATGAACATACTGTATAAATTGGTACTGCATACCCAAAACTATTATTAATTATTAATATCAAATTCTTTTATTAAATTAGAAATAATATCAATTTCATTTAATTTATTAATAAATGTTTGTATTTTATGTTTTCCAATATATAAATCATTTAGATGATTAGATATATAATCATATTGAAATTTTAAATCATCATGTGATATAGATTTTAAATATTCATAATTTTCCCATATAATATTATCAATTATATGAATTGTTTCATTAAATAAAACAATATCTTTTTTATAATCAGTTGTATTTCTTAATTCATCAAATATACTTAATATTTCGTGCACATAAGAAATTTCTAATTCTAATAATTCATCAATTAAAGTATTTTTTTCAATAAAATGTTCCATTAATAATTATAATAATTATTATAATTATTATTTTAATTATTTTAATAAAAAAATCGAAGATTATTATATATCATCTATATCAATCGAATCATCAGATAGTGATGGGTCTACAGTATTATTAATTTGTGTTTGAAATTGGGTTTTAGATTGATATTGATTGGTTTCAAACTCATGATTTTCCATATATCCATAAGCTGAAATATTAAAACCATCAACTGATTTATCGCACAAAATAATAATACTATCATCAGGAATACATGCAGGTTTATTTAATCTTAATTTGATATATTCATTATTGAAATTTAAAATTTTACCTTCAATACTATTAGTTCCAACAATAATAATCATTGGTTTACTAATAAATGTTACCCAAATATAATCATCAAATTTAATTTCATTATATTTAATTGTAATATCAGTATATACTTGAGGCATAAATCCCTTTAAACCAGCAATCATACCAATCATACTATCATTTTTACAATAAAATGGATCTATATTTGTTCCAATACCAATTAAACCACCTGGATTAATACTTGTTAATTCAGTTGTTTCAGATTTTAATGATGTAATTTTTGTATAATGTGGCTTATAAATAGTCTCGCCATCTGGTGTTTTACTAATAATTCCAGGTAAAATTTCAATCTCATCACCTATTTTAAAGTTACCACCAATTAGACTTCCGCCAATAACACCACCTGATATTTCATTATATTTAATATTTACTTTATTAATATCAAATGAACGTGAAATCATAAATAATGGTGTTTGAGTATTTCTTGTTTGGCTTAACTCTGGACCCATAAATTTCATAATATTTTTAAGAAGATTTTCAGTCCCAATTTTATGGTTCATACTTACTGGAATAATAACTTTTGGATTAATTTCATATTTAATTAATATTTTACATAAATCATTATAACGTTCTTTAGCAACAGACTTTTTAACTAAGTCTAATTTATTTAGTAGTACAATTACATTTTTAATCCCAGACATTTTAATTGCCATAATATGCTGAATTAATTGTGGTTTCTTTTCAATTGGTTCAGCAGCTGATACTACCAAAATAATACCATCCATTAATCTAATACAACTCATCATGGTAACAATTAATTGATAATGTCCAGGACAATCAATAAATGATACATGATGTATTAGTTTACCACCTTCTGTATCACTAAAGCTATAATCGCCATCATCATTCTCATATATTTTCATATTTGCATAACCAGGTTTAATAGTAATATTACGTTTCATCTCATCACTATGACGTTGTGTTTTAATACCAGTCAAACTATGAACTGTCGTGGACTTACCATCAGAAACACTACCAAGCATACCAATATTAATTATAGGCTGTAATTCAATGTTCATCATTATAATATATACATTAATTCTCTTTAATTATTAATTTATCAATTTTTATTTAAATTTCCTTTGCGAATATGAGATATAATTAAATATATTCATAGAACAACGATTAAATTTCATATTAATTATATAAATTATTATAATATGAATAAAAATCAATTATATTTAGATGATTATTCAAATGAAGATATTATTAATAAAAATATATATCAAACTAATGAAAAAGATGATATTGATACCGATACAGAATATCATAATAAGACAGACAAAAATAAACCATCTATTTCTATGAAATCTAATTATAATTCAAAAGGAGAAAAAGTTGTTGTATTTAGTGTAAATATACCTTTAAAAAAAAATGGACTTAAAATAGATATTTTAATAAACGATGAAATGTATAAAAATATTGGAAAATATTTTTAATAATTGTACAAAAATATTGGAAAATATTTTTAATAATTGTACAAAAATATTAGAAAATATTTTTAATAATTGTACAAAAAT
>JACCDM010173080.1_pt1 | contig 10966 bp, 8 predicted proteins | sample 7445851 | NCBI WGS metagenome assembly JACCDM01 (sample SAMN15323438, study PRJNA562643) | freshwater metagenome | isolation source: river surface water | place: USA:Blue River Watershed | collected 2017-08-16
CACTGGTTGACCAGATCGGTGTAACGGCGCAGGGGCGAGGTGCTCCAGGCGTAGCTGGGCACACCAATGCCGGCGTGTGGCAGGGCTTTGGTGCCCATGCGTACTTTGATACCGGGCGCCAAACTGGCTTGGCTGCGGTAGATGGCAGGCACGCCCAAACTTGCCATCCATTGGCCCCAGGTGCTGTTGGCCAAAATCATGGCTTCGGCCACGATCAAGTCCAACGGGGCACCGCGTTGGCGAATGGTGATTTGAACCGTTTCTTGTCCCACAGGGCCGCTCTCAGGGGTGTTGGCCAATCTGAAGTTGTAATCGGGACGGTTGAATGTTTCAGGTTTTCCGCGCACCACCTCGCGTTGTGCCTTGAGGTGTTTGGCCAGTTTGAATAAAAAAGCCATTTCGGCATGAGGCATCAATGGGGCTTGGTGGTGTGGTTCGGGTGAGGGATTGGTCAGCCAAGCCTCGGTCACCACTTCATCAAGTTGGTCATGACGCAAGTTGGCCACGATCGGGACTTGCTCCAATCGGGTCTGGCTGTCTTGAATCGCCAGTGTGGTTGCATCAAAGCGCACATACAAGGACAGCGCAGGGCATGCGCGACCCTCTTGCAGCGTGTAACTTTGCACAATGCTGTCGGGCAGCATGGTGATTTTGTGACCCGGCATGTACACCGTGGACAAGCGCGATCGACCCACTTGGTCGATCGGGTCACCGGGTTGCACCGCCAAGCCGGGTGCTGCAATATGGATACCCAAGGTGATGCTGTCAGTGCCCAGACCTTGCACGGACAAAGCGTCGTCAATTTCGGTGGTCTGGGAGTCGTCAATCGAATAGGCCTGGACTGTGGCCAAGGGCAAATCCGCTTGGATGGCGGTCGCTTGCAAGGCAGGAAAGCCGGTCCCTTTGGGAAAGTTGTCAAACAAAAACCGTTGCCAATGAAAATCGTAGGCCGAGCGAATCGCGCCTGCTTTTTGCAGCAATGCCAGTGGCGGTGTGTTGCTGTTGCGCGCCGCTTCCACCACAGCCTTGTATTCGGCGGCGTTTTTATCTGGCTTGAACAATATTTTGTAGAGCTGCTGCGCAACCGGTTCAGGGCACACGCCTGCCACCAACTCGGCGGCCCAAGCTGCAATTTGCGCTTGCACTTGTTTTTTCTTTTCGATGGCCAACAAGGCTTGTTGAATCACCTCGGCACTGGCTTTGCGAAAACGGCCTTTCCCCGCCCGCCGGAAATAGTGGGGGGTGTCAAACAAACGCAGCAACATCCCTGCTTGCTGGGCAGGCGTGGCTTCTTTGCTGAAATAGTCCTGTGCCAAATCAGCAAAGCCAAATTCATCATCGGGCGCGAATTCCCAAGCAATGTCGACTTCAATGTCGGCCGCCACCGCTTGCCCTGCTTGCATGAATTCGGCGGGTGTGGGTTTGTCGAATTTCATCAGCATGTTGGCGCTTTTCACTTTCATGCGCTTGCCGCTGTCGAGTTCAATTTGGGCGGATGCGTCGGCTTCTGACAAAACGCGTCCGGTCATGAATTTGCCGCTGTCTTCAAAGAGTGCATACATGGGTAAGATTCTCCCATGGCAACCCGAATTGGCAAATACAGCGTGTTTCAACGCATCACCCCCATGGTCGTGGGTTTTGATGCTGTATTGAGCTTTGCGGTGCTGGTCTTGGCCTTGGCCGGGTTGGTGTCTATTTTTTCAAGTGGCTATGCCGATGGCCAGCGGTTTTGGGACCATGCTCGCAACATGTTGTTGGCTGCGTTCATCATGTTTGTGGTGGCCCAGATCCCGCCCCAACGACTGATGGCTTTGGCTGTTCCCATTTACACCGTGGGTTTGGCGCTGTTGTTCGCCGTGGCTTTGTTTGGGTTGACCAAAAAAGGGGCCCAGCGTTGGCTGAATGTAGGCATCGTGATCCAGCCCAGCGAAATCATGAAAATTGGAATGCCGCTGATGCTGGCTTGGTGGTTTCAAAAGCGCGAAGGTCAGTTGCGAACCTTGGACTTTGTGGTGGCCAGCTTGATTTTGTTGATTCCCGTCGGGTTGATCGTCAAACAGCCCGATTTAGGTACGGCCATTTTGGTGATGTCCGCCGGGTTGTATGTCATTTATTTTGCAGGTCTGAGTTGGTGGCTGATCATTCCTCCCTTGATCGTGGGTCTGATCGGCATGGCTTTGGTGGTCCTGTTCGAACCTGTTTTGTGTGTGGACGGCATGGATTGGCCCTTTCTTCGTGATTACCAACAGCAACGTGTCTGCACCTTGCTCGACCCAGGGCGAGATCCTTTGGGCAAAGGTTTCCACATCATTCAAGGCATGATTGCCATTGGTTCTGGTGGTTTTTGGGGCAAGGGTTTCATGCAAGGCACCCAGGCTCAATTGGATTTCATTCCCGAGCGCACCACTGACTTTGTGTTCGCTGCCTTCTCTGAAGAATTTGGTTTGTTCGGCAACATCTTGTTGATCGCAGGGTTCATGGTGCTTGTGTTTCGCGGTCTGTCCATTGCAACCGAGGGCCCCACCTTGTTTGCCCGTTTATTGGCTGGCAGCATCACCCTGATCTTTTTCACCTACGCCTTCGTCAACATGGGCATGGTGGCGGGCATGCTGCCTGTGGTGGGTGTGCCCTTGCCCTTCATCAGCTATGGGGGCACCGCCATGGTCACCCTGGGATTGGGCATCGGCATTTTGTTGTCTGTGGCCAAAGCCAAGCAACTGGTGCAGTCCTGAAGCCACACAACCCCAGCCGCGCTGAGAGATTGGCGGACTCCTACAATGGGTCCATGATTTCACGCGAACCCACCCTCGAGCGCTTGAGCTTGGCCCAAAGCCTGCTGCTTACCCCCTACGGCTTGGACGAATCACACCTCAGCCAAGCCTTGTCTGCCATTCGAGCCCACCGGGTCGATGACGCAGACTTGTACTTTCAATACACCCGGTCCGAGGGATGGAGTCTGGAAGAAGGCATCGTCAAAACAGGCTCTTTCAGCATCGACCAAGGTGTGGGCGTTCGAGCGGTCAGCGGTGAAAAAACCGCCTTCGCCTATTCAGACGATATTTCCCTGGCTTCTTTGATGGATGCTGCACACACGGTACGCAGCATTGCCACGGCTGGCCTCAATGCCAAGACGAAAGTACCTCAACGCGTCATCGCGCCCAGTCGACAGCTCTACCCTGGTGATGACCCGATTGGCAGTTTGGACAGCACGGCCAAAGTGCAATTGCTCGAGCGCATCGAGCAGCAGGCCCGCGCCAAAGACCCCCGCGTGGTCCAGGTCATGGCTGGTTTGGCCAGTGAATTTGATGTGGTCATGGTGGCACGTGCAGACGGCACCTTGGCCGCTGATGTGCGTCCCTTGGTGCGCTTGTCCTTGTCTGTCATCGTCGAACAAAACGGCCGCCGCGAAAGCGGCTCGGCAGGCGGTGGTGGTCGCTTTGGTTTGGCCCATTTCGATGCGGCTTGCCTGACCCGGTATGTGGATGAAGCCGTGGGTTCAGCCCTCACCAATTTGGAGGCGCGACCTGCGCCCGCCGGCGAAATGACCGTGGTGTTGGGGTCAGGATGGCCTGGCATTTTGTTGCATGAAGCGATTGGCCATGGCTTGGAAGGTGATTTCAACCGCAAGGGCTCGAGCGCATTCAGCGGTCGCATTGGCGAGCGCGTAGCGGCCAAAGGCGTCACGGTGTTGGACGACGGCACCATCGCCGACCGCCGTGGTTCTCTGAATGTGGACGATGAAGGCAACGCCAGTCAGAAAAACGTCTTGATCGAAGACGGTATTTTGGTGGGCTATATCCAAGACAGTTTGAACGCTCGCTTGATGGGCGTGGCCCCCACCGGCAATGGCCGACGTGAAAGCTATGCCCATGTGCCCATGCCACGCATGACCAACACCTACATGTTGGGTGGTGACAAGCACCCCGAGGAGATCGTGGCCAGTATCCAAAAAGGTCTTTATGCCACCAACTTCGGCGGTGGACAGGTGGACATCACCTCGGGCAAGTTTGTGTTCTCGGCCAGCCAAGCGTTTTGGGTGGAGAACGGCAAAATTCAATACCCGGTCAAAGGGGGCACCTTGGTGGGCAATGGCCCCGATGCCCTCACCCGCGTCAGCATGATAGGCAACGACATGGCCCTTGACCCCGGCGTCGGTACCTGCGGCAAAGAAGGCCAAAGCGTGCCTGTGGGCGTGGGTCAACCCACCTTGCGCATCGACGGTTTGACCGTCGGTGGAACCGCCTGAAAACGGCTGTACAGCCGCGTCAGGGCCTTGTGCTACATTTCAGCCCATGACTTCATTGCACTTTTACTTTGCTTACTTTTTCTTCTCACGCTGCACCGGCGGTCGAGAGGTCTGAACGCAAACAACGCTCTGAACTCCAAAACCAACCGCCGGCAACGGCGGTTTTTTTTTGCCCCCAATTTGAATCGCTTCCAAGGAGCCGCCATGAAAACCCCCAAGCATGATGCTTATGCGCCGATCAACGACCAAACCAGCCAAACCGACAACCAACGCATCAAGGACATCACCGTGTTGCCGCCTCCCGAACATTTGATCCGTTTCTTCCCCATCGCAGGCACCGCGGTCGAGCATTTGATTGCCAAGACCCGTCAGCGCATCCACAAAATCATGAACGGCAAGGACGACCGTTTGCTGGTGGTGATCGGCCCTTGCTCCATCCATGACCCTGCCGCCGCCTTGGAATACGCCAGCCGACTGAAAGTGGAACGCGAGAAATACGCCGACACCTTGGAAATCGTGATGCGGGTTTACTTTGAAAAACCGCGCACCACCGTGGGTTGGAAAGGCCTGATCAATGACCCCTACTTGGACGAAAGCTTTCGCATCGACGAGGGCTTGCGCATCGCGCGTCAGTTGCTGATTGAAATCAATCGTCAAGGGGTGCCAGCAGGCAGTGAGTTTTTGGATGTGATTTCACCGCAGTACATCGGCGACCTGATCAGCTGGGGCGCCATTGGCGCGCGCACCACCGAAAGCCAGGTGCACCGTGAACTGGCTTCCGGGCTGTCAGCCCCCATCGGCTTCAAAAACGGCACCGACGGCAACATCAAAATTGCCACCGATGCGATTCAAGCGGCTGCACGCGGCCACCATTTCTTGTCCGTGCACAAAGGCGGGCAAGTGGCGATTGTGCAAACCAACGGCAACCAAGACTGCCATGTCATCTTGCGCGGCGGCAAGACCCCCAACTATGACGCAGCCAGTGTGGCCGCCGCTTGCAAAGAACTGGAAGCCGCCAAGTTGCCGGCCACTTTGATGGTCGATTGCAGCCATGCCAACAGCAGCAAACAGCACGAGCGCCAGTTGGTGGTGGCGAAAGACATTGCCGATCAGTTGGCCCATGGTTCGCACAGCGTGTTTGGCGTGATGGTCGAAAGCCACCTGAAAGCGGGTGCGCAAAAGTTCACCCCTGGCAAAGACAAGGTGGACAGTTTGGCCTATGGCCAAAGCATCACCGACGCTTGTTTGGCCTGGGACGATTCATTGGAAGTGCTGAAAGTGTTGTCGCAAGGCGTGAAGGCGAGACGCGGCAAAAAATAAATCCGATCGTCATTGCAGACTATTCGGGTGAGAGGGTTTAGGTCTTTCGAACCCGCCTCAGCTGGCGCCCTGCAGCGCTTTCAACAATTTGTCATGCACCCCGCCAAATCCGCCATTGCTCATGCACAGCAAATGGTCGCCTGGGCGGGCAGCAGCTTTGACCTTTGCCACCAAGTTGTCGATGTCATCGGCCGTTTGGGCCCTTGCGCCCATGGGTGACAAAGCTTCGGCAGCATCCCAGTCCAAACCGGCGGTGTGGCAAAACGCCAAGTCGGCTTGTTCCAAGCTCCAAGGCAGTTGCGATTTCATCGCGCCTAACTTCATGGTGTTGCTGCGCGGTTCAAACACTGCCAGGATGCGGGCCGAGCCCACTTGACGTCGCAAGCCATCCACCGTGGTGCGAATCGCGGTAGGGTGGTGGGCAAAATCGTCATACACCGTGATGGCCTGCGCGCCTGTACCCACATGACCGCGCACCTCCATACGTCGGCGCACATTTTCAAAAGACGCCAAAGCGCGGCAGGCATCGCCCACCGCCACGCCCACGTGCTCTGCAGCGATGACCGCGGCCAAGGCGTTCATTTGGTTGTGCACACCACCCAAGCCCCATTGCACACGGCCTTTCACCTGACCGTGGTGCAAGACCTCAAAGTCTGAAGGCTCGCCGCGCATTTGCCATGCAGCATGCGGGGCGTTTCCAAAACCCGCCACTTCGCTCCAGTGGCCCAGGTCCAGCACCCGTTGCAAACTGTCTTGCTCGGCATTCACCACCAAACGGCCACTGGCTGGCACGGTGCGCACCAGGTGGTGGAATTGGCGCTCAATCGCGGTCAAGTCGGGGAAGATGTCGGCGTGGTCGAACTCGAGGTTGTTGAGCACCGCGGTGCGAGGGCGGTAATGCACAAACTTGCTGCGCTTGTCAAAAAAAGCGGTGTCGTATTCGTCGGCTTCGATGACAAACAAGGGGCTGGCTTGGCCAGGGGCCAAATTACCCAAGCGGGCCGACACGCCAAAGTTCAAGGGTACGCCGCCGATCAAAAAGCCCGGCGTCAATCCCGCATGGTCCAACACCCAGCTCAGCATGGCGGTGGTGGTGGTTTTGCCGTGGGTGCCTGCGATGGCCAGCACATGGCGGCTTTGACCGGGCGCGTGCAACACATGGTCGCTCAGCCATTGTGGGCCGCTGGTGTAGGGCAGTCCGGCCTCCAAAATGGCTTCCATCAAGGGGTAGCGTGGCGTGCCGCCTGCCGTACGGGCTCGCGACACCACATTGCCAATGACGAACATGTCGGGCTTCAGGGCCAATTGATCGGCGCTGTAGCCCTCGATCAGTTCGATGCCCAAAGCCCGCAGTTGGTCGCTCATGGGGGGGTAAACGCCGCTGTCGCAGCCGGTGACCCGGTGACCGGCTTCGCGGGCGAGGGCGGCCAGACCGCCCATGAAGGTGCCACAGACACCTAATATATGGATGTGCATGGGTTCTGATTGTAGAAGTGGGCTTCACGGCACAATCCAGCCCATGTCCACCGATGTCAAAACCGAAATTGCCGCCACCGCTGCCCGACTGGTGGTGGAGGAAGGCTTGGAATATGGCCCTGCCAAACAGCGCGCCTTGAAGGCCTTGGGACTGCCCAGCCGCAGCCCCCTGCCCGACAACGATTTGTTGGAAGACCATGTGGTGGACTACTTGGCGCTGTTTTGTGGCGACTCCCAACCGCAGGAGTTGCTCGCCTTGCGTGCCTTGGCATTGACATGGATGGAGCGTTTGCTCGACTTTCGACCCCATCTGACTGGCGCGGTCTGGCGCGGCACAGCCACCCGTTTGTCAGATATCCACATCCAGCTTTTTTGTGACGACCCCAAATCGGCCGAGTTGGCCCTGATTGACCAAGGTGTGCGCTATGAGGTGCAAAGCACCAAGGGATTCAAGGGTGATACGGTGGATGTCTTGAGCATCCACAGCCTTTGCCCCCGTTTGAATGAAGACATTGGTGTGCATTTGATCATCTACGACCATGACGATTTGCGCGGAGCCTTGCTCCCCGATGCCCGTGGTCGTGCGCCAAGAGGGGGCATTCAAGCCCTGCGCGAATTGTTGGACAATGCCGCATGAACGACGACCACACATCCGATTCAAGACCCTCGCGCCGCAGCTTGTTGTCGGTGGCTGGGCTGGCCTTGGCCGCAGGTGCAGGCTGGAATTGGTGGCGCCATCAGTCCCAGGCGCCCAGTCCTGGTGCATTCCAGGCTTTGTGGGATGCCAGCTTTGAGCAGTCCGACGGCCGTTTGCTCAAAATGGCCGATTACCAAGGCCAACCCCTGGTGATCAATTTTTGGGCCACCTGGTGCACCCCATGTGTTGAGGAAATGCCGCTATTAAACGCTTTCTATCAGCAAAACAAGGCTAAAAATTGGCAAATGATTGGATTGGCCATTGATCAACCCAGTGCTGTCAAGCGTTTTTTGGGTCAGCATCCCGTAGAATATCCCATTGGCATGGCCGGATTGGTGGGCACCGATTTGATGAAAACCTTGGGCAATGAAGCAGGCGGATTGCCATTCACTTTGGTGCTGGATGCACAGTCTGTTGTGCTGATGCGAAAACTCGGTAAACTGACTGAACAAGACATTCAGTCTTGGATTTGACTCTAGCGGCGCGGCGTCAGTATCAAGCCGATCACTTCAATTGGTGTAAATTACACCCTTTTAACAGCATAAGACTGTCTGATTCATGGATTTAAGAAAACTCAAAACCCTGATCGACTTGGTGTCCGAGTCCAACGTTTCCGAGCTTGAAATCACCGAGGCCGAAGGCAAGGTTCGCATTGTCAAGGGTCCAGTGGGTGGTCCCGTGGCCATGGCCGTGCCGGTTGCGGCGCCTGTGGCGGCTGCCGCCATGCCTGTGGCCCCAGCAGCTGTCGCACCCGCGGCCCCTGATGTGCCAGCCGCGCCCACCGCCGAAAGTGGTCATGTGGTCAAGTCACCCATGGTCGGCACCTTCTACAGCGCCTCCAGCCCCGAAGCCAAGCCTTTTGTCCAAGTGGGCAGCGTGGTCAAGGAAGGCGAAACCATTTGCATCATCGAGGCCATGAAAATCCTCAATGAAATCGAAGCTGACAAGAGTGGCACTGTCAGCAAAATTTTGGTCGAGAACGGCCAGGCGGTGGAATACGGCCAGCCCATGTTCATCATCGAGTGACCCTGCGGCATGTTTAAAAAAATCCTGATCGCCAACCGTGGCGAAATTGCCCTGCGCATCCAGCGCGCCTGCAAAGAACTTGGTGTCGAGGCTGTGGTGGTCTATTCCGAGGCCGATCGTGAAGCCAAGTATGTCAAGTTGGCCGAAGAAGCCGTCTGTATTGGGCCAGCAGCCTCTTCCTTGAGTTACTTGAACATGCCGGCCATCATTTCTGCGGCCGAAGTCACCGATGCTCAAGCCATACACCCTGGCTATGGTTTTTTGAGCGAAAACGCCGACTTTGCAGAGCGTGTTGAAAAAAGCGGCTTTGTATTCATTGGGCCAACCCCCGAATCCATCCGCATGATGGGCGACAAGGTGTCGGCCAAGCAGGCCATGATCAAAGCAGGCGTGCCCTGCGTTCCAGGCTCAGAGGGCGAGTTGCCAGATGATCCCACCCAAATTCGCCGCATGGCCAAGTCCATTGGCTACCCCGTCATCATCAAGGCCGCCGGCGGCGGCGGTGGTCGCGGCATGCGTGTGGTGCACAACGAAGCGGCCCTGATCCATGCGGTGCAAACCACCAAGGCCGAAGCCGGCGCTGCCTTTGGCAACCCCGCGGTCTACATGGAAAAGTTTTTGCAAAACCCTCGCCACATTGAAATCCAGGTGCTGGCCGACCAGCACCGAAATGTGGTCTACCTCGGCGAGCGCGATTGCTCCATGCAACGCCGTCACCAAAAAGTGATTGAAGAAGCGCCGGCTCCGCACATCCCGCGCAAGCTGATCGAAAAAATTGGCGAGCGCTGCGCGGCGGCGTGCAAGCGCATTGGCTACCGCGGCGCTGGCACCTTCGAGTTCTTGTACGAAAACGGCGAGTTCTATTTCATTGAAATGAACACGCGCGTTCAGGTCGAGCATCCGGTGACCGAATTCATCACCGGCGTGGACATTGTGAAGACCCAGATCATGGTGGCGGCCGGCGAAAAGCTGCCGTTCTCCCAGCGCCAAGTGCAAATTCGCGGTCATGCCATCGAGTGCCGCGTGAATGCTGAAGACCCCTTCAAGTTCACGCCCTCACCGGGACGCATCACGATGTGGCATGCCCCTGGCGGACCGGGCGTGCGCGTCGACTCGCATGCCTACACCAACTACTATGTGCCTCCCAATTACGACTCGATGATTGGCAAAATCATCGTGCACGGTGACACGCGTGACCAAGCCTTGGCCCGCATGCGCACCGCCCTGGGGGAGATGGTGGTGGAGGGCATCAGCACCAATATTCCACTGCACCGCGAACTCATGGTGGATGCCAAGTTCATGGAAGGCGGCACCAACATCCATTACCTTGAGCAGTGGCTTGCCGCTCGCAAGCGCTGATGTTTGAACTGCGTTTGATGGCCCCGGAGGATCGGGTCGAGGCTTTGAGCGACGCGCTGGATGCGCTGGATGCGCTCAGCGTCTCGGTCGAGGATGCCGATGCACAGACCGATGCCGAGCAAGCGCTGTTTGGCGAACCCGGGATGCCCCCGCCCAAAGAAGGTTGGCAGCGCTCGCGGCTGATTGCTTTGTTCCCCTCGGAAGAAAATGCGCGGGAGGCCGCTAGCTTGCTGTCTTTGCAAGACTTTTTTGAGGGCTGCGAAGTTTTGGGCGTGCAAAGCTTGGTCGATCAAGACTGGGTGCGGCTCACGCAGTCGCAGTTTGCGCCCGTGGACATCACGCCCGATTTTTGGATCGTGCCCACTTGGCATGAGCCGCCTGCGGCCGCGAAAAAAATCATCCGACTCGATCCGGGTTTGGCGTTTGGCACCGGCACGCACCCCACCACCCGCATGTGTTTGCGCTGGATTGCGCGCCAAAGCTGGACCACGCAACGCGTACTCGATTACGGCTGTGGCTCGGGAATATTGGCCATTGGCGCCGCGCTTTATGGTGCCAACGACATTGATGCGGTGGACATTGACGAAGCGGCAGTCATGTCCACAGTCTTCAACGCCGAAGCCAACCATGTGAGCTTGAAGGCTGGTCTGCCAGACCAAGCGCACGGCCTGTACCAAACGGTCTTGGCCAACATTCTGGCCACCCCCTTGAAGGTGCTGGCGCCTTTGCTGCGTGCCCATGTGGCGGCAGGTGGGTCGTTGGTGCTCGCAGGCATCCTGGCGCGGCAAGCCGATGAACTCAAGGCCGCCTATGCGCCTTACTGTGATTTGCAAGTCAGTGAC
>JACCDM011952776.1_pt1 | contig 10966 bp, 10 predicted proteins | sample 7445851 | NCBI WGS metagenome assembly JACCDM01 (sample SAMN15323438, study PRJNA562643) | freshwater metagenome | isolation source: river surface water | place: USA:Blue River Watershed | collected 2017-08-16
CATGTGGTAGCCCGAAATCGAGATCGAGTTGAACTTCGGCATGTGCTGGGCCGTGTACTCGATGATGTCGCCGATGATCCGCATGCTCGGCTCGGGCGGGTAGATGTAGGTGTTGCGGACCATGAACTCCTTGAGGATGTCGTTCTGGATGGTCCCGGAGAGCTTGTCCTGCGGCACGCCTTGTTCTTCGGCCGCGACGATGTAGCCGGCCAGCACCGGCAGCACCGCGCCGTTCATGGTCATTGACACCGACACCTGGTCCAGCGGGATGCCATCAAACAGGATCTTCATGTCCTCCACGCTGTCGATGGCCACACCGGCCTTGCCCACGTCGCCGGTCACGCGCGGGTGGTCACTGTCATAGCCGCGGTGGGTGGCCAGGTCGAAGGCTACCGACACGCCCTGCCCGCCGGCGGCCAGGGCCTTGCGATAGAAAGCGTTGGACTCCTGCGCCGTGGAAAACCCCGCGTACTGGCGGATGGTCCAGGGCCGCACGGCGTACATGGTGGCCTGCGGACCGCGGATGTAGGGCGCGAATCCAGGCAGCGTGTCCGCGTGAGGCAGGTCCTTCACATCCGCTGCGGTGTAGAGCGGCTTGACGGTGATGCCGTCGGGCGTCACCCAGTTGAGCGCATCCACCTGGCCGCCCGGGGCGGACTTGGCGGCGGCCTGGGCCCAGGCTTCGAGGGTGGCGGGCTTGAATTCAGGGGCTTGGCTCATCGGGTGTTTCCGTCAAATTGCCCGGCAGTTTACAGGATTATTCATAATTATGAATGCAGAATTTGAGGTACTATTCAGGCATGAGAGCGCAGCGCCGGGCCGCCCCAAGCAAGCTCGCGCCCCCTAGGGGGGCAGCGAAGGACACGCCGTGCCGAGCGTGGGGGCAGCCATGAGCGCCATGTCCCTCGCCCCGCGCGCCCTCTATGAAGAGGTGGCGGAGCTCCTGCGCCAACGCATCTTCCGGCGCCAGCTCGAACCCGGCAGCTGGATCGACGAGACCCGCCTGGCCGAGGAATACGGGATCAGCCGCACGCCCTTGCGCGAAGCCCTGAAGGTGCTGGCTTCCGAGGGCCTGGTGACCATGAAGATGCGTCGTGGCGCCTACGTCACCGAGGTCTCCGAGCAGGACATGGCCGAGGTCTATCACCTGCTCGCCCTGCTCGAAAGCGATGCGGCAGGCGTGGTGGCCCAGACAGCCAGCGACGCGCAGATGCAGGAGTTGCACACCCTGCATGCCGAATTGGAAGGCGCCACCGCCGACCGGGACCGCTTTTTCAGTCTGAATGAACGCTTCCACCTGCGCCTCTTGGAGATCGCCGGCAACAAGTGGCGCAATCAGATGGTGTCCGACCTGCGCAAGGTCATGAAGCTCAATCGGCAGCAATCGCTGCTCAAATCCGGTCGCATCGAAGAATCCCTGCAGGAGCACGCCCTGGTGATGGACGCCCTTCGCCGCCGTGACGCCGCGGCCGCCGCCCAGCGTATGCAGGCGCATTTCCGTAGCGGCCTCGAAGCGGCGACCTGAAGCGGCCGCACGCGCTGCACGGAAGGTTCAGCCGACCCGGCCTGCAGCACTGGCATGCAGGCAGATCGCCGCCGCTGCCGCCACGTTCAGCGACTCCTCGCCCCCGGGCTGCGCGATGCGCACCGCCAGACCCGCGCGCGCCGCCACCTGCGGGCCCACCCCCTGCCCTTCGTGACCGAAGGCCCAGGCACAAGGCCAGGGCAGGTCGGTGTGATGCAGCAGCGATCCGCCATGGGAGCTGGTGGTGATCACCGGCACCTCCAGCGAGGCCAGGGCTTCGGGCTGAACCGACTCGAGCAATCGCAAGCCGAAATGCGCACCCATGCCGGCGCGCAGCACCTTGGGCGACCACAGGGCGGCAGTCCCCTGGATGGCGACCACCTGGGTGAAGCCGAAGGCCGCAGCGCTGCGCAGGATGGCCCCCACGTTGCCAGCGTCCTGCACCCGGTCCAGGATCACGGTGGGTGCCAACGCATCGATCGCAGGCGTATCGGGCAGCGCGATCACGAAACCCATGCGGGCTGGCGAGGGCAAACCGCTGACGCCCTCGAACAGCGCATCCGGCAGGATCACGTTGCGTGGTGCGGCGCTCGCGAGCTCGCCGGCGACCTGCGGCCACAGACTCTGCGCGAACACCCCGACCTCGGGCCGCCACCCGCGCGCGAGCAGCGCCCGGCACAAGTGATCACCCTCGAGCCAGGCCTGGCCCGCGCGTCGCGACTCGGCGCCGTCCTGCGCCAGCTTGCGCAGGCCCTTGAGCCAGGGGTTGTCCCGTGAGGTGATGAAGTCGCTGGTCATGCGAGCGTGCCTTCGCGCGCCGCGATGGCCGCGGCCACCGGCGCAAAGCTGCGCCGGTGCTGCGGACAGGCGCCGTGTTCGCGCAGGGCCTGCAGGTGCTCGGGCGTGCCGTAGCCCTTGTGCCCCGCAAAGCCGTACTGCGGATAGTCCTGGTGCAGCGCGACGCACAGGCGGTCACGGTGCACCTTGGCCAGGATGGAGGCGGCACTGATGGCGGCCACGCGCGCGTCGCCGCCCACGATCGCTTCGGACAGCACGCCCAGCGTGGGCAGCCGGTTGCCGTCCACCAGCACTTTCACCGGCTTCAGGCGCAGGCCCTCCACCGCGCGCTGCATGGCCAGCATCGTGGCCTGCAGGATATTCAGACGGTCGATCTCCTCCACGCTGGCCTGCGCGATCGAGCAGCACAGGGCCTTGGCGCGGATCTCGTCAAACAGGCGCTCGCGCCGCAGCGCCGTCAGCGCCTTCGAGTCGGCCAGGCCGGCGATCGGCTGCGTGTCGTCCAGGATGACGGCGGCAGCCACCACCGGACCCGCCAGGGGGCCGCGGCCAGCCTCGTCCACACCCGCGACCAGGCCCAGCGGGTCCCAGTCGAGGCTGACCTGCGTACCCAGCGGGCGGCGCCGCATGCGTTCAGGCTTGGAGGACTTGGGCGATCGCATCGGTGGCAAGGGTGGGCGTGTCGCGGCGCAGCGCGTCGTGCAACTGCACGAACTGGTCGCGGACGGCCGCCATTCTCTCAGGCGACTCCAGCCAATCCAGGACCTCCCGGGCCAGGCGCTCGGGCGTCGCCTCGTGCTGCAGGAGTTCGGGCACCGCCATCTGCCGCAGCAGGATGTTGGGTAGGCCAACCCAAGGCTGCAAGGCCTGGCGCTTCATGATCTGCCAGCTGATCGCGTTCATGCGGTAGGCGATGACCATGGGCCGTTTGAACAGCGCCGCCTCCAGCGTGGCCGTGCCGCTGGCGATGAGGGTGAGGTCACAGGCAGCCAGGGCCAGGTGCGAGCGGCCCTCGAGGACCTGCAGGCCACCGGCGCCCTCACCCAGCCCAGCGCCGCGTGCTGCGGCGTTGATGGCCTCGCGCAGGGCCGGCAAGGCCGGCACGAGGATCTTCAAACCCGGTCGGGCGCGCTGCACGCGGGCCGCCGCCTCGAAGAACACCTGGGCCAGGTAGCGGATCTCGGAGGCACGGCTGCCGGGAAGCACCGCCAGCACCTCGTCATCCTCCTGCAGGCCCAGGGCACGCCGCGCGCCCGCACGGTCGGCCTGCGCGGGAATCACGTCGGCCAGCGGATGCCCCACGTAGGTCGCTGCGATGTCATGCCGCGCCAGCAGCTCCGGCTCGAAGGGGAAGATGCACAGCACGTGGTCGGCGCTGCGGCGGATCGTGTCGATGCGACCGGCGCGCCAGGCCCAGACCGAGGGACAGATGAAGTGCACGGTGCGGATACCGCGCGCCTTGAGGCCCGCCTCGAGGTCGAGATTGAAGTCGGGGGCGTCCACGCCGACGAAAAGCGGCGGCCGGTCCGCCAGCAGGCGTTCACGCAGCTGGCGTCGGATACCGACGATCTCGCGGTAGTGGCGCAGGACTTCCACATAGCCCCGCACCGCCAGCTTTTCGTGCGGCCACAGCGCCTGAAAACCGTGGGCGGCCATCTGGGGGCCGCCGATGCCGTAAGCCCGCAGGTCGGGCCAACGGCGCTTCATGCCCGCCAGCAGCAGGCCGGCCAGCAGGTCACCGGACACCTCGCCGGCCACCATGCCGACCTGCAAGCCGGTCATCGCACGATGCCGCGCTGGGGCGAGACACCCCCAAGGAAGGACTGCATCATGTCCACGTCCGGGCGGGCTTCGGGGGTGGCGTCGGCCAGGGTGGCGATGCGCGCCTGCGCCTGTTCCAGCGTGAGGTCGTCCCGGTACAGGGCCTTGTGCATGGCCTTGACCGCAGCAATGCGCTCGGGGGAGAAGCCACGACGGCGCAGGCCCTCGAAGTTCATCGAGCGGGCCTTGGCCGGCTGGCCCTGACTCATGACGAAGGGCGGCTGATCGGCAAAGAGCAGCGAGCACATTGCGGTCATGCCGTGCGCGCCGATGCGCACGAACTGGTGGACCACGGTGAAGCCGCCCAGGATGACCCAGTCACCCACCTCCACATGGCCCGCGAGCTGGCTGTTATTCGCGAAGATGGTGTGGTTACCCACCACGCAGTCGTGGGCGATATGCACGTAGGCCATGAGCCAGTTGTCGTCGCCGATGCGGGTGACGCCACCGCCGCCGGGCGAGCCGATGTTGAAGGTGGTGAACTCACGGATGGTGTTGCGATCGCCAATCACCAGCTCGCAGGGCTCGCCGGCGTATTTCTTGTCCTGGGGGATCGCACCGAGGGAGGCGAACTGGAAGATACGGTTGTCGCGGCCGAGGGTGGTGTGCCCCTCGATCACGCAGTGCGGGCCGACCGTGGTGCCGGCCCCGATACGCACGTGCGGGCCGATGACCGTGTACGGACCCACCGCGACGGTGGGGTCGATCTGCGCGCCGGGTGCGACAACAGCGGTGGGATGAATCAACGAGGTCACACGACCCTAGCCTTCGATCCGGCGCATGGTGCACATGAGTTCGGCCTCACAGGCCACCTCGTCGCCCACGCGAGTCACGCCCTTGAACTTGAAGCTGCCGGCCTTGGCCCGCTCCAGGGTCACATCCAGTGTGAGCTGGTCACCGGGTTCGACGGGACGCTTGAAGCGCGCGCCGTCGATACCTGCGAAGTAGTAGACCGTCTTGTCGTCGGGCGTCACGCCCTGCGTGTCAAACGACAGCAGGGCCGCGGCCTGCGCCATGGCTTCCAGGATCAACACGCCGGGCATCACGGGGCGGTGCGGGAAGTGACCGGTGAAGAACGGCTCGTTCATGGTGACGTTCTTGAGGGCCACGATGCGCTTTCCGGTCTCGATGGACAGCACCCGGTCCACGAGCAGGAACGGGTAGCGGTGCGGCAGTTGCTTGAGGATCTGGTGAATGTCCATCATGGTTTGTTCTTTTCGAGGGCCTTGATCCGCTCGCGCAGGGTATGAAGCTGGCGCAGGGTCGCGGCGTTCTTTTCCCAGGCGGCATTGTCGTCGATGGGAAATACGCCGGTGTAGTGGCCCGGCTTGAGGATGGAGCGCGTGACCAGCGACGTGGCAGAAATGTGCACATGGTCGGCGATGGTCAGGTGGCCCAGGATGCCGGCGCGTCCGCCAATGGTGCAATGCGCGCCGATGGTGGCACTGCCGGCCACCGCCGCACACCCGGCCAGCGCGGTGTGCTTGCCGATACGAACGTTGTGCCCGATCTGGATCAGGTTATCGAGCTTGACGCCGTCCTCGATGACAGTGTCGGCCAGCGCGCCGCGGTCGATGCAGGTGTTGGCGCCGATCTCCACGTCGTCACCGATACGTACCGCACCCAGCTGCTCGATCTTTTCCCAGGCGCCCTGGTTCGGCGCGAAACCGAAGCCGTCGGCGCCGATCACGACCCCGGTGTGGACGATGCAACGCGCACCGATGGTGCAGTCTTCGTGCACCGTCACCCGCGACTTCAATTCGGTGTCGGGGCCGATGTGCACGCCGCGCTCGATCACGCACAAGGGGCCGATGCGGGCGGTCGGATCGATGCGGGCGTCGGGGTCGATGACCGCGCTCGGGTGGATACGCGGGCCAGCCGCCGGCGCCCGACGTGCTTTCCACAACTGCGTGACGCGCGCGAAGTACAGGTAGGGGTCATCGGCTTCGATGGCCGCGCCGCGGGCCAGCGCCGCATCGCGCAGGGCCGGAGCCACGATGACACAGGCCGCCCGGGAGGCGGCCAGCTGCGGTTGGTAGCGGGGGTTGCTGAGGAAACTCAGCTCCGAGGGCGACGCGCTTTCAAGCGGGGCCAGCCCCGTGATGGAAACGCCGGGGTCGCCATGCAGCTGCCCCCCGAGTTCCCTGGTGATGTCGCCCAGGCGCAGCGTCACCTCACCGGCTCGCGTTGAGCGCCCGGATCACCTTCTCGGTGATGTCATGCTTGGGGCTGATGTAGACGGCCTCCTGGATGATGAGGTCGTACTTTTCCTGTTCGGCCACCTGGCGGATCACGCGGTTGGCGCGTTCGAGAACCTGCTGCAGTTCTTCGTTCTTGCGGGCGTTGAGGTCTTCCTGGAACGCACGGCGTTTGCGCTGGAAGTCGCGGTCCTGGTCCATCAGGGCCTTCTGGCGAGCCGCACGCTGAGTCTCGGACAAGGTGGGCGCATCACGCTCAAAACGCTCGGAGGCGACCTTCAGCGCGTTGCCCAGGTCGTTAAGCTCCTTTTCGGGACGGGAGAAGTCTTGCTCGAGCTTGGCCTGGGCCGCCTTGGCCGCGTTCGCGTCACGCAAGATCCGGTCCGTGCTGACGAAGCCGATGCGGAACTCCTGCGCGATAGCCGGAGACACCGCAACCAGCATACCCAGGAGGCAGGCCCCCCAATGACGGCGAATGGTCTTCATTAGAACGAAGTTCCGATCTGGAATTGAACTCTCTGGATTTTATCCTCCGTCCGCTTGCGGATCGGATTGGCGATTCCCAGGCGCAGGGGGCCCATGGGCGAGACCCAGGACAGGCCGAAACCGACCGAGACGCGCATCTCGCCCAGGTCGATGCGCTGGCTTTCGCCGTAGACGTTACCGGCGTCGACGAAGCCGTACATGCGCAGGGTTCGGTCGTTGCCCGCGCCTGGCAGGGGCATCACCAGTTCGCTGTTCAGGGTGATCCGTTTGGCACCGCCCAGGGAGGCGCCGTCCACCGGGTCGCGCGGACCCAGGGTGCCCTGCTCGAAGCCGCGCACGGTACCCAGACCGCCGCTGTAGAAGTTCTTGAAGATCGGCAGGTCACGCCCGCCCAGGCCCTTGCCCAGGCCCAGCTCGCTGTTCACGGCCAGGGTGTACTGCTTGGTCAGAGGAAAGTACTGCTGAAACTGCACGGTGCCACGCAGGTAGCGGGCGTCGCCCGCCACGCCCACTTCAGCCGAGGCGCGCTGCAGGCGGCCGGTGGTCGGCACCAACGCGCTGTCGCGGCTGTCACGGCCCCAGCCCAGGGTAAGGGGCACCAGGGTGGTGGTCGGGCCGTAGCGGCTGATGTAGGTGTCAAAGGACGACGGCAGCGCCAGCCCGCGGGTGATCTGGGTGCGCTCCACGTTGGCGCCGAAGGCCACGGTGTCGATCTCGGAGAACGGCACGCCAAAGCGCATGCCGGCGCCGGAAGTGACGATCTCGTAGCTGCCGCCCTGGTTCTGATAGGGGCGGCTGGTGCGATGGAAAACGTCCAGCGCACGCGAGACCCCGTCGTTGGTGAAGTAGGGATCCACCGTTGACAGCACCACGGTGCGGTTGTACTCGCTGGTATTGACTTCGGCCGCCAGGTACTTGCCGGAGCCGAAGGCGTTCTCCTGGCGGATACCGAAACCCAGGCCCAGCTTGTCCGCGCTGGAAAAGCCGGCTGACAGGGACACGCTGCCCGTGGGCTTTTCGGTCACCGTGACGTTCAGATCGACCTGGTCAGGAGCGCCGGGGATGTTGATCGTCTCCACGCTCACGTCGCGGAAGAAACCCAGGCGGTCCACGCGGTCACGCGATCGGCGGATGCGGTCGCCGTCGTACCAGCTCGCCTCGAACTGACGGAACTCGCGGCGGATCACTTCGTCGCGGGTACGGGTGTTGCCCGAGACGTTGATGCGGCGCACATAGGCACGGCGCGAGGGCTCGGCCACGATGCGCAGGCTGACGCGATTGGTGGTGCGATCGATCTCGGGGCGAGCCTCGACTTGTGCGAAGGCATACCCGAAATTGCCGAAGAACTCGGTGAAGGCCTTGGTGGTCTCGGCCACGCGCTCGCCGTTATAGGGTTCGCCAGCGAGGATGGTGATCAGGGTCTTGAATTCTTCGTCGCGCCCCAGGTAGTTGCCTTCGAGCTTGACGTCGCTCACCACAAAGCGCTCGCCCTCGGTCACGTTGATCGTGATGGTGATGGACTGCTTGTCCGGCGACATCGCGACCTGGGTGCTGTCGACGTTGAATTCGAGGTAGCCCCGCTGGGTGTAGTAAGAGCGCAGCGACTCGAGGTCCGCGTTGAGCTTGACGCGCGAATAGCGGTTGGACTTGGTGTACCAACTGAGGAAGCCACCGGTGTCCTGGTCAAACAGGCTCTTGAGGGTGCTCTGGCTGAAGGCCTTGTTGCCGACGATGCGGATGTCGCGGATCTTGGCAACGTCACCCTCGGTGACGTTGAAGGTGAGGTTGACGCGATTGCGCTCGATCGGGGTGACGGTGGTCACGACATCCGCGCCGTACAGGCTTCGGTTGATGTACTGGCGCTTGAGTTCTTGTTCGGCGGCGTCGGCCAGGGCCTGGTCGTAGGGACGTCCCTCGGTCAGGCCGATGTCACGCAGGGACTTCTTGATGGCGTCCTTTTCGAACTCGCGCATGCCAACGAAGTTCACGTCGGCCACCGTGGGACGCTCTTCGACGATCACCACCAGCACATCGCCATCGACCTCCAGGCGCACGTCCTTGAACAGGCCCAGCGCGAACAGCGCGCGAATGGCGGCGGCGCCCTTGTCGTCGCTGTAGGCGTCGCCGACACGTACGGGCAGGGACGCGAAGACCGTACCCGGCTCCACGCGCTGCAAGCCTTCGACACGGATGTCGCGGACATTGAAGGGGTCGACCGCCCAGGCATGCGCCGCAAGGGTCATGGCCGCCACGCTCGCCAAGGTCCGCGCCCCGAGGCGCCTGAGTTGTTTCTTCATGGATTCAGGGTAGGTCCGCGCACCGGTCTGGACGCGGCGGGAAGGATTCAACCGAGGAAGCGGGTCACGTCGTTGAACAAGGCAACGGACATCAGGACCACCAGGACTGCCACGCCACCGCGCTGCAGCCGGTCCATCCAGGCGTCGGAGACGCTGCGGCCGGTCACCCACTCCCAAAGATAATACATCAGGTGCCCTCCATCGAGGACGGGGATGGGCAGCAGGTTCAGGACGCCCAGACTCACACTAATCAGCGCCAGGAAAACGAGGTAGTGCGTGAAGCCCTGGCTGGCGGACTTGCCCGCGAAATCAGCGATGGTCAGGGGTCCGCTCAGGTTTTTGAGCGAGGCCTCGCCAATGACCATCCGCCCCATCATGCGCAGGGTCAGGGCGGACATGTCCCAGGTGCGCTCTACCCCCTGCCACAGGCCCTCCAGGGGGCCATGCTGCACCTGCACCATCTCCGGCGCCGACCCGACGTAGGCGCCGATGCGCCCCACCGCGGGCCCGGCCCCACCGCGATCTGGCAGGACGTCGGGCGTGACACGCAGCACCGATTCCCGGCCCTCACGCAGCACGCGCCAGTCGCTGGCAACGCCCTGCCCGCCCGCCACCTGGGCCCGCACCCAATCACGCAGTTGCTGGCCGTCGATGATGGACAGGCCCCCGACGGCCAGGACCCGGTCCCCCTTTTGAAGGCCGGCCCGCTGCGCCGCGCCACCTGCGCTCACCTCGCCGATCACAGGCTGGGTGAGCGGGCTCATGATGCCGATGCGCCGGGCCAGGGCCGCGTCGGCTTCCTGCGCACCCAGGGCTGCCAGGGGCAAGGACACCTCGCGCGAGCGGCCGTCAGCGCCCTGCGTCACCTGCAGCCGTACATCCCGCCCGTCCAGAGCGCCTTGCATGAGAAGCCAGCGCAGGTCGTCGAAGGACGCCAGAGGCCGCACCGGCTCGCCCTCGAAGCTGCCGGCCTGCACCCATTCGCCGCCCGCCAGGCCGGCGCGCTCGGCCACCGAACCGGCCACCGGCGTGGCCAGAATGGCACGCGGCGCCTCGAAGCCGGACCAGCCCACAGCGGCATACAGCAGCACCGCCAACAGCAGGTTGGACAGCGGCCCTGCGGCGACGATGGCAGCGCGCGAGCGCAGGGGCTGCTGGTTGAAGGCCAGGTGCCGTTCGTGGGGGGCGACCTCGCCCTCGCGCTCGTCGAGCATGCGCACATACCCGCCGAGCGGGATGGCACAGAGCACGAACTCGGTGTCCTGGCCCGGGCGCGGACGGCGCGGCTTCCAGCGCACCAGGACCTTGCCGAATCCCACGGAGAAACGCAGCACCTTGACACCGCAGGCCACCGCCATGCGGTAGTGGCCGTACTCGTGGATGGCGATCAGCGAGCCCAGGGCGACGATGAAGGCAACGAAGGTCAGCATGGTCAGTGAGGGAGCGAATCAGGTGATGCGGCCGATCGCCTGCGAAGCGGCGCTGCGCGAACGGGCGTCGAGTTCGAGCAAGTCGGCCAATGTAGCGGGCCCTGCGGGCACCACGGCCTCCAGGGTGGCCAGGTTCAGCGCGTGAATCTGATCGAAGCGGATGCGGCCCGCCAAAAAGGCCTCGACCGCGATTTCATTCGCGGCGTTGAGCACCGCGGTGGTCCCCGAGGGTGCGCGCAGGCTGTCCCACGCCAGGCGCAGGCCGGGAAAGCGCTCGCGGTGGCCGCGGCTGTCCAACGCCTCGAAGCTCATGTCGGCCAGCGCGGAAAAATCCAGGGGCTGCGCGCCCGAGGCCACGCGATCGGGCCAGGCCAGGCCGTAGGCAATGGGCACGCGCATGTCGGGCGTGCC
>JACCDM010078932.1_pt1 | contig 10963 bp, 8 predicted proteins | sample 7445851 | NCBI WGS metagenome assembly JACCDM01 (sample SAMN15323438, study PRJNA562643) | freshwater metagenome | isolation source: river surface water | place: USA:Blue River Watershed | collected 2017-08-16
AACCGCTAATCCATTTGCTCCTACTGCAGATCCTGCATTGAAACCAAACCATCCGAACCACAATAAACCTGTTCCTAATAATACGTAAGGGATATTAGCTGGAGGCAAGATGTTAGATTCAATATGAGATTTACGACGACGTAAATATAAGGCACCTGCTAAAGCAGCCCAACCAGCCGACATGTGTACTACAGTTCCACCGGCGAAATCTAGAACTCCCAAGTTGAAAAGGAATCCATCTGGATGCCAAGTCCAGTGTGCTAATGGTGCATAAACCACAACACAGAACAATACCATAAATAATACGAACGCACGGAAATTGATACGCTCAGCCAATGCTCCAGAAATAAGTGCAGGTGTGATTACCGCAAATTTCATTTGGAAGAAAGCGAACAAAGCAAAAGGAATAGTAAACTTTAGCTGGTCAGTTGATCCTAAAGATAATTTGTGGTCAAACACATTATTGAACATAAAGAATGTTCTTGGGTCGCCAATCCATCCACCTAATGAATCGCCAAATGCCAAACTAAATCCAAATACAACCCAAATAACTGAAATTACACCCATTGCAATGAATGATTGCAACATAGTTGAAATTACATTTTTGTGGTTAACCATACCTCCGTAGAAATAAGCTAATCCAGGTGTCATTAATAATACTAAGCCAGATGCCACGATCATCCATGCTGTATCACCAGTGTCTAATCCTTCTGTTGGCATTACACCTGGAACTGAAGTAGTAAATAGTGCAAGAACGGCTACGGCGACTAAAACAAGTAGCGGTATCCAGGTTGGTTTTTGTGTTGTCATGTTCGTACGTTTAAAATGTGAGTGAAAAATGGTTTATATTAAAACTTATAGATGAAATGTAATGCTAATGTGGCTTGTGATTTTTGTGCTTTGCCATCGCCGTCAACAAACTGCTCCGTTTTGTAAGAATCAGTGCGCAATTCTGGTTTGATCAATAAGTGACCTTCAGCTGCTGTAAATGTTCCTGTTAATGTAAATGAGTTAACATCAGTTCCTGACCCATCTGCTGCACGTAATGCACGAGCTCCTGCTGTATTATCAAAAACCTCATAACGGCCACCTAAGCTGAAGTTGTCAGTGAATGCGTAATTAGAATATAATGCAACTCCACCCCAAGTTTTACTTTCACCTACATTTCCTCCTCCTTGGAAATCGCCAGTTTGAGAACCATAGGCAGCATTTAGGCCAACTAAATATTTAGGGGTAATTTGATATGATGTTGTTAAATCTAATAAGTTGTAGCTTCCTGTATCATCTTTACCTGTAGATAATGGGGCAGATTCGTTGGATGAGATACCATTTATATAAACATTCCAACCTGCTGCTGGTGAAGTAAATACTTGGTAAATGAAACCTTTGGAAGCATTATTATCATTTAAATTATCCACATTGTTGACCAATCCAGCCATGGCAGTAAATTTGTCACTGAAAGCATAATTCGCTTTAGCGCCGATGTGATAAAATGGTCCATTGTTAAATAAATTAGAAAGTGAATAGTTATAGTTGATCGGAGCATCAATTACTTCGTAACCGATATGAGTGCCGAATTGGCCAACTGTAAATGTTAATTTATCTGAAGCTTTCCAATTAAAGTATGCTTGTTTGATAGCTAATGCTGTACTTCCTTTTCCGAGTGGGCCAACAGCGTTACCATATTGTCCTAGGTCTGCATTGGGTCCGAATGTTAAGTCAACAACCACATCTGCATTTTTGGTAGCGTATCCGAATTTTGTTTGAACAAGACCTAATGAAAATTGACTTGACTTTTGGTCGAATGCGCGCTCATAACCCGAAACACCTAAGTTGCTCCGAGAAGTAGGGTTATTGAAATTCAACATGTAATATGAATCAATGTAACCTGAAAAAGAAAACTTAGGCGCTTCCGCTTCTTTTTCTTGGGAAAATCCACAAAATGCAGTTGCTGCAAAAATGGCTGTTAGGATAGATTTTTTCATGTGCGGGATTGTTTAAGTGTTTATAAATGCTTGACTACGATTCAAAGGTTTGACAATAAATTGTATTTTCCAAATAAATTCGAATAAAAATTAACCAATAATTGAATAAAATTCATAAATGGCCCAAAATTAGGTTAAAAATCAAACCTATTTTTCGTGTTTTTGCAAAAAAAATAAAAAATCAAGTAGAAATTTAACCCGGATATTTGAATATTGGAATATTTATAATGGCAATTATTTCTATTTCAAATTTGGGCATAAAAAAAGCCCATCGATTGATGGGCTTTTAATTATATTAACTAAGAATTAAGCTTCAGCATGTAGCCAGGCTTTCTTTGCTTCTAATGTTTCTTTATCTTCTTCATGATCAGGATCTGGTACGCAACAATCCACTGGGCAAACCGCAGCACATTGTGGTTCTTCGTGAAAACCAGTACATTCAGTACACTTATCTGGAACAATGTAGTAGAATTCATCTGAAATTGGATCAACGGGTGATTTAGCATCCATTGTTGAACCATCTTCCAATTCAACTTCCGTAAGTGCTGTTCCTCCGGCCCAAGTCCACTCTACTCCTCCTTCATAAATGGCTGTATTTGGGCATTCGGGTTCGCATGCTCCACAGTTAATACATTCGTCTGTAATGATAATTGCCATAACAAGTATTAAAAATTTTATGCAATTTACATAAGTAATTTTGAATAGTAAATATTTTATAATGACTATTCTGAATTTTTAAGAACTTTACGTGGCCAAATTCACCTAAATGGGTCTCCTATTATGAAGAAAGAACGTTTTATTAATTTAGTATCCTATTTAAACGAATATCTGACCGATTCATCTAATCAGGAAAAAATAGAATTATTTATAGAAAGAGCGAAAAATGAGAATGCTTGGTTTTCAGATTTGCTTATTCGAAATGCGATGAAAGCAATTAAAGATCAATTTTTAGTTGCATCACAATGGGAGGAATTTTTCAATTATTATGGAGATCCAATTCATGTTAACGTTCAAAAAGTAGGTTTAATCTTACCAGGAAATCTACCGGCTGTAGGCATGCACGATCTTTTGATGACGATTGCTAGTGGGCATCAGCCAATTGTTAAATTAAGTTCTCAAGATCGTTCTTTGATGACCATGTATATCGATGTAATCAATACATTTGAATTAGATATTCAAATTGAGATTCAAGATAGAATGTCAGGTGTTGATGCTGTTATTGCCACGGGATCTGATTTTTCTTCGGGATACTTTGTTAATTATTTTGCTAAAATTCCTCATTTAATCCGCAAAAATCGAAGTTCTGTTGCCGTTCTTTCAGGAAAAGAATCATTCGAGGACTTTAAGAATTTGGCAGCAGATATATTTATGTATTATGGATTAGGATGTCGCAATGTATCAACTATTGCTGTGCCTGAATCGATGGATTTAGTGCCTTTATTTGATGTATTGACTTTAGAAGATTGGGTTTTAGATCACACGAAGTACTCCAATAATTATCAGTACCATAAGACACTTTATTTGCTCAATCAAATCCCACATTTTGATTTAGGTAATTTGATCGTGACTGAAAATGATGCCCTCGTCTCCCCTGTTGGTGTATTACATGTGCACCGGTATTCAAATAAAGAGGTACTTAATGATTGGTTGGTCTCTAATAATGAAAAGATTCAATGTTCTATTGGAACAAACTTCATTCCATTTGGTCAAGCACAAAATCCATCTTTAGATGACTTTGCCGATGGGGTAAATACGTATCAGTTTTTAACGAGCTTGTCGTAAACAAACCGTTTTAGTATGAAAGCTCCAGAGGTTCCAACGATCGCTCCGGTCATTACATCTAGAGGATAATGTACGCCCAAGTAGATTCGACTAATAGAAATTAGGCTTGCCCATATCAATAGCGAAATACCAAGTTGCTTATTTCGGGTTAGTAAATAAAAACCAACTGCAATTGCAAATGCATTGGCAGCATGCGAAGAACAAAAACCATAGAGTCCCCCAGGTCCATTAGGCAGGTGAATCCAAGATTGGAATTCAGGAACATGACTTGGTCTTAATCTTTTGACTAATGGTTTTAGAATCGATGATGATACTTGATCTGCCCAAACAATAGTTAAGACTAAGTACAAAATAGCCGCTTTTATGGCTTTTGAATTCTGTTTATATAATTTCCAAATCAGAAAAGCATACAGAGGAATCCATACAAATTTGTCGGATAAAAATACCATACATGTATCGAGTGAATCGCTGTGCCATTCATTGATCATTTTAAATAAGCTTTCATCCCAGGCTGGAAACATGTTTTAAAATTTAAAATGTTCCCGCGCACGTCCCAAGGTTTTACGAGCAATGGGTTCTACTTTTTGCTCACCTTCAGCTAATTTTTGCTCAATTACGTCTGGATTGTTGATGTAATAATCAAATTTCTCTCGTGCTTCCTTGAAATAATGCAGCATTAATTCATGCAAAGCTTGTTTTGCGTGACCGTAGCCAAACCCTCCATTCATGTAATTGGCTCGCATTTCTTCTCTTTCTTTATCAGAGGCCAATAAACTGTATAATTTGAAAGTGATATCCGTTGTAGGATCTTTGGGATCTTCCAAAGGAGTTGAATCAGATTCAATCTTTTTGATTTGCTTCAATAGATCTTTTTCAGGTAAAAATATATCGATGTAGTTGTTTAATGATTTACTCATTTTATTGCCATCGATACCCGGAATGGTCATCACTGTTTCATTGATGGCAGCCTCAGGAATGACAAAAATATCTTTTTGAGCCATGCGATTAAATGTTCCCGCCATGTCACGTGTCATTTCAATGTGCTGGCGTTGATCTTTGCCCACGGGAATTAATTCAGCATCATATAATAAGATATCTGCAGCTTGTAATACTGGATATGTGAATAATCCGGCATTTACTTGTGCCATTTGGGCAGATTTATCTTTGAAGCTGTGTGCGTTAGCTAGCATTGGGAATGGGGTAATGCAGTTTAAGTACCACATTAACTCGGTATGATATGCGGCTAATTTAGATTGGCGATAGAAAAAGTTTTTTTCTGTGTCAAAACCAAAAGCTAGCCAAGCAGCGGCAATAGATAAGGTATTTGCTCTGATTTGTTCCCCGTCGCGAAGGCTAGTCAGTGTATGTAAATCGGCAATAAACAAGAAAGATTCATTGCCAGGTTTTTTAGAAAGTTCAATGGCTGGAAGAATTGCTCCTAAAATATTACCTAAATGTGGTTTACCTGAGGACTGAATCCCTGTTAAAATGCGCATAATGACAATTTTAATAAATTTCACAAAAATCATTAAATTCAATCAATTCTCCCAATTTATTTTGGGAAAGAATCGCTAATTTCGTTTCTATTTTAGTACTACTTTTTGATGTCTATCTCCCCTAGCCTTTTAGTTTTTTTATCGGAATTGAAGCAGCACAATACGCGTGAATGGTTCGCTGCGAATAAAGCTACATATGATGCTGAAAAGGCTAAATTTGATCAATATATTGAGAAATTAATTGATGAGTTTTCAGCCTTTGAAAATATGGATGGTGTCTTGAAAAAGCATTGTTCCTATCGCATATTTCGAGATGTCCGTTTTTCTAAAAATAAGGAACCTTATAAAACTTGGTTTTCGGCTAGCTTCTCGGAAGGAGGTCGCAAATCAGGTTATATGGATTATTACTTACATTTCGAACCTGGTGGAAAGTCGTTTATAGGTGGAGGGATGTACAATCCGACTCCCGAGCAGTTGGCGGCCTACAGGCAAGAAGTGGATTATAACGGAGCGACGCTTCGCGGTATTGTTGAATCTGACTCATTTGTTAAGTTATTTGGTGAAGCTGAGGGTGATTTGTTGAAAAAGATTCCCAAAGGTTTTGACCCTGCACCTGCAGATGAAATTTATTTACGTCGTAAGCAGTTATTTTATTGGCATCATTTTTCGGATGAAGAAATTGTTTCTTCTGATTTTACTTCCAAGTTAATGTTGGCAGCTATGCAATTAAAGCCCTATTTGGACTTTTTGAATGCCACATTTTTTGATAAAGAACCTTATTTAAAAGCTTAAAATTTTATGCAGTTTTCGCATTTACACAATCACTCCCAATTTTCATTGCTAGATGGCGCATCGAAGATATCTTCGATGTTTAAGAAAGCAAAGGAAGATAATATGCCAGCTGTTGCCATAACAGATCATGGTAATATGTTTGGGGTGTTCCAATTTGTGGCGGAAGCAGGGAAGCAAGGTGTTAAACCGATTGTAGGGTGTGAATTTTATTTAGTAAAAGACCGTCATAAGCAGGCATTTACGAAAATTGATAAGGATAAGCGCTATCATCAATTATTTCTAGCTAAGAATCCGGAGGGGTATCAAAATTTAGTCAAATTATGTTCGCTCGGTTTTATGGAAGGTATGTATTCCAAGTATCCGCGCATCGATAAAGAACTCGTATTAAAGTATCACAAAGGGTTAATTGCGACCACATGTTGTTTGGGTGCATCTGTGCCACAAGCAATCTTGCGTGATGGTGAGGAAGAAGCAGAAAAGGAATTCAAGTGGTGGCTTGACCTCTTTGGTGAAGATTATTATATCGAGGTTCAAAACCATTATATACCTGAACAACAGACAGTTAATGAGGTATTGTTAAAGTTTGCCAAGAAGTATAATGTCAAAGTTATAGCATCGAATGATTCCCATTATTTGGATCAAAAGGATGCCAATGCGCATGATATTTTATTATGTATCAACACGGGTGAAAAGCAAGCCACTCCTACTTACAAAGACATTGAAGGTGATTTTGACATGAAAGGAAAGCGTTTCGCTTTTTACAATAATCAATTTTATTTTAAGTCTACGGAGGAGATGACCAAATTGTGGTCGCATGTTCCAGAGGCAATTGATAATACAAACGAGATTGTTGGGAAAGTAGAAACGTTGAAGTTGACAAAGGATGTGATGTTGCCGAACTTCCAGATTCCCACTGAATTTCTTAATCAAGATGATTATTTGGAACACCTGACCATGGAGGGTGCGAAAAAGCGGTACGTTGACATTGATCAGGTTGTTGAAGAACGTATCCGATTTGAATTGTATACGATTAAGACGATGGGATTTGCGGGTTATTTCTTAATTGTGGCCGATTTTATTCAAGCAGGACGTGATTTAGGGGTATATGTGGGTCCGGGTCGTGGTTCCGCGGCAGGTTCTGTGGTCGCTTATTGTTTAGGTATTACCAATATTGACCCGATTAAATATAATCTACTATTTGAGCGTTTTTTAAATCCAGATCGTAAGTCATTACCTGATATTGATACGGACTTTGATGATGAAGGCCGACAAAAAGTGATTGATTATGTGGTAGACAAATACGGCAAAAATCAAGTAGCTCACATTGCTACTTATGGTACCATGGCTGCTAAAATGTCAATTAAAGATGTGGCTCGCGTATTAGATTTGCCTCTTTCTGAATCCAATGCATTAGCAAAATTGGTTCCTGAAAAACCCAAAATTACATTAGAACGTATTTTCAATGCTCCTTTGAACGGGGATAAAAGTCTCTCTGATAAAGAGGGACTGAATTCCGATGAGATTGAACAGGTTAAGCAACTACGTCAAATTAAAGATGCAGGAGGTTTACCTGCCGAGGTGATTGAAAATGCTTTGGTTCTTGAAGGCTCGGTGCGCGGAACAGGAATTCATGCGGCAGGTATTATCATTGCACCATCCGATTTAACAGATATTTTGCCTGTAGCTGCATCGAAAGATATTAGTTTATTAATTACACAATATGATGGTTCTGTCATTGAGAATGCCGGAGTAATCAAAATGGACTTTTTGGGTTTAAAAACCCTTTCTATATTGAAAGAGGCTGTTCGTTTAATTAAGCAGAATCATGGTGAGACGATTATTTTGGATGATTTGCCATTAGATGATCGTTTAACGTATGAACTTTACCAGCGAGCTGAAACGAATGGAACGTTTCAGTTTGAATCACCGGGTATGCAGAAACACTTACGGGATTTGAAGCCCGATCAGTTTTCTGATTTAATTGCCATGAATGCCTTGTTCCGTCCAGGACCTATGGTTTACATTCCCAATTACATTGCTCGTAAACATGGCCGTGAAAAGATTGAATACGACTTACCTGAAATGGAGGAGTATTTAAACGATACGTATGGAATTACGGTCTATCAAGAGCAGGTAATGCTTTTATCTCAAAAGTTGGCCAATTTCTCTAAAGGTGACGCCGATGTACTTCGTAAGGCCATGGGGAAAAAGGATAAGGCGACGATTGATAAAATGAAGGGCAAATTCATGGAAGGTGGCCAGGGAAATAACCATCCGGCAGATAAGTTGGAGAAGATATGGACCGACTGGGAAGCATTTGCTCAATATGCATTTAATAAATCGCACTCGACGTGTTACGGATTAGTAGCTTACCAAACGGGTTATTTAAAAGCTAATTATCCATCGGAGTATATGGCTGCCGTCCTTTCAAATTCATTAGGGAATATTGAAAAGATTACGTTTTTCATGGATGAATGTAAACGTATGGGCTTGACTTTGCTCGTTCCGGATGTAAATGAATCTTCGCGATCATTTGCCGTAAATAAGAAAGGTCAAATACGATTTGGTTTAGGCGCGATTAAGGGTGTCGGTGAAGCAGCGGTCGATGCGATTGTAGAAGAGCGTAATTTAAGAGGTGAATACAAAGATATCTTTGATTTTGTGTCTCGTATTAATGTTCGCCAGGTGAATAAGAAAAGTTTGGAATCATTAGCGCTTGCAGGAGCTTTTGATTGTTTTCCAGAGGTGCAACGTGCTCATTACTTTGCGTTAGATAATGAGAATACGACGTTCATTGAAAAAATTGTTCGTTATGCTTCACGTATGGCTGAGTTGAAGGCGGAAGCTACACAGTCGCTATTTGGCGAACTTGGGGCGGGAACTGGAAATGATATCGTTAAGCCCAAGATTCCTTTATCGGAACCTTGGTCTGTCATGGAGCAACTGCGAAATGAAAAAGAGGTCGTCGGCGTTTATATTTCCGGCCATCCATTAGATGAATATCGCGTTGAGATACAAAATTTCACGAATTCGAATACCACATTATTGGATTCTCGTCCGAATGCGGTGCAATCCATTGCAGGGATCGTTTCTAAAGTGAATACGCGGACATCTGCAAATGGGAATCAATTCATGATATTTACCTTAGAAGATTATGCAGGTAATTATGAATTTGCCCTGTTTGGTAAGGATTATATTGAATTTGAACGATTTATAGGCCAAGATCGGATGCTATATATTCAAGGTTCCTACCAGCAGAAAAATCGCTACATGGAGCAGATGGTATTCAAGATTCAATCGATTGAATTACTCTCAGAGATTCTGGAAGAACGCACGAAGGAATTAAAGGTATTATTAGATTTACGCTACCTGAATACGGCCTTAATAGATAATTTACATGATGTACTCGAACGCAATAAAGGCACTAAAAAGCTAGTTGTGGAGGTTTTTGATGAAGCAGAGAAGCTACAAATGGATTTTTTGTCACGCAAGATGCAAATTCGTATTGGTAAACCTTTGATTGCTGAATTGACTGAATTAGAAAATGTTACCTTCAAATTAATTTCATAATTTATTGAGAGGGAACTTAATCTTATACGTGAAATGTTTTAATTTTGAATTTTTAAAATAATCTAGAAAATGGGAAAATATGTAGAGGCAACTGATGCCAACTTTAAAGAATTGATTGGTACGTCAACACCTGTATTAGTTGACTTTTGGGCTGAATGGTGTGGACCATGTAAAATGATTGGACCCGTTGTAGAAGAATTAGCAGGTGAAGTTGAAGGTCAAGCAATTGTTGCTAAAATGAATGTAGATGCCAATTCAGCAGTACCAGCTTCCTTAGGAATTCGTTCGATTCCGACCTTAATGGTATTCAAAAATGGTGAAATGGTTGAGCGTTTAGTAGGTGGAAATATTCCAAAATCTGTATTATCAGAGACTTTATTAAAGCACGCTTAATTAGCTTTTATAGACTTTATTCATGGCTTGTAACAAAATGTTGCAGGCCATTTTTATTTCGTCAATCGTGATTACTAAAGGTGGTGCAATGCGGAGCGCATTATCACAAAATAAAAACCAATCAGTGATTAGACCATTTTCAATACATGCGTCAATGACTGCCTTGACCGTTTTAAAATCTTTCATTTCTACGGCAATCATTAATCCAACTCCCCTCACTTCTTGAATAATTGGATGTACCAATAATTCTTTAAATAAGTCAGATTTTACGCGAACGTCTTTGAGTAGGTTATTTTCTTGAATGAAATTTAATGTAGCTAAGGACGCAGCACAGGATACCGGATGTCCACCAAATGTAGTTATATGTCCTAATACAGGTTCAAATGATAATGTACTCATGACTGTATCATTGGCTATAAATGCGCCTATTGGCATACCGCCTCCCATTCCTTTGGCTGTTAAAAGAATATCAGGTTCTATGTTCATTTGTTGGTATGCCCAAAATGTGCCAGTTCTACCAAAACCTGTTTGGATTTCATCTATAATTAATAAGCATCCAGTCTCGTTACATTTTTCTCTCAGGGCTTTAAAATAGTTTATTGAGGCTGACCTCACTCCTGCTTCACCACCAACAATTTCAATGACGATGGCTGCTGTTTTATCTGTAATTTGAGATAATTCGGCTATTTCTCCATGGTGGATGTGTTTGATATCAGGTATGAGTGGTCGAAAACTATTTTTGAAATTTTCATCACCAGCTAACGAAAGGGCACCTTGGGTTGCGCCATGATAGGCATGATAACATGAAATAAATTCAGTTCGACCCGTATAACGTTTGGCTAGCTTCATGGCTCCCTCTACAGCCTCTGTCCCTGAATTAGTGAAATAAACCTGATTCAAATGCGTTGAACCGGTTGTTTTAACTAAAGCTTCCGCTAATAATAC
>JACCDM010626064.1_pt1 | contig 10962 bp, 10 predicted proteins | sample 7445851 | NCBI WGS metagenome assembly JACCDM01 (sample SAMN15323438, study PRJNA562643) | freshwater metagenome | isolation source: river surface water | place: USA:Blue River Watershed | collected 2017-08-16
ACCTCTGGTAAAACCTGCAGCTCTACTAGACCAATCGGTGCTCCAGGTGAATGCTCCAGGTTGAGATCCTCGAGGTTAACACCGATCTCTCCAATAAACGTAACCAGGCTAGCCAGTGCGCCAGGGGCATCCTCAATGACCACGGTTACCACTTGGAAGTTATTACCCTTCCCGCCGTGCTTACCTGGAATGCGAGCCACGCCGGAATTACCGCCCTGCAAAATGCCGTGAATCTGCGCGAGGCTTCCCGACTTGTCAATATTTGCAACCGATTCGCTTAGGTGATCAAGATCTGCCTTTAGCTGGGTCAACAGTGGCGCGATGGCGTGTGAATTTTGTGAGACGATCTGCACCCAAAGCTGTGGATCGCTGGCCGCAATGCGAGAGGTGTCGCGCAACCCCTGACCAGCTAGGCCAAGCTGCTCAGCCGAACCAAGGTTCAATCGATTGGCCAAAAGCGATGCCACAAGTTGCGGTAGGTGAGAAACCAAAGCCACCGCCTGGTCATGCTCCAATGCGCTTAGCTCAACCGGCAAGGCACCGAGGCGAAGTGCAATGTCCCTGATTAGGTCGATTGCCGCTGCACTGGATTGCTCCGAGGCGGTGATTACCCATGGACGCGCAAAAAACAGGTCGGCTCGAGCTGCTGACGGGCCGCCCTTTTCTCGACCTGCCATTGGGTGGGAACCGATGTAGCGGTGCGAGTGGGTTGGCAGTGCCGCAGAAACTTCACTGGCAATTTTGCTTTTCACCGATGCCACGTCGGTGACGATGGCGTGCGGGTGTTTTTGCAGCTGGGCAATTACAACATCCGCGGTCAGATCCGGTGGGACGCAAACAATTACCAAATCTGGCTCCGGCCCACTCTCTACCCCCGCGCCGTATTCGATTGCCAGCCTGAGGTTTGCTTTGGACTGGTCTTCCAGAGTCGCGGTTACCGACTGCCGCGCCAACGCCAAGCCGAGACTGGTGCCCAATAGGCCAGCCCCGACAATCTTTACCTGTGGGTTTTTCACTGGGCTAGATCAGCCCTTAGCGATGCCGCGCCGCGCAGATAGACATGCTTGATTTCGGAGCGGGAAAGCTTGGTCTCCACGTGCATCATCAATCGAATCACGCGAGGCATTGAGCCGGCTACCGCCATCTCAACCGAACACATCAGTGGCACATCGCCCAGACCCAGCTCGCGAGCCGCGAGCGCCGGAAACTCACTCACCAAATCAGGAGTTGCGGTAAACCAAATTGAGATTAGGTCAGCAAGATCGAGATTGTTCTCGTGCAGAACCTTGGTGACCAGCTCAGCAGTCGCCTTGAGAAGCTCGGAGCGCTCATCCTGATTGATTTGGATGGCTCCCCTAATTGCACGAACGGCCATTAGCGCCTCTTTCTAGCTACTTCTTTCCCGGTGGCAGCTTCCATAAGCATGCTCACCTCAAGTTTACTCAACTCGCGGAACTGCCCCGGCTTGAGATTGCCCAGGCGCATCGGGCCGAAGCTCTTTCTTGTTAGCTCTAAGACCGGAAAGCCGACCGCCTCCATCATGCGACGAACCACCCGGTTCTTACCAGAGTGCAGCACCAGCTCGACCAAAGAAGTCTGCTCGTTTTGATCCAACACCCTGGCGGCATCTGCCTGCGCGATGCCGTCCTCCAGCTTCACGCCTTCTTTTAGCTTACGCATCTCGACCGCAGTGATTTTTCCACGCACCTTGGCAACGTAAAGCTTCTCCACGCCAAAAGAAGGGTGCGCCAATTCATTTGCCAATTCGCCATCATTGGTCATCAGAATCAATCCGGTGGTTTCGGCATCCAAACGACCGATGTTGAAGACTCGATCAAAGCCCACGAAGTAGTCGGCTAGACAAGGCCTGCCGTTTTCATCAGCCATGGTTGACACCACGCCCTTGGGCTTATGAAATGCCAAGTAGATACGCTCCGGATCTAGCTGCCATGGCTTGCCATCGACTTGAACTTGATCGACATCCGGGTGAATTCGGGTGCCGAGCTCTTTGACGACCTTGCCGTTGACCTTAATGCGGCCCTTGACAATCATTTCTTCAACCGCGCGGCGCGATGCCACCCCAGCTGCCGCCAATACTTTTTGCAGGCGTACGCCTTCGTTATCAGTCAATGTCATCCTGTCCCGGCAAATACGGGCTGATGGCCGGTAGTTCCTCGATTGAATTAATTCCCAATACCTCAAGCAGCAACTCGGTTGAGCCAAACATGGCAGCTCCGGTTTCGGCGTCGGTATAGAGCTCGGTGATTAGGCCTCGCGACAGCAGGGTTCGGACCACAGAGTCAACGTTCACTCCGCGAATAGAAGATACCTGCCCTCGAGAAATTGGTTGGCGGTAGGCAATCACCGCAAGGGTCTCAAGCGCAGCCTGGGACAACTTGGCGGGATTCTCATTCGCTACCAAAAGCTTCACGGCCCAATCGTGCTGGGCTCGCACGTAAAGTCTCCAGCCGCCGCCAACCTCGCGAAGTTCAAACCCACGTCCGAGGCCATCGTTGGCGCTCTCGTATTCCTGAACCAAACCTTCAAGTTCTGCTTTGACCTGTGCGATTGGCACTTCTAGTGCTCCAGCTAAGGTCACTAGGTTTAGCGGAGTCTCGGCCACGGTTAGGATGGCCTCCAGGGCCGCCCTGAGCGCGTAATCAGTCGCCATAGTCAGCCCCTAACATTCCTAGTGAGTCCATCGCAAAGGTTTTATCTTCCCAGACCACGGTGAAATCCGCGAATGGGTCGCTCTGCTGGAATGACGCTGCACCGACTCGGTAGAGCTCCAGAATGCCCAAAAACCTTGCTACCAACTCGGCTCGGTCGGCACAATCGGCAATCAGCTCGCGGAAGGTAAGGCTGCCGGCCTTGCGCAGTCTTTCCACCATGATGCGAGCCTGCTCGCGAATTGAAACTTTGGGAGCGTGCAGGTGGGTGAGGCCAACCCCGGGAATCTCACGAGGCGCAAAGGCCAGCTGAGCTATATGAGCAAAGTCTTGAAGCGACGTCTCCCACTGCAGTTGAGGTCGGGCGTTTCGGAAGCGATCTTCCAGCCTGACCTCTCGAGGAATTCGACTGGACTCGATCTCTAAAGCGGTCCCGAACCAGCTGGCAATCTCCTTGAATGCGCGATACTGCAGCAACTTGGCGAACAGAATGTCCCTGGCCTCCAGCAGTGCAATGTCTTCGGCGTCAACCACTTCTCCCTGAGGCAAAAGCGATGCAATCTTGAGATCTAGCAGCGTTGCTGCCACCACCAGGAACTCAGATGCGCTTTCAATACCAGCCTGTTCATCCAGTTGTTTTACGTACTGAATGAAGTCATCGGTCACCCGCGCTAGCGAAACGGTTGTGATGTCAAGCTCATGCTTGCCGATTAGCCGCAATAGCAGGTCAAAAGGACCCTCGAAGTTTTCTAGTTGAAGCTGAAAATCTATTTCAGAGTCAAGCTGCACAGCCACGGCTCACCAGCTCCCTTGCTACCCGGCGATAAGCCTCGGCGGCATCTGAGCTAGGTGCAAATTCGGTAATTGGCTTTCTGGCAACGGTGGCATCGGGGAACTTTACGGTTCTTCCAATCGCAGTCTGGAAAACCTTGCCGTCGAATGCTTCCTGAAGGCGCTCCAGCACCTCACGCGAGTGCAGAGTGCGAGCATCGTGCATGGTTGGGATTAGGCCATCGAGCTGCAGGGTTGGGTTAGTTCTCGCCTTCACCTTTTCGATGGTTTGAACTAAAAGTGCAACTCCGCGCAGAGCAAAAAACTCAGTTGCCATCGGGATCAAGACGCCGTGCGCCGCAGTTAGTGCGTTAACAGTCAAAAGACCCAACGATGGCTGGCAGTCAATAAAGATGACGTCATACTCGTCTTTGACCTTGTTCAAGATGCCATCGAGCACGCGCTCGCGACCCATTTCGGTTACCAGATTCATCTCGGCAGCCGACAGGTCGATGTTCGCAGGAATCACGTCAAGGTTTGCTATCGCGGTCTTTTGGATTGCCTCGTGAGGGTCCATGGTGACATTCATCATTAGGTCGTAGATGGTTGGAGCATCCTGGTAATCAGCGTCGAGGTTTACCGAAAGTGCGCCCTGCGGGTCAAAGTCAACAACCAGAATCTTGCGACCGTAATCCGCCAGCGATGCGGCGAGATTGATGGTGGTGGTGGTCTTACCTACGCCACCTTTTTGATTGCACATTGCAATGATGCGTGCCGGTCCGTGCTCCTTGAGCTTGGCCGGAACTGGGAATTCCTTCTTAGAAAGATTCACCGGTGCCTCCAACTTTTTCTGCCACTAGCCTACCGCCGTGCACGGGGGTGAGCGGACGCATAAACCTCCCGCAACGTATCAATTGTGACCAGGGTGTAAATCTGTGTGGTGGCGACCGATGCATGCCCCAAAAGCTCTTGAACCACTCTGACATCCGCCCCACCTTCGATTAGGTGGGTTGCGAATGAGTGCCTGAGCGAGTGTGGCGAGACGCTTAGCCCACAGGACTCCCCCGCACTCTGAATGATTTCCCAGATACTTTGCCTGGATAGCCGAGTGCCTCGTTGATTCAAAAACAGTGCCGGGCCGCCCGACCTGGCCGCTAGCATCGGCCGAGAGCGCACCAAATAGGCATCGATCGCGCGCTGCGCAAATGATCCAACTGGTACCAAACGCTCTTTGGAACCCTTGCCCCTGATTCGCACCCAACCCCCCGACACCATTTCATCTAGATCGAGTTGCGCAACCTCGCTGACGCGGCAACCGGATGAATACATCAGCTCCAGGATTGCTCGATTGCGCAACCTCAAAGGATCGGCCGACTCATCATCGGGCTCTGGTCCTGCTGCGCTAAGTAAAGCCATGACCTGCGATTGCGAGAGCGCCTTGGGCAAACGCTTGGGAAGCTTGGGGCTTTTGACCTGTTGGCTGGGGTCATCGGTTCGCAGATTCTCTAAAAGTAAATACTTCTGATAGCCGCGGACGGCAGCCAAGATGCGCGCAGAGGATGCCGCCCTGAGGTTTTTCTGATTCAACCAAATCAGAAATTCACTCAGCTCGGCCCTTGTGATTGACAGTTCCGATAAATGTGACTGCTCCAAGAACTCGCGGTATTTGGCAAGGTCTGCCCGATACGCACTCAAGGTGTTTTTGCTCAGCCCGCGCTCAACCGCAAGGTGCCGCAGATATCCATCCAGCGGCACGGTCATTTAGGCCTCGTCAAATAGCTTTTGCTGCTTCTGGCGCTCAAGAGCTGCCTTGACCAGACCGTGGAACATTGGGTTTGGCTTGGTTGGACGTGACTTGAACTCAGGGTGGGCCTGGGTGGATACGTAATAAGGGTGAACCGACTTCGGCAGCTCGACATACTCAACCAACTGACCATCAGGGCTGGTGCCAGAGAAGACCAGGCCAGCTGCCGCGATCTGATCGCGGTAGTGGTTGTTCACCTCGTAGCGGTGGCGGTGACGCTCAGTTGCAGTTAGCGAACCATAGGTTTCAGCTATCACCGAACCAGCCTGCAGCTTGGCTTCGTAAAGACCAAGGCGCATGGTGCCACCCATGTCACCGGCGGCGAGAACGTCAACCTGCTCAGCCATGGTGGCAATCACCGGGTGCGGTGCTCCCGGTTCAAATTCGCTCGAGGTCGCACCTGAAATACCGGCTACGTTTCGGGCGTATTCAATTACCATGCACTGCAGACCTAGGCAGAGACCAATGGTTGGAATCAAATTCTCCCTGGCGAACTTCAACGCACCCAGCTTGCCCTCGATGCCGCGGATGCCGAAACCACCGGGCACGCAGATGGCGTCTAGGTCCCCCAGCAGCTCGCGAGCGCCGGCCTCAGTCTCGCAATCATCGGACTTGATCCAGCGAATATTTACCTTGGTGGACTCTGCAAAGCCGCCGGCGCGCAGCGCTTCGGTAACCGAAAGATAAGCGTCTGGCAAGTCGATGTACTTTCCAACCAACCCGATGGTTACCTCGTGCTTAGGTTCGTGAACCGCATCGAGAACCGGAGACCAGTTGGTCCAGTCGACATCCTTAGCGCTCAGCCCTAGCTTGCGAATGATGTAGCTGTCTAGGCCCTCGGCATGCAAAACCTTTGGAATGTCATAGATGGAGGCTGCATCCGCTGCGGTAACAACCGCCTCGCGGTCAACGTCACACATGTTCGCGATCTTGCTCTTGATGCCCTCTGGCAAGTCTCGGTCTGAGCGACAAACAATCGCATCCGGGGCAATTCCCAGCGACCGCAACATCGCAACCGAGTGCTGGGTTGGCTTAGTCTTCAGCTCACCCGATGGCTTGAGGTAAGGCACCAGAGTGACGTGCACAAAGAAGACGTTGTCGCGACCTACATCGCGGCGAACCTGACGAGCCGCCTCCATAAATGGCTGCGATTCGATATCTCCCACCGTGCCACCGATTTCGGTAATGATGACATCAGGAATTGGCTCTTGAGTCGCTTGCAGTCGCATCCTGCGCTTGATTTCATCAGTGATATGTGGAATCACCTGGACGGTGTCACCCAGATACTCTCCGCGTCGCTCTTTGGCAATCACAGTGGAGTAGGCCTGACCGGTTGTAACGTTGGCAGCCGCATCTAGGTTGATGTCCAAAAAGCGCTCGTAGTGACCGATATCCAAGTCGGTCTCGGCACCATCGTCGGTTACAAAAACCTCACCGTGTTGAAACGGGTTCATGGTGCCGGGATCAACATTTAGATAGGGGTCGAGTTTCTGCATGACCACCCGCAATCCCCGTGCGGTCAGCAGGTTGCCGAGCGATGCCGCGGTCAAACCTTTGCCGAGTGAAGACGCAACGCCACCGGTTACGAAGATGTGAGAGGGGATTCCAGAGCTATTGGCCATGGAACTTCAATTTATCAGTTCCCAGGCCCCAAAAAGCCGCTGACACGAAAGTTGCTAGTGAGAATTCAATAGTTCTTCGGCGTGCTTTAGTGCCACCTCGGAATCAGGATTGCCAGAAAGCATCCTGGCTAACTCTCTGCGACGTTCCATCTGGCTCAATAGTTGAATTGAAGACTTGGTAATTTCGCCAGAAATTTCCTTAGAAACTTGAATTTGCTGGTGCGCGAAGGCTGCCACCTGAGGAAGGTGAGTGACGACGATAACCTGAGTCTTTTCGCTCAGTCTGCGCAATCTCCTGCCTAGCTCCACGGCTGCCTGTCCGCCCACTCCTGCGTCAACCTCATCGAAAATCATGGTTGGCATTGGGTGATCTCCCGCCAAAACCAATTCGATTGCGAGCATAATTCTGGAGAGTTCACCGCCGGATGCTCCCTTAGCGAGCGGTCTTGGTTCACTGCCGGCATTGGCAAGCAAGAACTCCACCCGGTCATTGCCACTGGCTTCAAATTCACCCAGCGCTGTAACGCTCACGCTAAATCGATTGCCCTGCATGGCAAGATCCGCAAGTTCTTTAGAGACGCGCAACACGAGATCCTCGGCAGCAGCCGCTCTAGCCTGACTTAACTTGCTGGCCGCCAGCGATAACTGAGACAGGGTTGCCTCGAGTTGAATCTCCAGCTTTTCGAGTTGCTCATCTGAGCTGTCGAGATCTAGCAGCTCAGCCTGCCAGGTTGGCACCGCGTCGATTATCTGGTCGAGCTCCATGCCGAGTCGTCGTTCCAGTTGAACCAGCGCTGCCTTGCGAAGTTGCAGTTGCTCTAATTGAGCTGGGTCGGCCTCGAGATCAATCAAAAAAGATGCCAATTCGGCAGAGATTTCAGAGGCATTAGCCGTCACTGCGCGCAACCGAGTGCCGAGCTCTCTAAGCTCCGCATCTGTTGAGGTCTCCAAGGACCTAGCTGCAATTCCCAAAAGCTCAAGGGCCGAAGGTTCAGACTCTGCCAAAGCTCCGTGCGAAGATGCCGCACTAATTCGAAGCGACTCAACATTTGCCAATCGGTTGATTCGCTCTTCGATGTCCTGCAATTCGCCGCGTGAGGGGGAAAGCCGATCTAACTCGATCAGCAGTTCTCTAAGTTCTGAGACTCTGCGCTGATCCGACGATGCTGCCGAATGCAATCGCTCCAAACGAGCTTGGATCTCTTTGAAAGCAGCGAAGCTCATCGCATAAGCCTGTTTGGAACTACGCACCGACTCGCCAGCAAACTCATCCAATGCGTCCCGTTGAGCCGCTATGGACCGCAGCCTGAGTTGATCAGACTGTCCGTGAACGGTAACCAGCTTGGCTGCCAAATCTGCAAGCGCTCCCGCTGGGGTCTGCGCGCCTCCTAAAACTGCCCTGGAACGCCCGTCGGACGTCACAGACCGGTTCACGAGCAGCGTGCCGTCCTCAATCTCTCCCCCAAGTTCCTCAACGGTTGACTTCAGCTCGGCGTCTGAAATTCGCCATGCCCCCTCAACAAACAATTGCTGTGCTCCGGTTCGGACTGCACTCGAATCAGCTCTGCCTCCAAGCAGCAGTGAGAGAGCGTTGAGCACCATGGTCTTACCGGCACCGGTCTCACCGGTCAGCGCCGTGAAACCCGGTTGCAGCTCTAGCTGGGCTGACTCAATTACCCCGAGGTTTCGGATTCCAATTGCTTCAATCACTTGGCGCTGTCAGGACCTCTCCAGCCGGTTACCGGAAGTGAGAATTTCTTCACGATTCGATCTGCAAACGGCTCATCCTCAAGCACGACCATGGGGACCGGCTCGCTACTCTGGCGCACCTCGACTCTAGACCCCGGGCCCAAATCAAAAGTTCTTCGGCCGTCGCACCACAGCACGCCTGATCCGGGGCTGCGTCTGAGCACCTCGATTGCAAGCTGGGTTTGCGGTCCAACCACCAATGGACGAGCGAATAGGGCATGTGCGCTGAGCGGAATCATCATCAACGCTTCGACATTTGGCCATATCACCGGCCCACCAGCGCTAAATGCGTAAGCCGTGGAACCGGTTGGGGTGGCTACCAGCACTCCATCGCAACCAAAGGAAGAAACTGGGCGGGAATCGATCTCAATAACCACCTCGAGCATCCGCTCGCGGGCGCTCTTTTCGACAGTCACTTCGTTCAAAGCCCAGGAGCGATAGCTTTCCTGGCCATCGGTGGTAACCACAACCTCTAGAGCAAGCCGGTCCCTGACCTCATACTTTTGCTGAGCAACCGCCTCTAGAGCCGCTATCAGATTGCCGCTCTCCGCCTCGGCCATAAAGCCGACGTGACCTGCGTTGATGCCCAAAATCGGGGAGCCGGTGCCGCGCAAAATTTCGGCAGCGCGCAAGATGCTGCCATCTCCGCCCAGCACAATCGCCAGCTCGACGGACGAGCCATCGAATTCAGTCGCTCCCGAAGGAAGCGTGAGCCCCAATGCAGTCAGCGCCTCAATTTGCTCTCTTTCGAGCATTACCAAGAAGTTGTCGGAGATTAGTTGAGCGCAGGCTTGAATCGCCAGCTCAGCCTTGTCTAAGGATTGAGAGCTGGAAACCAGCAACACCTTACGAGTCATCGTTCCTTCTTGGCCAATTGAGAAATCTCCTCAGACCATTGTTGCCGATTATCGACACCTGTGGGGCTTATCCACAACAAGTATTCAGTGTTGCCATGCGTGCCCTTAATAGATGATTCCAACAGTCCTGAAACTTCATACCCCAACTGGGCGGCACAATCCACCACTTGCTCAAGCGCACGGCGCCGATCTCTCCAGTCGGTGACGATTCCAGAGGCATTTAGCGAATGCTTGCCAACCTCAAATTGTGGCTTTACCAAAAGCACCATAGGGGCTTTTGGCGCCAGGGCTGCCAATTGCTCGAGCACCAACGTGAGAGAGATAAAGCTCAAATCCGCTACCACGTATGAGAAGTCAAATTCCCGCTTGGTCAACTCCTGCAACCGCTCCGGGGTCAATTCCCGAAGATTGCACCCCTCGAGGCTCACAACCCGCTCATCAGTTCTCAGAAGCTCAACCAACTGATCATGCCCAACATCTACTGCAACCACACCCTGCGCACCAGATTCAAGCAAGACTTGAGTGAAGCCGCCGGTTGAAGCCCCAGCATCCAGGCACCAGCCTGAGATGGCAATGTTGAACTCCTTCAGGGCATCGGCTAGTTTCTGGCCAGCACGTGATACGAAGTCAGGGCCCTGGGTAAGAGATAACTGATCTGTGACCAAAATCTTTTGCGCCGGCTTAGTGGCAACCTTGCCATTCACTAAGACTCTAGATTGGTCAATCAATTGCGCAGCATGCGACCTTGAGCGAGCCAGTGACCTGATCACCAGCTCAATGTCTAGTCGTTCGCTCACTGGTTCACTAGCTTTTCCAACGCATCGACAATCTGCTGCAGACGTTCGAGCTGAGCCTGCGGCTCTAATTCATCAATACCTTGAAGCAACTCTTCGATGTTCATCAGGTTCCTACTCATACAGTGCGGCTTCGACGTCGAGGCCGTAGATCGGGGTTCCGCAATTCCAAATTAGCGTGCAGGCGGCTCTCAGTGCCTCGAGTGACCTGGGATCTCCTTCGATGACCAAGACTTTGTTGCCCACCAACTCAACCACAGTCTTACCCAACTTCACGCCCCGCTTAGTCTGCTTAGTCTGCGGGTATGGCTCGAAGAGCTGGCGAAGATCCTCGAGGATGAAGGTTGGGCGATCCTCCGGGCGAGCGCCAATCAAGTCCTTGCGGGAGGCAATGCCGGTTAAGACGCAGGCGGTATCTATGCCGAAACCAACGCCGCCTCGGATGTCAGTATCCAAGCGGTCGCCAATCATAAGTGGACGCGAAATGCTAAGTTGCGAAACTGCGGAATCGAAAATCGGCCGAAAAGGCTTGCCGGCAAAATCTGGAAGTATTCCAACCGCGGTATGGACAGCCGAAACCAAGGTTCCGTTTCCCGGGGCGATGCCTTGCTCACGAGGAATGGTCCAGTCCTGATTGGTGGCCACCCATATCGCCCCAGCCTGAATTGCATAAGCGGCATCGGCGAGGTGCTTCCA
>JACCDM010454537.1_pt1 | contig 10960 bp, 10 predicted proteins | sample 7445851 | NCBI WGS metagenome assembly JACCDM01 (sample SAMN15323438, study PRJNA562643) | freshwater metagenome | isolation source: river surface water | place: USA:Blue River Watershed | collected 2017-08-16
GAAACAGCAATTCTTTCATTGAACAAAAATAAAGGCACGCCACTGATTTGATATTGTTGTGCTTCGTAAATATCTCTTCTAACTTCTTCTTCAAAACTATTATCCGACCACCACTTATTTACAAGCGCAGCGTCGATGTTTAAGTTCTGTGCAATTGTGAGGAAAGTATCAAGTTGATCTACATTCATTCCATCACAAAAATACGCTTTCATTAAGAGCTCTTTAGCTTCAACTTGGCAGTGCAAGGATTTAGCAAGATGTAAGAAACGATGTGCGTTAAAGGTGTTCGCAAGTTGTGCAGCTTCGATATTGAAACTAAGACCTACTTCTGAAGCCATATTGCTAACGTAAGCGTTCATTTCTCGCGCTTGTTCAATACTGATACCTTTTACTTTTGCAAGGTATTCGTTCAAAGAAGTTGGTTCAGTGATTTTCAGTTGCGGCGCTAGCTGATAGCTTTTATAAATAATGTCGCTAACGGCAATGTCTTTACTGGCTTCTAAAGCTTGTTCTAATCGACGTTTTCCGATATAACAAAAAGGACAAGCGATGTCGCTCCAAATTTCAATTTTCATGATTAAAGCTACGGAATATCCTTCTTTTTGCTTGATTTTTGATAATTTTAAGGATGAAAATTGCCATGCTTTTAGATAACCCATTCACGAACGACCGTCGTGTACATCGGGAAGCGAAGGAATTAGTACAAGCAGGACATTCTGTTTGTATTTATTGTGTCAAGGATGCTTCTCTGGCTTCAGAAGAAGAGATGGATGGATTTAAAGTGAAGAGAGTATTTCCGAGTACGATTGCTAAGTTTAGTGCAGAAAAGGAAGTACGTGCTATCGCTTTAGCAATTGCGAAAGAAGACTATCAAGTATTTCATTGTCATGATCAGTTTATGTGTGATGCAGGTGCTTGGATTAAGAAGCATCATCCTGAAAAGATATTTGTGTACGACTCACATGAATTGTTTCATGCATGGCCATTGAACAACTTGAAGGGCTTGCCTTTGTCGATTCTGATTAAATCGTATATCGTACGTAAATACCAAGTGCTCCGGGAGAAACGGAATGGTCGATTAGCAGATTATCTACTTACCGTAAATCAATCTTTATCGGATATTTTATTTCAGTATTTCAGCGCTAAAGAAAAACCTGTAATCATCCGCAATGCGCCTGAACTAGAGCCTGTACGTAATAGTGTCGATTTGAAGGGGATGTTTAATATTCCAAAGGAAGAAAAATTATTAGTATTTATCGGAGCGCATATTTATGCGCGCACACATAATCATGAACAAGTGATTGACGAAATAGGTAATCAAAAAGGATTGCATCTATTATACATTACGTCTTTCGATAAAGGCTGTCAGGATGTGAAGGATTATGTCGCTTCGAAAAATTATACAAATATTTATTTTCATCCTGCCGTTAAGCCAGCTGAGATCTGTTCCTATTTATCCGGTGCGGATGTCGGGTTGGTACCAACTTGGAACAAACATAATTTGTCTTATTGGTATGCGCTCGATAATAAATTGTTTGAATATACTATTGCTGAAATTCCTGTCCTAGCTACTCAACAGCCAGAATATCTGATTATTCTGAATCAATATCAAAATGGTATTTGTGTGAACCCGGATGAGAAAGGAGCTTATTTAAACGGCTTCAAGTCGATCTTAGCTAACTACGCGAATTATAAAGAAAAAGCTATTGCAGCTAAACAAGAAATAAATTGGAACGCCGAGAAAAAGAAATTGGTGGATTTGTATCTTAAAATTGAAGCCAATTTAAAGTGAGCATGAAACGCATTCTGATATTTGCCCACGACTTTCCTCCTTATAATTCAGTAGGAGCTTTTCGTCCGTATAGCTGGTACAAATACTTGCCAGAAGCAGGTGTACATCCAATTATTGTGACACGTCATTGGGATAATATTCAAAATAATCCTTTGGATTATGTGATAAGTTCAAATGCACAAGAAATTAGTGTGGTAACAGAGGGGAATGCAACGATTATTCGTGTCCCTTATAAAAGTAATTTGCGGGATCGAATCCTTTTAAATTACGGAAATACAAAATATGTATTAGTTCGCAAAATACTCTCATTTCTTGCTTTAGTATTAGCCTATCCTGTTTCCCTCTTTGATAATAAGTGGTCATTATATAAAGCTGCTAACAACTATCTAAAGTCGAATACAGTGGATGTGATTTTAGCAAGTGGGGAGCCTTTCATTTTATTCAAGTATGCACGTTTATTAGCAAAGAAGTACAAAGTCCCTTATTTATTGGATTACAGAGATGGTTGGACCAGTAAGGATGATAATCTGAAAGCGAGTGGGTTGAATCGTATACTAAATAATTATTGGTTTCGATTCTTCGAAAAGAAATATTTACGGGACGCTAAATTGGTCATTACCTCTAATCCTTTCGAGCAAGAGAAGCTGAAGGACTTGGTGTCTTCTATTCAAACGGCTACTGTTTTTAACGGCTATATTGAGGAAGAAATAGAGGAAGTGAAGCAAGTGCAACAGAAGTCTGACAAATTTAGAATTGCCTTTGCTGGGACCATTTACGCTTATCATAGATTAGAAGATTTTTTAGAGGGCTTTTCTATTTTTATACAGCGTAATCCGGAAGCTAATACGGAGATTCATTTTTTAGGAATTGAATACCAATCAGAGCAGGTTCAACGTATCAAAAATTATAACTCTGCCATTAATAAATATATTCATACGACGCCTCGTCTACCGAAGCGAATGCTATTTACGCAATTGGCAGAAAGTAATCTTTTGTTGGTGCTTACTAATCCCGCGAATCGCTTGTTGCCTGCGAAGATTTATGAGTATCTCGCATTAGAGCGAAAAGTATTAGTATCTGTAAATGACGAAAGTGATTTGCAAATGATTGTAAATGAGACAAATGCTGGATATAATTGTAGTGATGCAAAGGAAATTGCATTATCTTTGGAGCAGGCTTATTTTGAGTTCAAACAAACAGGCAAAGTAAGTTCAACTGCAACAAATTATAAATCCTATTCTAGAAAAAATCAAGCGTTCAATTTAGCCAAGCTATTAGAGCGTTTATAAAAGCATATGTCAAAAAAAATCAGATGGCTGCTGTTATTTTTTTCAGCGGGCGTTCTCTCTTTTATCGTATTTTTTTGCTGGTGGAATCTTTCTTGGTCATTGCCCTTGAAAGAACAATTAACCAACAACGCTGGTTATTTCGGCTTGCGTCAGGAATTGCCGATTCATCGCACAGAGGCGAGCGGAACAGTATGTGGGAATAAATTTTATGTGCTCGGTGGACTCGATTATTTTATGCGCAGCTTCGATGATCTTTGGGTATATGATAGTCATACGAATGAGTGGAAGAAGGAAGCTAGTTTGCCTGCACCTTTAAATCATGCTGCCGTGCTTAGTGACGATAGTTTGATTTACGTAATTGGAGGCTTTGGTCCTTTGGGCTTTCGTTATCGTGGTGTGAATGTCGCGAAGTATACACCGCAGAAGGCCGTTTATGCTTATAACCCAAGGTTGAGAACATGGACATCTTTAAGTGCTTTACCAGAGGCACGTGGAGCAGGTGCTGCCGTGTATTTGAATGATACCATTTATTACGCGGGAGGGGTAGGCTTGGATTTAAATGTTAAGAATAATTTGTGGGCCTATTGTATCAAAACAAATCATTGGATAGAATTAAAGTCGTTTCATACTCCGCGCGATCACCATCGCATGGAGGTTTTGAATCGAAATTTATATGTAATCAGTGGTCGACAAGATGATTTGAGAAAGACCTTGCGATCAGTGGAAGTTTTTTCACTTTCTAAACAGCAATGGACTCTAGCAGATTCTATTCCTACCGCTAGAGGTGGCTTATCTTCGATAGTGTATAGAAATAAAATATATGTTTTCGGAGGTGAATTTGTGTGGTCGTGTTCGGATGAAATAGATTGTTATGATCCAGCGGTAGGGAAGTGGCAAAAGATTGGCGAATTACCAGAAGCACGTCATGGTATATTAAGTGGAGTAATAGAGGATACGATTCATTTAATTAGTGGTGGCAGACATTCTCGCATTTCGGTGAGTGGGATTCATCGAACCTTTGTCCCGAGCAAATGAGATTAAAACTTTTTTTTAAAGATAGAATTGCCCTTGAGTGCATCTTGCTTTTTTTAGGAATGTGCGCAATCGTTTTGCTATCGCCCAATCATCCTATCGGCGATGAGCAGATCTATTTGTCGAATTTGGATTGGAAGGGAAATTTCTTTTCTCCTGCATTTATCCAGCAGTATAAAGGTACTTCTGGCATTTTAAGCACTTGGTTATTTTCCTTGTTTCCTGCCTATGTGCGCACGCATATTGAAACAATGCGCTTGTTATTTGTCGTTCAGTTTTCTGTGGCTGTTTGGCTTTGTTTTCTGCTGCTTAAGCGAAAGGGATTTCTACTGCATCCGAGTATAGTAATTTTTATTCCGGGTTCTGTGGTACTTTGCGCGCGGGCTATGGGAGATTTTCCGCCAGTATTATTAATGACAGCTTTTTTATGGTTGATTGAATTTCTGGAGCAAAAAGGGGATACTTATCGCAAGCGAGGATTAATCATTTTAGTATCCGCATTATTGGGCGCCTTGACAATAATCGGGAAACAAAATTTGTTAGTGGTTGTGATTATATGGCCATTCTATCTGTTAGTAACGAAGCGGATGCATTGGGTAGAGTTAGTTTTATTTTACTTAATTCTGCTACCTTTTCCTCTATACATTTTCAGTTTGTGGCATGGTATCGCACCAGCAAGTTCCAGTATTGTAAGCCTAGGATCCTTCCATTGGCAGAATGCAGAATTTGTCCTTAACTGGTTTTTTCTGTCCTATGTATTTCTAAAGGGAGATTTCAAATCTTGGTTTATAGTGCAATGGAAGAATCTAGTTGTGTTTTTTACCCTGACTGTTTGTCTTTACTTTGCGCAAGATAATTGGCGTACGGATTTAGCAGCACATGATTTACGTAGTTTCTTCCATCTTATATTTCATCTTGAATTAGCGATGGCTTCTGTAGCTGCCTTGTTGATTATGAAAGATGAATTGCTACATTCCTTTAGTTGGCTGCAATTAGCCATTACCGTTATTATCCTCTTAATGGCTTTGGCGTCCCTTAAGTTGAGTGCTATGCAAATGCGTTATCCTGCGGCTTTCTTCCCCTTACTATTGTTATACGTATTTAATTCAAAAGCAGTAATCGTAAAAACTAATTACTGGTCTTTATTGGGCCTAGTGTTTAATTTATTGAATATTTATTTATTGTATTCATTAAAAGGATAGTCAAGGCCGGGATGAATAGAATATATTTTTTATTATATAAATATCCTAAAACAAAATACCCCTAGGACGAATTTCGTTCAGGGGTATTTTTGTGGAGAATACCGGAGTCGAACCGGTGACCTCTTGCATGCCATGCAAGCGCTCTAGCCAGCTGAGCTAATTCCCCGCTTTAGAGGATTCAAATGTAAGCATTCTTGATTATTTATCTTAAAATAAAATGGTAGGTATCTAATGTTACACTAAAGCTTTTGTGCAATGACTATCTTAGAAAAAAATTTATTCCATGAAACATATGTGGGACGAGCGTTATGCGCAAGAAGAATTCGCCTATGGTACGGCACCAAATAATTTTATAAAGGAACAGTTGTCAAAGCTCAAGCCTGGGAAAATATTGTTCCCTGCAGAGGGTGAGGGACGGAATGCAGTTTATGCAGCTGGTCTAGGCTGGGACGTCTTTGCATTTGATATCAGTATAGAAGGAATGAAAAAGGCGGAAAAGTTAGCTAACAATTATAATGTGAAGATTGATTACTTTGTTAATACGGATGATAATTTGCCGTATACGGAGAATCAATTTGATGTAATTGCATTGTCCTATGCTCATTTTCCTGCGAATGTTAAAGAGTTGATGATAAACACTATTTTACCTTATTTGAAGAATGGCGGATATCTAATAATAGAAGCGTTTAGTAAAGGCCATCTTGCTTATAATGCAAAGAATCCAAAGGTGGGTGGACCGAAAGAGGAGGCCATGTTATATAGCCAGGATGAGATCATAAACTTGTGTAAAGGTTTTGAAATAGACTATATCGAGGAATTAGAAGTTAATTTGAATGAGGGGTTATACCATATAGGAACAGGATTGGTACTTAGAGCAGTTCTACGTAAATAGTTTGTGGGTGTTTTAACTCTCAAAATATTTGCATAACTTTCTGATAATTAACCCTTATTTCAGAAGATGCCCAAGCCGCAGTATCAATTAAAAGCAGAAACAATTAACGCCTTATTGGAGGAATTGCAACGCGTAACCAATTGTAAGCTGCAATCTCATAGCGACTCTATTAAAATTGCAGAAATTCTTAATGCGGCAAAACATCAAATTTCACCGCATACCTTATCTCGCTTATGTGGTTTTTTTAGTTCTACTACCAAACCCTACTTATATAATATCAATGCGATAGCACAATTTTTAGGTTATCTTGATGTGTACGATTTTGAGCGCTTAAGTGGAGGTGAACTCACTGAAGAAAGTACATTAAGTACGAATGAATCTCGTGCGTTGTTGGCGCTTGAAATGATGCGTACAGAGGAGTTTGCAAATTTTTATAGTCTAATTAATCCACTCTCTCCGGCACATATTCGCTTGAATCATATAATTGCAACAGAGTTTCGCGCTAAGACTACTCGTGCTGATCAAATTATTCATGCCATTGAGAAAAATGAAAGAGCTCGTTTATCCTACTTCCATCATTTTGTAGATGAAGACAATCAAGGCTTTTATTTTCTTAATGCAATCGAACGCATTTATACCGCACAGGAAATTTCAATTCATGAGAAGATCTTCTATGAAGAGTATGCCAACAACAAGTACTTCGAAAGAGGATTTGGAGGCTTGATTCCTTTTAAAACCTTTAAAGCAAGTTATAAGAAGAAAGTAAGCTCGGCTTATATTGAATTTCCGCATCTCTATTCTAGACTCTTTGTTAACTTCCTTTACACAAAAGCATTCAATGGTGAATTGAATGACAAAAAGCTAGAGGCCTTATTGAAAGAAGGGATACAGCATGCAAAGGATACCAATTACGCACCCTTTAGAATAGCTTGGCTTGGTCGTTTGGTGCGGACCTTTTTATTTATCGGAGCAGAACATATTCTGAAGAAAAGTGAGCTTATTAAAGAAGAAATTCTTTGGGCCATGACCACCAATATTGTCGATTATGAATTTCAATCGATTCTCCAGTTTGAAGGATTGCGTTTAGGCATCGTAAGAGTGGAAGAACTGAAAAGCTTTAAAGGAGGTTGGTATAGTGCATCCTTAACTTCTTCTGCATGGGACTTGCTTTCAGCTGCTCATAGTAAGGTTCGGAATAAAACTGAAAGCTTAAAGTTGAAAAATGAGGCTATCGAAATAACTCATTTGATTCAAAATAAGCTAATGCGCGACTTTATTCAGACGATTTAGCCATACATTCGTTTGGAATGATTTCCATCAGCTTAAATCTTCATTTTTTTTCTTTACTTCGTAGCCTAATTATTTGCGATGAAAAAAGGTTATTTACTTCTGCTTTTTGTTACACTAGCTTGCTCCTCAATTTTTGCGCAATCAGCCAAAACTAACAGTGATGTAAAAAGTTCGAAAGCATTACCTAAATGGCTCTCTCGAGAGAAAATGTGGTTTGCCTGGGGTTACAATAAAGAATGGTATACTCGTCCTGATATTCATGTCGTGCAGCCAGCTCTCAATAATGATTATACTTACCTTGCAGTAAAGGCCCATGATAATCCAGGTTGGAATACAACATCAATTTTTAAAATGGCTTTGACTATTCCTCAATATAATTACCGTATTGGTTATTGGATTAATGAAGAGAAAGGCTGGGGTATCGAATTGAATTTCGATCATACCAAACATATCATCGCTGACAGTCAAATGGTCCGCATACAAGGCACTTTGAACGGCCGTTATACCGACTCACTTATTTTATGGCAACGTAAATCTGGGAACTATTATTTCTTAAATAACGGTGCTAATTTCCTATTGTTGAATGTAGTTAAACGTTGGAATTGGTATACTTGTCCGACGGCTCCGATACGTATTGACGCTATTGGAAGATTTGGTGTAGGTCCATTAATCCCACACGTAGAAAACGAATTATTCGGTCGTCACAATCAAACACAATTCCAGTTCGGAGGATGGAATACTGGTTTAGAATTTGGTATTCGCGCAAGCTTCTATCACAAGCTTTATTTGGAGTTTACTAATAAAGCGGATTACGCTCGCTATTATAATTTAAATGTATACGGCGGTACCGCACGCGAAGCCTTCGGTACCTATGAAATGATTGGTACAGTTGGATTAATGTTCTAGTCTTTTGTTAAATAGCAAAATACAAATCGAAGCGGCCTCCGCTCCGATAAATAATCCCGCACTGATATCTCTAAAAAAGTGTGCGGCCACATATACTCGCGAAAACGCGACTAGAAAAGCAATAGCCAACAATAGCAATGCGACTTTATATTGTCGGAAGTAAAAGGCCAATATGGTTACTAATGCTGCGATTGAAGTACTATGCCCACTAGGAAAGCTGGCTAATTTTAGAACCTCCGCTCCCTTTGGCAAACGTATTGCTTGCTTTATTTCTGCAAAATGAAGTTGTGGACGAGGAATCGCCGGTAGTATATGTTTGATTCCTTGTGCAAATAATGTGCTGAGCACATAAGCGCTTAATAAAAGTAATCCCAAGCGCTTATCCTTAAAAAAGGCAAGGATGAGTACAGCGCCAAAGACCCATCCTGAGCCAATGAAGGTGATACCATTCATCGGTAGATCTAAATAACTAGTTGTATGACGATTGACGAATAAAAATAATTCGTCTTGCGTGAGTAAACACTGCGTTACAAGTAAAATCGCCAAAAGAATCCAATAAGCTATCCAATAGCTCTGCAAATTTTTCTGGCGATATACTAAGAAGGAAAACATTAGAATTCGATGAAATCACTTAATTGGCGTTTCATCATATCAAGATGCATCACATCTTCAATCTGACCGTCCGCATTCAAAATTTGTGGAATCGTCGGTAAGCTAACCTTATAGTGCATCACATTTATCTTCATATAATTCAATACACCCGTTAGATGATCCATCCCACGTAAATTGCCATTACGACCGCTTGACAAGCCTGTAATTGCTGCTTTCTTGCCCCAGAAGGCTGTCTTGACATCGCAACAATCAATCCATGCTTTTAAAGCGCCAGGAAAGGAGCCATTATATTCAGGAACCACAAAAATAAATTTCGTAGCAGGTTGTACCATGGTATTTTCCATCGCCTCTTGCTGCTCTGTTTTGTGATTCAAATCGAATTGTGCTATCGGTAGTTCATTTAGGTTGATATAACTAACTCTCTTACCTGCTTGTTCTAATTGTTCTACATACCATCTCGCTACTTTCTCCGTATTGGAATGCTGACGCATAGTGCCAGCCACTACTAGGTAATTATCTTTCATAATTATTGTTTGTACAAAGGTAGTTTATCCCATTAAACTATCGGTAAAACCTGCTGTCGTTTTTCTTGAGGTAACTCAATTTTCTTCTGAATAATCTGCTGAACAGCCTTCAGTAAGCCTTTACGTGCGAAGTGTTTATTACTAACCAAACTCACTTCCCGAACAGGGGTAGGGGGTGCAAATTCACGAAGATGTGTTTTCTGTGTTTTGCTTAAGCGTTCTACCGCAAGGGCAGGCACAATGGTCAATCCGCCTTGTTCATCCACTAGCTGAATCAAGGTTTCGATACTTCCTGATTCGTATTGTATCATCGGGATATGACTTCGTTTGTTTCTGCGCGAACAGATATCTAATACTTGTGTTCGCATACAATGTCCATCTTCCAACAACCAAAGCTGTTTGTCGAGTAATAACTTCTGGTCAAAATATTTTTTCGGATCTGATTTAGCATTCTTTCCCAAGTAAGCATAGAAGGGCTCATAAAAGAGTGGATATTCTACGAGCGCCTCTTGTGCCAATGGTGTAGCTGCGATTCCTAGATCTAGTTCTCCCTTGGCGAGTTGCTGAATCATGTCGGCCGTACGCAGCTCATGGATTTGCAACTGAACATCGGGTAGCTCTTTTAAGAATGGAGGGATTAATTTTGGAAGGAGATAGGGTGCAAGTGTTGGGATAATACCTATGCTTAAAGTGCCTGTCATGCCGAGGTTGATTTCACGTGCATAATCTTCCATGCTACGCACCTCAAATAAGATGCGATGCGCTCTTTCTATGATTTCCTTTCCTGCCGGAGTTGGTTCTACAGGCTGCTTTCGGCGATCGAAAATTTGTATCGCGAGCTCTTCCTCTAATTTCTTAATCATCATGCTCAGGGTCGCTTGCGTAATATAAGATTTCTCCGCTGCCGTCACAAAATGACGGTAACGATCTACCGCTACGATATATTCTAATTGTTGTAAGTTCATGTTATAGATAATGTCTATGCTAAGATAGAAAATATCAGTTTGTTCTATATCACAAAATCCATCATTTTTGTTTCATCAAATAATAAAAAATGAAAATCGACGCTTTTATTACCATTGAATGGTTCCTACGTGTGGGAGTGATGGTATTTCTTGCACTCACTCATATAGTATTCTCTGTATTCTTCTATTTCTAATTTATAGTTTTAAGTTTTTTGACTGCTTATTAGAATAGTATTAGCGCTTAGTCATCATCTTTGTCGAAAACCTTGAAAATGCCTAAAAATTAGTTCGTTTCATTAGTTATCCCCACGCTATCCACGATTATTGACGACTGTGCGTAACTTATTTGAAAATAGGTAGTTCCTAGACCTGATTTTAGGCTTATTTTTGAATCTCGAATTATATCTATGGGAAAAATTATTGCAATAGCGAATCAAAAGGGTGGAGTAGGTAAAA
>JACCDM010578532.1_pt1 | contig 10955 bp, 8 predicted proteins | sample 7445851 | NCBI WGS metagenome assembly JACCDM01 (sample SAMN15323438, study PRJNA562643) | freshwater metagenome | isolation source: river surface water | place: USA:Blue River Watershed | collected 2017-08-16
CATGCGAGAGCGCCAAATACCCGTAACTGTACTTCAATGTACAACTAAATATCCTACTGCAGCCGAAGAAGTCGGCCTCTCATGGCTTGCTGACCTACGTGAGCGCTATGTGTGTCCTGTTGGTTTGTCCGATCACTCTGGAAAGATTTATGCTGCCCTAGGAGCTGTTGCTCTTGGGGCAGTGATGATTGAAGCGCATATTTCATTTGATAGGCGCATGTTCGGACCTGATGCCAAAGCATCCTTGACCATCGACGATTTTTCGCAGTTAGTAAGTGGAGTACGTTTTCTGGAGAAGGCCCGGGGCAGAGGTCTTGATAAAAGAGAAGACGTTGATAATCGAGACCTTAGGCGTATTTTTGGTAAAGCGTTGGCTGTTAATCGAGATATGCAAGCTGGCGAGATCTTACGCTTTGAAGATCTGGAGGGCAAAAAGCCCGCGGACGGAGGGTTGTCGGTTGCTAAAATGAAGCAAGTATTAGGTCGAAGCCTCAGACAGGATAAAAAACGCTGGGATTTCTTAACAAAAGACGATTTAGTTTAGATCTGGCCTATGCCTTGCACCTCTAAAGTTAATAAATGCAATATCGAAAGAGGCCTTATCGGCCCTTGGCGTCTAAAAACCACTGTGATCAATTAATTAAAAACGAGATATTGATGAAGAAAATTTGCGTAGTCGTTGCCAGTAGAGCCAATTATGGACGAGTCAAGTACCTGATGAAGGCAATCCAGTCTCATCCCGACTTGGAACTGCAGCTTGTTGTAGGCGCTTCAACCTTGCTCGATCGCTTCGGCAAAGCTATAAATATTATTAGGGAGGATGGTTTTGTACCTGTGCGGTCTATTCACTATGTAATAGAGGGCGAGACGCTTGCAACACAAGCTAAATCTACTGGACTTGGTATTGTGGAGCTTTCAACAGCTTTCGATGATCTTGCTCCGGATATGGTTGTTACGGTAGCCGACCGATTTGAGACTATGGCAACGGCAATTGCTGCCACATATTTAAACATTCCCTTAGTTCACCTTCAGGGAGGGGAGGTTAGTGGAAACATTGATGACCGTGTTCGCCACGCGATTACAAAACTTGCAGACATTCATTTCGTTGCTTCTGATGACTCGATGAGGCGCGTGATTGAGATGGGTGAAAGTGCAGACTACGTTTTTAACTACGGATGCCCTGCGATGGATGTGCTGGTCAACGAAGATCTATCGATTAATAATAACTCCATGAGGCAGTATCTGGGTGTAGGAAAACCATTGGACTGGTCAAAACCATATATTTTAATGGTTCAACACCCAGTCACCACAAGCTATGGACAGGGTTTTAAACAGGTTAGCGAGACGCTTCAGGCTATAAATGGAGTTGAAAATATGCAGAAAGTTGTCATGTGGCCAAACGTTGACGCAGGTAGCGATGACGTTTCCAAAGGTATTCGGCATTTTCGGGAGCAAAATATGCAAGAATCCATTTATTATTATAAAAACTTTTCACCAGAAGACTATGCTCGCGTAATCAACAATGCAGTGTGTTGTGTCGGAAATTCATCTTCCTTTATTAGAGAAGGGTCGTTTTTGGGCGTTCCAGCGGTAATCGTTGGAGATCGCCAGGAGGGAAGGGAGCATGGAGGTAATGTGGTGTTCGCAAGTTACGACGCCAAAGAAATCTCCTTAAAGCTACATCAGCAAATTGCACATGGGCGTTATGCGCCTGATAACCGCTTTGGTAAAGGTAACGCCGGTATTCGTATTGCCCAGGAGTTGGCTAGAATCAGCTATAAACATGACTCATAAGTAGCTCTATTGGTTCATTTTTCAAAAAAAGTACTTAATCCCATATGAATATAGCGTTTATTGGAAATCAGGGTGGTAAAAATGTTCTTGATTTTTACGAGTCTATGGCAAAAAGCCTTTATGAGGAAAGGTATGTGGCGCAATGCTTTTTTCTCCCCTGGCTTGATTCGGAGCGCAATGATTTAGTTACTAAAGGTTGGCGGGAATCACAAGTGCTGACTTTTGAGAGTTGGGTGCAAAGTCATCCATATAAATTAGATGAAGTCAGTCGCTTATGTAACGAATATGCCGACGTTAACTGGTCTGCAGTAATTGCAAGCGAGAGGGCGTTTACGGACTACTCCTTGCTATTGGGGGGGGCGGGGCAGCGCCTAGAGGCTTCAACCTATGTGATGCAATTGCTAGTCAATATCGTTACATTTCTTGAGTATGCCATCAAGACACATAAATTACAGGCTGTGGTGTGCCAAACAGCAGATACACTCTTTTCGCATGTCGTATTCAAAGTGGCCAAACACCTTGATGTTAGGGTTTTTGCCATCACGCCAGCATGGCTTCTTGAAAAAGGCAAGCAGGGCGGATACTTTTCAAATAACGAGTTCATGGAATCTGATGAGATGGCTAAGCAATACTGTTCGGCTTTGAAGAGGGACTTGTCGGAAGAGGATATTTTGCGAATTGATTCTTTTATTGATTCAGTTAAGTCATTTCAGAACAAAACTTCGTTCATAGAGAAGAATAGGGAGCGTAATGCTGGTTTAACTGCTCTTTCTCCGAATATCCGGCACTTATTACGCTATCTTGTAACGAATTCAAGACGCAATTCGAATGTTGAGTATATGAAGATTTCACCAGTACGCAAGACTAAAGCCAATTTGCTCCGTGTCTGGAGAAAATTTTTTGGACGTAAAATGTACGGGCCTCCTTCTTGTGATTTGCTTCCCAAAAAAAGTGTTTTTTTCGCTCTTCAGTACCAACCAGAGCAATCCACCTTAACTCAGGGTATTTTTTATGCCAACCAAATCGCACTTGTAGAGGATATTTCCAAATCTCTTCCTTTGGGTTATACGTTGATTGTCAAAGAGCATCCGTGGGGAAGGGGTGCTAGGCCGGTTTGGCAATATAAACACTTGGCAGAACTTCACAATGTCCAGTTCTGTGATGCGCCTTCAAAAGAAATAATATGTCGAGTTGATGCGGTGATTGCTATCAGCGGTACTGTGGGTTTTGAGTCATTAGTTTTTGAAAAGCCAACCGTCATACTCGGGAGAACATTCTTTACGCACTGTAACCTTTTCTTTAAGGCTCGCTGTGTGAACGAGTTGCCGCAAATTTTGCGAGAAATATTGGTAGACAGAGTTTTTGATGGGATTCCAGATCGAGAAGCGCATCTGGGTCGATTTTTATTGTCTTACATGAATTCGTTAATCCCTTATTTCCCGACTATAGAAAATGGTCGATTTTATGGAATTGCATTGGCAGATCAACTTGGTATTCCAAAAGAAGGGGTAATCTAATTACATTTTTATCTGGCCTGAGTCTGCAATCCAGCAAAAAGACAATCCTAGGGGCTTGTATTTAGTAGATAAAATTTCAATGACAATACAGATTCATCCACATGCGCATATTAAATCTTGATGATAGTTACATATCACATTATGGAGCGTATATGACTGTCAGAGCTTTTTCAGTTATGGATAGCTTTGTAAAAATTAAACCTGCTGGGGGGGGGCTTAGAGTCTCGACTATTGGATGTTATTCGTTTATTAACTCTGAGTGCGATTTTTGCACTGAGCATAGAATCAGTATTTGAGACTCAGTTGCAATTTTAGCCAATTGTGTTTTTGCTTCCGTTAATCGAGAGTACGATAACTGTGTTGACTTAATCCTAGAGCAGTGCTTTCATCCTACTAAGCGCGGTTTTGTTATAAAAGATAATGGGTGGATTGGTGTAGGTTAAGATTTATTGGATGGTGCTATTTTATGTATGGGCATATTATCGGGGCAATGAACTTGGTTAGCAACGAAGTTCCTGCTTGCAGTATTGTGGTTGGTAACCCTCTAAAACTAAATGGGTGGTGCAAGTGAATTTTACAATTCTTGGGGGCGGCGGATTCTTGGGTGCTCATTTAGTTGGCTACCTTAAATCGCAAGGTCATACAGTTAACGTGCCTAGACGTAATTTAGATGGCATCTTTGACATTGACTTAGGTCATGTTATATACGCGATTGGATTGACGGGAGATTTCCGCAGTCGCCCTTTTGACACTGTAGAGGCGCATGTTAGCCTTTTATCAAGATTGTTGCAAAAATGTCGATTTGATTCTTGGCTCTATCTTTCTAGTACTCGTATTTATTCGGAACTTGGCTTAGGCAAGGTGGCTACAGAAAAATCTGATATTGTTGTCAATCTAGGCTTAGATAATCTTTATAACCTTAGCAAGTTAATGGGTGAGTCATTATGTTTGGCTTGCCCAAACTCTAATATCCGTGTTGCTCGTCTTTCAAATATATATGGGGCTGGAATGAGCCCAAATACGTTTTTAGGGTCAATATTAAAAGATTTGCACCGCCACGGAAGTGTTACTTTGAACGAGTGTCCGAATTCTGGCAAAGACTATATTGCATCAAGTGATGTTGTTTCTCTGCTCGAAAAAATTAGTAGTCATGGTTTGCAACGTATTTATAATATCGCAAGTGGTATATCACTTTCCCATAGAGAATTGTTTGATGCAATCTTCAAGCTTACAGGGTTTTCATTAAATTACTCGGATGCATGCATAACCCGAAAGTTTCCCTTGGTTGATATTTCCTTGATTCAAAATGAATTCGGATTTCAGCCAAAACTTTTACTTGATAACATCGGAGAGTTGCTTTATGAATGTGGTGTAAATTATGACGTTAGAGATAATTTGTGATGGATAAAAAGATGGTAAATCCAATTCTTGAATTTGAAGAAATGAAAGTTACGAATATCAATGGGTATGCCCTTGATAAGGATTGGCACCGTATTTCAAAGGAGTTCCATACTCAATCCTTTTTGAAGTATTACATGTATAACTTTTCTATCTTGGGGCGCCCTATCATTCAGATGCCGATGGATATTATTGCCACCCAAGAGCTTATTTGGAAGGTCAAGCCTGACTTGATTATTGAGACCGGCATTGCACACGGCGGATCCCTGATTATGAGTGCCTCGATGCTTGCACAGATTGATTACTGTGAGGCTGTCGAGGCAGGAAAGGCGATTGATCCCAAAGCTTCTAGGCGCAGGGTGCTTGGAATTGATATTGACATTCGGTCACATAACCGTGCCTTGATTGAGGCGCATCCAATGGCCCATTTGATTAGTATGATAGAAGGGTCATCTACCTCTGAGGAGGTAGTTTCCAAGGTGCATGAATTTGCCAAAGGGTATGAGCGCATCATGATTTTTATGGACTCAAACCATACGCATGACCATGTGCTTGCTGAGCTTGAAGCATATGCACCTCTGACCAGCATTGGAAGTTATTGCTGCGTCTTTGATACTGTAGTAGAAGACCTTCCTCCAGAGATATCTGCTGGTAAAGCTTGGGCTAAAGGCAACAGTCCTAAAACTGCGGTTTGGGAATACATGGCTCGTTTGAAAAATGGTGACAGCAGAGGATTAAAAGGTGAGCCTATGGTTTTTGTGGTCGACAAGTTAGTTGAGAATAAACTGATTATGACTAATGCGCCCGATGGTTACTTGCAACGTGTTGCTTGAGACTTGTACAGTTTAATTCGCAAGCAACTATTCGATCTGACTTAATGACGCCTACAGAATCATTTCCTGTTGATTTACAGTTTCCACCTCGGGTCAGTATTGGATTACCTGTATACAACGGCGCAGCATTTGTTAAAAATGCACTTGATATGTTGTTGAGTCAAACAGAAGCTGATTTTGAGTTAATCATCTCCGATAATTGTTCATCTGATGGCTCCACGGAAATACTCTTGACGGCTGCGGCTAGTGATAGTCGGATACGTTACTTTCGGCAAGAAAAGCGTCTTCGTGCGTATGACAACTTTCAATATGTACTGTCTCATGCGCGTGGGACTTACTTTATGTGGGCCGCTTGTGACGATGGCTGGGACCTAGATTTCATCGAAAAACTCGCACAAAGCCTTGATTTTCAACCAAAAGCAATAATGGCTTTTGGTGATGTCAATATCGTTACACCATCGGATAAGGTCGGTTACTTAGTGCCATTCGATTTTCAGACAATGGACCTTGGCGTAGCACGAAGATTGCGGAAGCTGGCGATGTTGCAATGCTTTTATTTTTATGGTTTGTGGAGAACTAATCAAATTAAAAGTGTGCCTTATTCTTATTGCGCTTGGTGGCCTGATTTGCCTCTTATGTTGGCTGCATCAACTCTTGGACCGTTTTTGTATGTGCCCAAAGTTCGCTTTTATTACTATGAAGTTCCTAAGAGTAATTTGACCCGGGTAATGCAGCAGGACTACGTTAACCACTTTAATCTTCTAATGGGCATTGGAGGTCTGATTGCGGCGGTTTATCGAGCTTGCTCGAAAACAGGGGGGATCTTTATTGGCGGTTATGCTGCGATGCTTGTTATTTGGAAGCAAATCCTAGCGATTCCTGGATATATTTCTAGGCGCTTAAAATTAATAAAAACGCGGTTGGAGTGATTTCGCCCTTGTCGGGGGGCAATCTTGCGATACTTGCGATTTTATCTCAAATGCCATGGTGGTACAATTGAGTTTTGGAGTTATAGCGATTTAGAATGCACCCTAGAAGTGATGGAATTAAAAAAATCCCTATTACCTATTTTGCTAGCTAGGGCAGACCTGATTTGCTTTTGCCCCGGTCACTGGCGTTCATGTTAGATTTTCTCAATCCGTGATTAATGCTAGATTATTCCATAGTCTGTTTGCAGATATTTGGTCGGTATTTGGTTACCGTTATGCTCTCTATATTTGTTTGGTAGTCATTACTGGTCTTTTTGAGGGATTGACTATTGCTGCTGCTGTTCCACTGCTCGAGGCAATAGGTCTTGGAGAAAGCGCTTCTGGCAGTGTTGTTAGTCAAACGGGTCTGATTGCCTCACTTGGTATTGGCCTATCAACATCCACCATCGCCGTCTTGATATTGGTATCGCTATTGCTTACCACCATCTTTTTTCTTCTTCAGGCCTATGTAGGTATATCTTTGCAAACTGCTTATGTTGTTCATTGGCAAAAGCGCTTGCTGAACGGTATCTTTTCTGCAAGATGGGGTTTGTTTTTAAAAATTAGAAATGGCGACCTGATTAACTCGGTAGTGACTGAAACGCAAAGATTGGGGGGGGCTTTTTACCAAACTGGTCTTTTATTAACTGGTCTCTTGCACGGAGTTATTTACATGGGTCTTGCCGCAATGATGTCTGGATTGACAACCCTTGGTGTTATTGCTGGAGGCGCATTTTTGTTTATGGTTACCCGCCCGGTAATTCATCGGGCCTTTCGCGTTGGAACTGGCATTGGTCATGAAAATGCGGAGCTACAGGTAAAGCTAGGGGAGTTTGTAACAAACGCAAAGCTTTTGAAGGCTACCGCAACAGAAGGTGAGGCGCTTAATGTAATGAATGGCATCGTTAAAAGATTGCGCAAACTCACGATGTCTAATGCATTTGATATACAAATCGTCAAAGGGATTTTTGATTTTGGTGCGATAGCCATGGTTGCCGGTGTTTTGGTCATCGGCCATAACTTCTTCAATATCAATGCGGCTGTTTTGTTGGTGATTTTAGGTATTTTTGTTAGGCTTATGCCTAAATTGACTGGGCTTCAGCAAAGCTTACAAGCCCTCACGGGTAGTATGCCTGCCGTTATTAATCTACAAGATATGGCTCGAACAATTGATGCGGAGGAGGAGGAATATTCATCAGACACTTTGCCTACTGGCTTGACAGATGGTCCACTAGGATTGTCCCTGCAAAATATTGCTGTTAATCAGGGTGATGTTCAGATTATTTCTGATCTATCGATTACCATAAATCCTGGTGCTTGCATTGCATTAGTTGGTCGTTCTGGTGCTGGCAAGTCAACCCTTGTTGATGCCATATTGGGCCTTCTACCCCTTTCAAATGGTATTGTTAATGTTAATGGCGTCAGCCTGCAGGATTTGTCGGTCCATGCGCTGCGCAGGCGCACTGGTTATATGGGGCAGGAAACTTTGTTGTACAACACAACAATTCGAAATAACATTTTATGGTGTGAGCCGCAACATTCTGATGAGGAAATTATGAAAGCTGCTAACTTGGCTGCAGCTAGTAATTTTATTTCACAAACACCGCAAGGACTGGATACTATCGTTGGTGATCGAGGGAGTAACTTATCTGGTGGTGAGCGACAGAGGTTGGGTCTAACACGTGCCTTACTGGGTAATCCAGGTCTTTTAATACTTGATGAGGCCGCAAGTGCGCTGGATGCCGAAACTGATGCTGCAGTAACTCGGGCATTGGATTCTTTGAAAGGCAAGGTAACAATGATTATTATTTCCCACCGCATTTCATCTGTGCGGATGGCTGACTACATCTATGTAATGGATAGGGGTGCAATTATCGAGTCAGGTACTTGGACTCAGTTGCAAGACAGTAAGGGCCAATTCAGCCGACTCCTTTAAGGTAGGAGCTAAGGTGCGGTTAGTCAACATGAATTTTTAAGCGAAAATGTCAAACTACTGCATCTTATGATGTATAAGATAATGACTGAGGTAAACCTTAATACAAGATTAATGAATTTTTACACTCTGTAACTCAAGTCGGAGAGTTTAACAAACTCCATTTAAGAGGAATGAATCAATTAGTAAGATAAGATAACTTATTAATTAGGTTTTTCCATCCCCAAAACCGAATAAATAAAAGTAATTTTTGAAAAAAAATAAAATACTGCACATCATAACCTCTCTAGATAGTGGTGGAACCGAAGGCGTATTATCACGTCTGGTTCTTTATGATCGAGAATATGCTGATCATGTCGTTATTTCCCTTAAAAATAAAGGGAAATATAGTGGTATTTTAAAGAAGAATAACGTTACCGTCTATTCACTTAATTTTCAAAAAAAATTTGGATCGTTTTTTGAATTTATAAAGTTAGTTAAAATTGTAGCTAGAGAAAAACCAACCCTAATTCAAACTTGGCTTTATCATGCCGATTTTATTGGAACTATAGCTGCTAAAATTTTAAGGATTAAAAATTTGGCATGGGGCATTAGAACATCTAAAATCACTGTAGAAATCAGCAACCCTCTGCTGTTAAAACTGGTATGGGTATTGGCTCGAATCTCTCGTATTTCCCCAGCAAAAATAGCGTCTTGTTCGGTGACAGCAATGAACGCGCATATCCAAATTGGATATGATGAAAAAAAATTTACTATTATTCCTAATGGCTTTGACTCTAACGAATTTTGCTTTAAACCCAAAGCTAGGGTAGAGCTAAGAGCTAAGTGGGGTCTAGAGCAGTCAGATGTGCTGCTGGGGTGCATTGCTAGATGGAATCCCTTTAAAGATCATGATAATTTATTTCAAGCATTAACTTTGCTCAAGAATAATAGATCAGTCCATTGCGTTTTAATGGGCGACTCTATCGATCCTAAAAACAAGCCATTGATAGAATTAATTGCTTATTACAATTTAAGTAAACAAATAATTTTTGCAAGTAATCAGCTAAATGTTGCTGAAGTGATGAGTACATTAGATTTATTCATTTTACCAAGTGTCAGTGAAGGCTTTCCTAACGTTCTTGGAGAGGCTATGTTATGCGAGGTACCTGTTATATCGACCGATGTGGGTGACTCTAGATTAATTATAGATTCTTGCGGTTGGATAGTTCCGCCATCCAATCCATTGCTTTTATCAAAGGCAATTGATACAGCTCTTTCATTGATGGGTTCATCGCAATATGAAGAGTTAAAACTAAAATCTCGTAACAGAATTATAGTAAAGTTTCCACTTGAGAATATGGCGAAAGAGTTTCATGAGTTTTGGGACTCAATAATCAATATCAAAAGAAAATAATCAAAAGTATCAATTCGTTAGTTGATTTTTTGACGTTGTCAACTGGATTAAGATAATCCCTTACTTTGAAATTTTTTCTTCAGCGTGAAGTTTTTAGTGAGATAAACTAAGTTAAAAAGATTGGTTAAAAATGTGTGGAATAGCTGGTTTTTTATCCAAAGAGTTAAAGGGCCTTGATCGGGGAAATTGTGAAAAAATCTTGCTGCAGATGGGGCAAAAGATTTCATCGAGAGGGCCTGATGATTTTGGGGTTTGGCTTAATATAGATGTTGGTGTGGGTCTTGCTCACCGGCGCCTCTCTGTAGTTGAACTTTCTATGGCTGGTCATCAGCCGATGTCATCCCCAAGTACACGCTATACCATAGTATTTAATGGTGAAATTTATAACCATAACCGTATTCGTGATGAGATTAATCAAGTGAAAGGTTCTGTGGTCTGGATTGGTCAATCGGATACGGAAACTTTATTGGTGGGATTTGATACTTGGGGCATTGATAAAACTATTGAAAAATGTGTTGGGATGTTTGCATTTGCGGTTTGGGATGCGTCAGAGAAATCGATAACACTTGCCAGAGATAGGCTTGGAGAGAAGCCTCTTTATTATTGGCAAGATGCTAGTAAAAACATTTTTTTATTTGCCTCTGAATTAAAAGCATTAAAAGCACACCCCGCATTTCCTGCTGTAATTAATAGAAATTCTCTGAGTTTATTTATGAGGCATGGATATATTCCTGCCCCATATTCTATTTATGAAGATGTATTCAAATTGGAGCCGGGTTGTATTTTAAGAATAGCTTCTCTTGATCATGAGCCTGTACTTACTAAATATTGGGATTTGATAGCAACTGCTAGAAATGGAAAAAAAACCCCATTTAAAGGATCTCCGATTGAGGCAGTGGATGCGCTAGAGTTGCTTGTTAAAGATGCCGTCCGTCAGCAAATGATTGCCGATGTTCCTTTGGGAGCATTTCTTTCAGGTGGTGTTGATTCTTCATCAGTTGTCTCATTGATGCAAGCTCAGTCTACCAAGGCCGTAAAGACTTTTACCATTGGGTTTGAAGAAAGAGAATTTAATGAGGCAGTACATGCCAAAGCAGTAGCTCAATATCTTGGAAC
>JACCDM010666163.1_pt1 | contig 10954 bp, 10 predicted proteins | sample 7445851 | NCBI WGS metagenome assembly JACCDM01 (sample SAMN15323438, study PRJNA562643) | freshwater metagenome | isolation source: river surface water | place: USA:Blue River Watershed | collected 2017-08-16
GATCCAGAGGCTCCATTTTTCAAGGCTGCGGATTATGGTATTGTTGGTGATGCTTTTGAAGTATTGCCTCGCCTGATTGACGCCGCAAAGCAATTTAACGCTAACAAATAATCGCTGTAGCGTGTCGCGTCGAATAGAGTTGCATGTCTCTGATATTAGTCCAAGTGGGACCACTTCTGGTGCATACCAGATGGTTCTGACGGATTTAGAAGGGATTTGGCGTTTACCGATCATCATTGGAGGAACGGAAGCACAAGCCATAGCGATAGCCATGGAGCGAATAGAGCCATTGCGACCACTGACGCATGATTTGATCAAAACACTTTCTACCTCTTTCTCCATTGAAGTCATCGAAGTGGAGATTTACAATTTCAAAGAAGGGGTTTTTCATGCCAAATTGGTGGCGATTCAAGACAGTAGACAGGTAGAGATTGATTCTCGAACCAGTGATGCTGTAGCCATCGCATTGCGATTTGATTGCCCAATTTTTTGCCAGGAGTTTATTTTGAGGGAGAATGCCATTACCCATCATGATGAAAAAATGATGAGTTTGGATGATATGGATGTGGCTGAATTGGAAGACGAGCCTGTGGAATTGTCGCTTGAAGAATTGCAATCTGCTTTGAATGAAGCTTTGGAAAATGAGGATTATGAGCGTGCTTCGCAACTTAGGGACGAAATTGCACGTAGAAAACCTGAATAGCTTATATTTGAATCATGAACAACGAGAGTAAACAGACACCAGAAGAGTTGGACACATTGAAGCGTGATATGGAGGCCTTGGCTGAACAGAACGCTAAATTGCAACGCGAGTTGGAAGCCAGAGAGGAGGTTATGCAAAGTTTGTTCTCTTATTTTACGACCAAAAAAGAAGGTGAAAGAAAGCAGGTCGAAAAGTAGTTGTTGAAACAAAAAATGATTTATGTTAGAGGGATGAAAAAGTTTTTATCCCTCTTTTTTTTGAGCATTGTTGTAAATGTCTCTTTCGCTCAGGCAAATCTTGAGCAATCATATGATAGGAATGAAGTTCTCCCGGAGTCTTGGAGACCTATTGATGTTGTCACTCAGCAGCAATTGAGAGAGCAATCCAATTGGAAGAATTATTTGCAATTACACCCAGGTTGGTTTGTGCATTTTAATGAAATTACGCAGTCCCCACATCGAGCATATGGAGCGGGTATTAGTCAAACACCAGAAGCGTTTATTCAAGAATTGAAAAATATTTTTGGGTTGCAAGGCAATTTGGAATTTGTGGGAATGTTTCAGCAGGGAGAGAGAACCACGTACAGATGGAAGCAGATCATTGAGAACATTGAAGTGTTGTTTTCTGATGTGAATTGTGTTGTGTATAATGACAAAATAGTTTCATGGGAGTGGGATGTCTTTCATACTGATAGAATGGGTACATTCAATGAAATGTCGGATATGACTTTGCGTCAAAGTGCAATTTCCAATATCGATAATATAATAGACGATGTTATTGAAGTGGAAGGATTAAGATATTATCCTCATTTAAAGCATGATGATATTCAGTTGAGAAGAGTAAAGACATACCTCGTAAAGTCGCATAATGCTTTTGGAATACCGCAGCGTTATCGCGTTTATGTAGATTGCGAGAATGGAGAAATTTTGTATCGTGTTAATGAGATAGCACACATTGATTCTAAAATGCCTGCAGGATCGATTACAAATTTGCCATTTGTTGTATCGGCTCAGTTGCAGAGTACATATTATTTGACTTCGCCTTGGGATGCTCCTGTCGATGGCAATTTGCCCAATTTGCGTTTGAGTATTGGTGGTGTAGATTATTTCACAGATGCCGATGGGAACGTTGTAATACCGCAGGCGGGTCCTTTGAGTGCAAATATTTATTTGGAAGGGCCATGGGCCAAAGTGTATACAGGAACTGTAACTCCCAGTTTTGCTGCAACCCTTTTGGAAGGAGGTAATATTGTTTCTTTTGACAACAATTCCAACATCAAGGAACGTACAGCCTACCGCAGTGTTCAGGATATTCATGATCACATGAAGTTTTGGATGCCTGATTTTACGGGAATGGATTTTCAGTTGCCGACGAACATCGATGTGACCGGAGGAGACTGCAATGCCTTCTACGATGGGACATCCATTAATTTCTATGATTTGGCTAACGGATGCAATGCGTCATCCAATATTCCTGATGTAGCTTATCATGAATATGGTCATGGTATAAACGATAACTATTACCAGTCGCAGGGAGGAACATTTATCAATGGAGCTATTGGAGAGGCATACGCTGATTTCTGGGCAATTTCTTTGAGTAACAATCCTATTTTGGGGTCAGGATTTTATGTTGATAATCAAGATCCCATTAGACGTTATGATATTGATCCTAAAGTTTACCCCATGGATTTGGTTGGTGAGGTGCATCAGGATGGAGAAATTTTAATGGGAGCTTGGTGGGATACCCACTTATTGATGGGGGCAGATTGGAATATTACGATTCCTTTATTTGTAGAAGCTTATGCAGGATTGCAGGCGCAAACGATGAATGGCAATGAAGGGCAGGCTTATACCGATGTATTGATAGATGTTTTGCTTGCTGACGATGATGATGGTGACTTATCCAATGGCACACCGCACGGAAACGCTATTGTACAGGGTTTTTATATGCATGGCATTACATTAATTTCAAACGCAGAATTTGTTCATTCGCCCCAAATGTTTTTGGATAGTAATTCAGAAGTTGTCATCGAAAGTGGACTTGATTTGACTTTCCCTTATTTGAATTATTTGCAGTCGGTCAAATTGCATTATCAAGTGAATAACGGTGTTTGGCAAGAGTCGGAAATGTTTGATATGGGTGGTCAGCAATATTTTGTTTCTTTGGGACAATATCCCAATGCCACTGTTATCAGATATTATATGACGGCCCAAGATGTTAATGGAAGTATAGGAACCGCAAGTCCATTTGGCGCCCACCTTTCTGTTTATCCCAATTTGCCTCACGTTACTTTGGTCGGCGTTAGTCAAATGGCTTTGCAAGACTGTGACAATAATGAGAATTGGGGAGCTTGGACATTGGGAGTTAATGGAGATAATGCAACAACAGGTATTTGGGATTTGGCCCAACCCATCAGTAGTTTGACAGTTGATGCTGCTCCAGGAACAGTGGTGCAGACAGGGACTCAAACAACGCCCAATGGCGAGTATTGTTTTGTCACGGGAAATGCGCTACCCGCAGATGGAATTGGAGTAAATGACGTAGATGGAGGTCGTACGACGTTACAATCACAGACCATTGACATGACGAGTTTGATTCACCCCATTATAGCTTACAACCGTTGGTATACCAATAGTCCACCTGGAGGAGCCAATCCAGGAGCAGATTGGTTTCAAGTTCAAATGTCAAACGACAATGGGGCAACCTGGGTATTTATTGAGAACACCTCCACGAGCGATATGAGCTGGAGAACCAATGCTTTTAGAGTAGAGGATTATCTCTTGCCCAGTGCTGAAATGAAGTTTAGATTTATTGCTTCAGATAGTTTACGTCCTGACGTTAATTTGAGTGGCGGGTCCTTGGTTGAGGCAGCCATGGATGACTTTATTCTGTTTGATGAATTTGATCCCAATATTGAAGTTGCAGAAAATAACAACGAGCTAGATTTTGTATTCCCCAATCCAGGAGTGGATTTTGTTGTTATTCAGGGCAACGATGAATTAGGTCGTGTTCAGATTTGGGACGCTACGGGTCGTTTATTCATTGATCAATCATTTAATGCGAAGCAAGCCCAAATATCAACGGAAAGTTGGTCGAGTGGGGTGTACCAAATACAATTATCCAATGGCAAAAACTACCGTTGGCTGAAACTGTAAAGCATCATTAGGTCATTTGAAATAAAAGACAATGGCCTCTTGATTTTTTAAATTTTCGGGAACCGTAAAAGACCAGTTCATTCCGTTTTTCCATTCATAGTTAACCGCTATGTTATCGGCACCAAGGACGTGCACGGCACTTTCGGGTTTTTGAGGAAATTCTATTGGGAAAAGGCTAGGGAAATCTTGGCCTTTTTCTTTGAAATAGATACAATAAGTAACTCCGTTTTTATAGGTGTAGAAGTAACGCGCAGTTTCAGTGATAACGGGGTGCCTACGGGTTCCATATATGGCATCTCCATTCACTGCCATCCATTGGCCAATTGATTTCAAATTTTCATAAGCTTGATTGTCCCATTCACCATTGGAATTGGGCGCAATGTTGAGCAAATAATTTCCTCCTCTAGAAACAATTGTGCAAAGATTTCTAAGTATTTCTCTCGTTGATTTGTAAGTGTCGTTAGGTACATAACTCCAGCTGTTGGCCATGGTCATACAGGTTTCCCATGGATAATACAATGGCTCATCTGCCGGAGGGATATGTTGTTCAGGTGTCCAGTAATTTTCAAATTCACCACCTACACTTCGATCAACAATCAGAATACCAGGTTGATTTTTTCTTGCAAGTGCCGCGAGTGATTTCATGTCAATGTCTTGGTTGTATGGACTGTTGACCCAGCTTGGATTTTTTTGCTGTTTGGGTCTAACCCAACCGCCATCCAGCCAAAGCAAATCGATTGGTCCGTATTTGGAGGTAAGTTCATTGATTTGTCCATAAGTGAATGCTTTGTAGGCTTTCCATTTCTCGGGATACTTCTCTGGGTTGTAATTCACATTTCGGTCAGGGGTGGCAAAATAGGGCCACCAATAATCGGGACAGTGCCAATCTGGTTTTGAGAAATACAAACCCAGGAAGAAGTTTTTGTTTCTGAAAGCATCAACGATTTCTTTGGTTGGATCAAATCCTGCTGGGCAATTGGGTGAGGTTATCTTGTAATCTGTGAGTTGGGTGTCGAACATGCAAAATCCATCATGATGCTTCGTAGTGAATACGACATATTTCATACCTGCGTTTGAAGCAGCATCTGCCCACTTTTGCGCCGAAAAATTTTTAGGGGCAAATGATTTTTGAATCTCCTCATATTTGGATTTATACATGTCATAGTCTTCAGCGTATGGACCTCTTCTTTTGCACCAATCTTCATCTTCATTGCATAGACTCCAGCTTTCAACAATTCCCCATTGCGAGTATGTCCCCCAATGCATCAAAAGGCCGAATTTTAAATCAACCCAAGATTCAAGTTTTTTTTGCACCAAGGTGTCGGTTGGGAAAACATAAGGATCTTGGGCATTTCCTATAAAAAAACAGCCTGCAAAAAACAGGCTGATTATTACTTTTTTCATTGATGATAAAATTATTTGGTTCTGGTCCAGGTTTGGGTTCTGAATACCCATCCCCAATATCCGCGAACCTCAAGTGTATTGCTATCTCCGGGTTTTAGCCACATTTCACAACTGTAGATTGAACCATTTTTAGGATCACAAATGGTACCGCCTTTGTACATCGATCCATCCCATTTCATGTCTCTTAAAATTTCCATTCCCATGACCAATTTTCCTTTTCTATCATCTTCACATTCCCAACATTTTGGATTTTGATCTTCTTCGGGCAAACGGAACAATTGAATCACTTTGCCATAAAGCAATCCGTTACGTTCTGTAATTTCCACTACACTTTTTACTCGACCTGTTTTGTCGTCGATGGTTTTCCATTTGCCAACAGCGGATTGCGCGATGATTGCTGTTGTGCTGAAAAGTAAAACAATAGAAAAAATGACTTGTCTCATATTTTTTTTAATTTGAGTCGAATTTACGATGAAAATCTTTTTCTTAGTTCAATCCGTTGAATACTTCGTTCAATTATTTTTTGACAGTAGATTACCGCAAAATTGTATTGATCGGCATTGGCTAGAGCTTGTCCCATCTCATTCTCAGAAATATTCATTCTGTAAAGCAATTCAACCAGCATACTGCGATCTTTCACAAACATGTCTTGAATAAAGGCGACGAGTGATTCTTGATTGGGAAATAGAGCAATGTGCACTTTCCATCCCAGCAAGTTCATGTCTTTAGAAAAATCATGAACGATATCATTCCATTGCGGTTGAGGGAGTGCGATGTTATGATTCTCTTTTTGCAAGTGCCAAAATGATATTTTGTAGTTCTGCTTTGCGATTTTGTGTTGCAGGAATGGAATCCAAATGACTCAGCGCACTGTCTATATATGATTGCGCAATTTGGATGGCTTCCATGTCAATTCCATGATTAATCATGAGGGATTTGATTACTTGTACCTTTTTCTCGTCGCTGTCAAATTTGGAATTCGCAAGATTTTTTTCTTCTTCCGTCATGCGCTCATTGAGCAGAATGCGCAAATATGTTTTCTTATCTGAGATTATATCTCCTCCAACGACTTTACCAAATTTTTCAGGATCGCCAAATGCATCGAGATAGTCATCTCTCAATTGAAAGGCCAATCCCAACTCTTCGCCAATCTTATACAAATGATCCTGCGTTGTTTGATCGGCTCCAGCGATTATCCCCCCCAGTTGAAGGGCGCCTCCTAAGAGTATGGCGGTTTTTAAGCGAATCATCTCAATGTATTCATCGTGATGCACCTCATTCCTCGACTCAAATGACATGTCCAAATCCTGGCCTTTACAAACACCCAATGCCACCTCATTAAAAGTTTGTAACAGCGATTGTAGGTGTTGCTGAGGTGATTGACTTAGTATTCTATAAGATTCAATCATCATGGCATCACCGGACAAGATTGCGGTGTTGGTGTTCCATTTTTGATGCACAGTCTCGTTGCCTCTCCTGAGCGGCGCTTGATCCATGATGTCGTCATGCATCAAAGTGAAGTTGTGAAATACTTCAACGGCCAATGCGGCTGGTCGGGCCAATTCTAAATTTCCCTCTAACATCTGATTGGAAATCAATACCAAAGCTGGACGCATTCTTTTACCGCCTATTTGTAACAAATAATGTATGGGTTGAAAGAGGGGATCCTGATTTTTATATTGCGCGTAGTTCTTTAAATCCTCAGCGATAAAATTTTGAAAATCGGATAGGGTGTATAGGTTATTGTCTGCCATGTTTCAGTTGTTGTATCAAGTATCTGCCATATCCACTATTCATCAGAGGTTTTGCAAGTTCCGAAAGTTGCTCATCGGAGATGTAACCCATTCTCCAAGCGATTTCTTCTATGGCACCTATTTTCAGACCTTGTCTTTCTTCAATAACCTGAACATATTGTCCGGCTTGCATAAGAGAGGCAAAGGTTCCTGTATCTAACCAAGCGGTTCCTCGATCTAATTTTTGAACCGTTAATTTTCCGAGTTCTAAATATTTTTTATTTACATCTGTAATCTCGTACTCTCCCCGTGCACTTGGTGCAAGATTTTTCGCTATTTCAACCACTTGATTGTCGTAAAAATAGAGACCAGGAACGGCATAATTGGATTTTGGATTTTGCGGTTTTTCTTCAATGGAAATGACTTTGTCATTGTTGTCAAATTCAACTACACCATACCGTTCAGGGTCGTTGACATGATAGGCAAATACCAATCCGCCTTCAATGTCGTTGTGATTGCGTAGAATTTTCCCCATGCCTTGACCATAAAAAATGTTGTCTCCAAGTACCAAAGAAACTTTGTCTTTTCCGATGAATTCCTCCCCCAATACAAATGCCTGAGCCAATCCATTGGGAACAATTTGCTCTTTGTATTCAAAACGACAGCCAATTTGACTACCATCGCCCAAGAGTCGTTGAAAATGAGGCAAGTCTTGCGGGGTAGAGATGATCAATATTTCATGAATTCCGGCTAACATCAAAGTGCTCAACGGATAATAAATCATGGGTTTGTCATAGACCGGCATAAGTTGTTTGCTAACCGCTTTGGTCAAAGGATATAGACGAGTTCCGGATCCTCCTGCTAAAATGATTCCTTTCATTATGGATGTTCAGGTTTAGGCGTTTTCACTGATTTGCCTTTGTGCTCAAGAAGGTTTTTCGATTTTTTGTTTCTTTTTCGCGTCTCCTTTACACGTTCATTGTTTTCTTTTCTATGCTGCTCGTAATTGAATCCTTTGGATTTATTCTGAGAGCTGCAGCCAGCAAATAGAACTATGCCACAGATTAATGCAATCAAGCTTAGAAAAGAAATAAATGCGGGTCTTGTTTTCATCGTAACGAATTTAGAATGGAATGCTTGGCTGGTATCTTTTGTACTGAATTTTGTCACGGGTTAAAAATTGAAAACGTCTTTTATTTTCCGATTTGCTTTTTTTCATTATGGCTGAACTCTTTTTTCGATGTTCAGTTGAAGTCGGGAAGCCTCTTTTTGAAGAGCAGGCAATGAGGCAAATGGTTAAAATGAATAGGACGGATAGCCTTACACAATATGACCTTTTTGTTTTCATTCATTATCAATTTTTATTTCAGCATCTTCCAAATCGCCAGGTTCAGGTGTGGTAAACTCCTCTGTTGTTGCTGATTTTTGGAAGCTCAAAAGCATTGCTGGTAACAATACGAGATTCGTAAACAAAGCACTCAATAAAGTCAAGGCAGTTAAAATGCCTAATGCGCGCGAGCCATCAAATTGTGAAAATGCAAACATTCCGAATCCGAAGAAAAGAACGATGGATGTGTAAAGTATTGAAGCTCCTGTATCTTTTACGGCTATCAAAACGCAGTCATACAAATTGTACTTTTTGAGCCAAAGTTCTTGTCTGTACTTGGCTAAGAAGTGGATGGTGTTATCGACTGTAATTCCAAATGCGATACTAAAAACCAAGATGGTTGAGGGTTTTAATGGTATGCCGAAATATCCCATCAAGCCTGCTGTAATCAATTGAGGAATGATGTTGGGTATCAAAGAAATAAAAACCATACGAGGTGACTTGAACATCCAAGCCATCATGATGCTGATTACGACAATGGCAAAAAGCATCGAGCTGAATAAATTGTCAACCAAGTAATTGGTTCCTTCTAAAAATACAATTGATGTTCCCGTGAAGAAAACATCAAACTTATCCTTGGGAAAAATACTATCAACTTTGGGTTTGAGATCTTTTAAAAACGCGTCCATCTCTTTTGTTCCTATGTCAGCGACATGCGCGCTAACACGGGTTTGTGTTTTGGTGCTATCAATAAAAGCTTTTTCGGAACCCTTGGCACCATATTCAAACCTGAAAAATGGCGCGATATAACTTTGCTCGCTTCGTTGTATTAAATCATAACGTTCAGGGTCTCCGTTGTAAAAGGCTTGTCTTGCAAATTTGGAGGCATCTGCGATCGATAAACTTTTTGAAAGCTGCGGATAGGTAGCCAAAGTATCCTGAAGTTGAGATATCTTGGCAATGACCTGGGGTTTGGTAATCACGCCTTTTTTCTTGCTTTGGATCATGATTTCAAAGGGCATTACTCCGTTGAAATGTTTTTCGAACCAGCGCAGGTCGGTGATTACGCGGTCTTGATCAGGCAAGTCATCCACGATATTCCCTGTGGTTTCGACCAAAGTCATACCATATATACTCACTCCAGTAATCGCGATGGAAATGCCATAGATCCATTTTCTTTGCTTGGTGATTGTTTTAACCAGTCCCTCCAGCAAACGGTAAAGCCATTCCATATCCATATGCTTCAAGTGACGGGGCCCTGGAGCTGATGTATAGGAGAATAAAATCGGGAATGCGATTAATGAAATAAAGAACATCAGCATGGAGTTCAATGCTGATATGACACCAAATTGTTTGAGTAGTTCACTGTCAATGAATATGAATGTGGCGAACCCGACAGCGGTTGTTGCATTAATCATGAATGATGCTTCACCAACTTTCTGAATCACCCGCGCCATGGCTCTCATTTTGTTGCCATGAATCACAAATTCAGAATGGTATTTGGTCAGCAAGTAGATACAATTGGGAACACCAATCACAATCATGAGCGGCGGAATAAGACCCATGAGCATCGTAATGGGGTAGTCGAACAAAGCGATGGTTCCCATGGAGAAAATAACACCAATGCCGATAATTAAGGTGCAAATCAATACAGCTCGAATACTTCTAAAGAAAACCAGAATGGATAGCGCAGAAACAACCAGGGAGAGTATCGTGAAGAATTGAAGTTCTTTTTTGACCTTGGTCATCATGGTATTTCTGACAAAAGGAAGACCGCTTACATATACGGGTATTCTCGTTTTGTCTTTGAATTCATCTGCTAGAGCGACCATTCGATCAACAGCGTCGCCTCTGTTTTTGGAATTGAAAATTTTGGGATTGATGAATACCATCAATACTGTAGCATCACTTTTTGATTTATACAGCAAACCCTCATAAAAGGGTAGATCATGTAATTTTTGATAGATACTGTCTACTTGATTTTGGGTTTTGGGAGTATTGGGAACTATTTTCCGAAAACTGAATTTGTACGAGGTATCCGCTCGATCATTCTCCGATTGAATCAGCGATTTTGAAATGACCGTATCGGCATACATTTCGTACGCATGAGCGATGGAAAAAATGCTGTCTACGATTGGGAGTTCTTTGGTTACGGTAACGCCATTTTCCTCAACCTGAACAGGTACTTTGATTTTCTTCATGCTCTCACCGAGCGATTTCCAGGCGTTGAAATTGGGCAACTCCCAAATTTCAGGGTCGTTGCATCCAAATACCAAAACATTTCCGTCTTCTGAGAATTGTTTGGTGAACTTCTCGTATGCTACATACGTACTGTCATCATGAGGCAATACTCCTGAGAATTGATAACTCATTCTCACATTCCTTGCCTCCCAACCCATCCAAACAGTTAGAAGCACGAGTACAACCCCCAATGAAATTCTATTACGTAAAATAAAGCCAGCAATGGATCCCCACATATCGATACAATTTACCTAGTATAAGCCACAAAGAAACGAAAGGAAACTTACAGAAATGAAATAAAAATCATTAATTGAAGAGGACAAGTTGAGCGAATATTTATTCTATATTCGCCCCGAATTTGATTCATTAAAATAATTATTATGTCAAACAA
>JACCDM011082298.1_pt1 | contig 10954 bp, 8 predicted proteins | sample 7445851 | NCBI WGS metagenome assembly JACCDM01 (sample SAMN15323438, study PRJNA562643) | freshwater metagenome | isolation source: river surface water | place: USA:Blue River Watershed | collected 2017-08-16
GGTCGAAGAACTCTGAGCGCCCCGCTTTCCTGACGCGCCACCGCCCCGCACAATGGGGGCCGGGCGAGGCACTTCGCCCCAGGGAGAGCACAAGATGAAACACGCATTCATGCTGGGCCTGCTGAGCTTCATGGGCCTGGCCGCACTGGCGCAAGGGCGAACCATCGATCTGGAAAACGCCCGCGAACTGGACCTGGACGGGCTGCGCGGGCTGGGCCCAGCCAGCACGCGGCAGATCCTGGAAGAACGCGAGCGCCGCCCGTTCAAGGACTGGCAGGACCTGATGCAGCGCAGCAGCGGCATCGGCCCGCGCAAGGCCGCCCAGCTCTCGGCGCAGGGCCTGCGGGTGCAGGGCCAGCCTTACCCGGCGGCGCTGCCCCCGCGCTGATCAGGCCTTGCCAAACCCACCGCCACCGGGCGTGTGGATCTCAAAGAGGTCGCCCTCGGCCATCTCGGTCTGGCCGATGTGCCCGAGCGTCTCGACCTGGCCGTTGTGGCGCACCACCCGGTTGATGCCTGGCTGGCCCGGCTGGCCGCCGGCGGCGCCAAAAGCCGGATGCACGCGCCCGTTGGACAGAATGCCCGCGGTCATGGGCTCGAGGAAGCGAATCCGCCGCACCCCGCCATCGCCCCCCTTCCAGCGGCCAGCGCCGCCCGAACCCTGCCGGATGGCATAGCTCTCGAGCCGCACCGGGAAGCGGAACTCCAGCACCTCCGGGTCGGTCAGGCGCGAATTGGTCATGTGGGTCTGCACCACCGAAGTGCCGTCAAAGCCACCCACCAAGGCGCCGTGCGCGTCAAAGCGGCCTCCGGCGCCACTGCCGCCCGAGATGGTCTCGTAGTACTGGTAGCGCGCATTGCCAAAGGTGAAGTTGTTCATGGTGGGCTGGCTGCCCGCCGACACCCCCAAGGCGCCCAGCAGCGCATTGGTGATGCAGGTGGACGTTTCCACATTGCCCGCCACCACCGAGGCCGGTGGCAAGGGGTTGAGCATCGACCCTTCGGGAATGGTGACCTTCAGCGGCTTGAGGCAACCGGCGTTGAGCGGGATGTCGTCGTCCACCAGGGTGCGGAACACATAAAGCACAGCCGCCATGCAGACGGCACGCGGTGCGTTGAAGTTGTTGGCCAGCTGCGCGCTGGTGCCCGTGAAGTCGATCTCGGCGCTGCGCTCCTGGGCATGGACCCGCACCGCCACCTGGATCTGCGCGCCGTTGTCCAGCGGCAAGGTGAAGCGCCCGTCTTTGAGGCGCGTGATGACGCGGCGCACCGATTCTTCGGCGTTGTCCTGCACATGGCGCATATAGGCCTGCACCACCGGCAGGCCGAACTGCTCGACCATGCGGCGCAGCTCCTGCACGCCTTTTTCGTTGGCGGCGATCTGCGCCTTGAGATCGGCCAGGTTCTGCTGCGGGTTGCGGCTGGGGTACTCGCCGCTTTGCAGCAGGGCGATCATCTCGGCCTCGCGCAGGCGCCCCGCCTCCACCAGCTTGAAGTTCTGGATCTGCACCCCTTCCTCTTCGATGCGGGTGGAAAAGGGGGGCATCGAGCCCGGGGTGAGCCCGCCCACATCGGCATGGTGGCCGCGCGAGCCGACATAAAAGACCGGCGCAGTTCGCCCCTCCAAAAACACCGGCGTGATGACCGTGACGTCGGGCAGGTGCGTGCCCCCGTGGTAGGGGTCGTTGAGCACATACACATCGCCCGGCTGCATGCGCCCGGCGTTCTCGCGGATCACGGTCTGGATGCTCTCGCCCATCGACCCCAGATGCACCGGCATGTGCGGCGCATTGGCGATCAGCTGGCCTTCGTCGCTGAAGAGCGCACACGAAAAATCCAGCCTTTCCTTGATGTTGACCGAGTAAGCGGTGTTTTGCAGCTGCAGGCCCATCTGCTCGGCGATGTTCATGAACAGGTTGTTGAACACCTCCAGCAGCACCGGATCGACCGTGGTGCCGACCGCGAAGGTCTGGACGCGCGGCAGGCGGCGTTCGAGCAGGATGTGGTCGAGTTCGGTCAGGCGGGCGCACCACTCGGGCTCGACCACGGTGGTGGCGTTTTTCTCGGCAATGATGGCCGGGCCAGGCACCTCGTCGCCCGGACGCAGGTCTTCGCGCACCACCAGGGCCGCCTGGTGCCAGGCGCCGCCGCTGTACAGGCGCACCGTGTCGCGGCGCGGCACCTCTCGCACGGGCTGCAGCGCGTGGCGGGGTTCGGCCGGGGCATCGCCCGCGACCACCGCCTCCACCGACACCGCCTCGGCAATCAGCCGCTTGCCCTGCATCAGAAAAGCAAAGCGCTGGCGGTAGGCCGCCTCAAAACCGGACTGGATCGCTTGCAGGTCGCCAAAGGGCACCACCAGCGCGGAATCGGTGCCTTCGTAGCGCACATGCACACGGCGGCGCACCTGCACCGCCGACTGGCTCAGCTGCTGGGCTTGCAGGGCCGCGCTGGCCTGCGCGGCCAGCGCATCGAGCTGGGCCGCCATCTGCGGCAAGGCCGATGCGTCCAGCGGCGTTTCCACCGCCTGCTCGCGGATCAGGTTCTGGTCGGCCAGGCCCATGCCGTAGGCCGACAGCACCCCGGCGAGCGGATGGACCAGCACACGGGTCATGCCCAGGGCATCGGCCACCAGGCAGGCGTGCTGGCCACCGGCGCCGCCAAAGCACTGCAGGGTGTAGCGCGTCACGTCGTAACCCCGCGCCACCGAGATCTTCTTGATCGCATTGGCCATCTGCTGCACCGCGATGCGGATGAAGCCTTCGGCCACATCTTCGGCGCTGCGGCCGGTCTGCTGCGCCAGCGCGTTGAATTTCTCGCGCACCGGGGCCTCGCTGAGCGGCGCATCGGCCTGCGGGCCGAACACCTTGGGAAACCACTCGGGCTGGATCTTGCCCAGCAGCACGTTGGCATCGGTCACCGCCAGCGGTCCGCCCCGGCGGTAGCTGGCCGGGCCGGGGTTGGCCCCTGCGCTTTCGGGGCCCACCCGAAAACGCGCCCCGTCAAAGGCCAGGATCGAACCGCCACCGGCCGCCACGGTGTGAATGCTCATCATCGGCGCGCGCATGCGCACACCCGCCACCTGGGTTTCAAACTCGCGCTCGAACTCGCCCGCAAAGTGCGAGACGTCGGTGGAGGTGCCCCCCATGTCGAAGCCGATCACCTTGTCGCAAGCGGCCAGCGCCGCAGTGCGGGCCATGCCCACGATGCCGCCGGCCGGGCCGGACAGGATCGCGTCCTTGCCCTGGAAGGCATGGGCGTCGGTCAGGCCGCCCGAGGACTGCATGAAAAACAGTTTGACGCCGGGCATTTCGCTGGCCACCTGGTCCACATAGCGGCGCAAGATGGGCGAGAGGTAGGCATCGACCACGGTGGTGTCGCCGCGGCTGACGAACTTCATCATCGGGCTGGTTTCGTGGCTGCTGCTGACCTGGCTGAAACCGACCTCGCGCGCGATGCGGGCGGCGGCCTGCTCGTGCGCGGTGTAGCGGTAACCGTGCATGAAAACGATGGCCACACTGCGCAAGCCCGCGTCGTAGGCGGCCCACAGGCGTTCTCGCAGGTGTGCCTCATCGAGCGGCTCGACCACCTCACCGTGGGCCCCCATGCGCTCTTGCGCTTCGATCACACGTTCGTACAGCAGCTCGGGCAGGACGATCTGCCGGTCAAACAGGCGCGGGCGGTTTTGGTAGGCGATGCGCAGCGCGTCGCGAAAGCCCCGTGTGGTCACCAGCAGGGTCGGCTCGCCCTTGCGCTCGAGCAGGGCGTTGGTGGCCACGGTGGTGCCCATCTTGACGCATTCGACCTGCTCGGGCCTGACCGGCTCGTCGGGCTGCAGACCCAGCAGGTGCCGGATGCCGGCCACCGCCGCATCGCGGTAGTGCTCGGGGTTGTCCGACAGCAGCTTGTGCGTGACCAGCGTCCCATCCGGGCGCTTGCCCACGATGTCGGTGAAGGTGCCGCCACGGTCAATCCAGAATTGCCAGCGGGAGGTCGTTTGAGGTGCGTTCATGGGATGGTCATGTTAGCGGCTGTCGCGCCGGAGGCAGTCCCTCAGGGGAATCACCCATCCGACCCCCTTGCCTTCTGGCCTACAGTGATCTAACCGAAGCACCGTTCTGGCACGCCACGCGGGTCTGGCCCTTGCTCGGTTTGCCCCCTCTTCACCAGGAGCTTTCCATGAAACGCCGCACCCTGACCCTGATGGCGACCGTGCTCGCCAGTCTGACCGCCTTTTCTACCACGGCACAAGCCCAGACCAAATGGGATCTGCCCGCCGCCTACCCGGCCACCAACTTCCACACCGTCAACCTCAACCAGTTCGCCGCCGACATCGACAGGGCCAGCGGCGGCAAGCTCAAGATCACGGTGCACGCCAACGCCTCACTGTTCAAGGCGCCCGAGATCAAACGCGCCGTGCAGGGCGGGCAGGCACAGGCCGGCGAGATCCTGCTGGCCAACTTCAGCAACGAGTGGCCGATCTACGCCGCCGATGGCCTGCCTTTTCTGGCCGACAGCTACGACGAGGCGATGAAGCTCTACCGGGCCCAGAAGCCGCTGATGGAGAAAAAGCTGGCCGAGCAGGGCATGCTGCTGCTGTACTCGGTGGCCTGGCCGCCCCAGGGCATCTACAGCAAGAAGCCGCTCAACAGCGCCGCCGACCTGCGGGGCATCAAGTGGCGCTCCTACAGCCCGTCCACCGCCCGCATCGCCGAGCTGGTCGGTGCCCAGCCGGTGACGGTTCAGGCGGCCGAATTCACCCAGGCACTGGCCACCGGCGTGGTCGAATCGACCATGACCTCGGGCGCGACCGGCGTGGACAGCAAACTGTTCGAGCACCTGAAGTTCTACTACGACGTGCAGGCCTGGCTGCCCAAGAACGCGGTGATCGTCAACAAGCGCGCCTTTGACGCGCTCGACAAGCCCACGCAGGACGCGGTGATGAAGGCCGCCGCCGACGCCGAAGCCCGTGGCTGGGCCGAGTCGCGCAAGGTCAACGAGAGCACGCTGGTCACCCTGCGGGCCAACGGCATGACCGTGACCGCACCGTCCGCACAGCTCAAGGCCGACATGAAGAAGGTGGGCGAGACCATGCTCAAGGAGTGGCTGGAACGCTCCGGCGCCGAGGGCAAGGCCCTGGTGGACGCCTACAACCGTTGAGCCACGGATGACGGCCCCGCCCCGCGCCAGCGCCAGCCGCTGGCGCGTTTTTTTCGATGGCCTGTATGCGGCAGGCGGCCAGCTCGCCGCCCTGTGCGTGTTGGCCATCCTGATCTTGATGGTCTATGCCTCGGTCGGGCGTGGCCTGAACTGGCGTGTCGCCTGGATCAACGATGTGGTGGCCTGGCTGTGCGCGGCCGCCGCCTTTCTGGGCATGGCCTACAGCTTTCGCAACGGCGATTTCGTGCGGGTGACGCTGGTGCTCGAATCGGTCTCGCCCCGGGTGCGGCGCTGGCTCGAAGTCCTGTCGCTGGCGATTGCCGCTGTGGCGATCAGCTACCTGGGCTATTGGGCCGCGCGCTTCACCTACGAGAGCTGGGAGTTCAACGACATCGCCGGCAACATGGTAGCCATCCCGATCTGGATCCCGCAGATGAGCTTCGTGGTGGGCGCCCTGATTTTGGTGATCGCCGTCATCGATGAGTGCGTGTGCGTGCTGCGCGGCGGCAAGCCGAGCTACGTGGCGCGGGTGGAAGAGCGCCATGCCCGCGGCGATTTCTCAGAGGAGCTCTGATGGGCCTGCTTGAAATCGGCGGCCTGCTGCTGTTCCTGATGCTGCTGATGCTGAGCGGCGGGGTCTGGATCGCCATGACGCTGGCCATCGTCGGCTGGGTGGGCCAGGCGTTCTTCACCAACACCCTGCCCGGCAAGAACCTGTTTTCCTCCTTCTGGGAAACGGCGGCCAGCTGGGAGCTCGCCGCCCTGCCCATGTTCATTTGGATGGGCGAAATCCTGTACCGCACCCGGCTGTCCGAGCAGATGTTCGATGGCCTCTCGCCCTGGCTCTCGAAGGTGCCGGGCCGCCTGATGCACACCACCGTCCTGGGCTGCGGCATTTTCGGTTCGGTCTCGGGCTCGTCGGCCGCCACCTGCGCCACCATTGCCAAGGTGGCCCTGCCCGAGCTGGAGCGGCGCGGCTACGACAAGGGCATCGCCCTGGGCTCGCTGGCGGCGGCCGGTGGCCTGGGCATCCTGATTCCGCCCTCGATCACCATGGTGGTCTATGCGGTGGCGGCCGACGCCAGCGTGATCCGGCTCTTCCTGGCGGGCTTTCTGCCGGGCTTTTTGCTCATGGGCCTGTTCTCGGCCTACATCGCCTGGTGGAGCCTGCGGCATCCGGACAAGGTGCCGCCGCCGGAGGCCCCCACCCCGTTTTGGCACAAGATCCGGCGTTCGGGCAGCCTCATCCCCTGCACCTTGCTGATCGTGTTCATCGTCTGGGTGTTGGTGGCCGGCATTGCCACCGCCACCGAGTGCGCGGCCTACGGCGTGCTGGGCTCCTTGGCGATTGCCGCGGCGGGCCGCAGCCTGAGCTGGCAAAACTTCTGGCAAGGGTTGGTGGGGGCCACGCGGGTGAGCTGCATGATCATGTTCATCCTGGCCGGCGCGGCCTTTCTGACCAAGACCATGGCCTTCACCGGCATCCCGCGCGAACTGGCCGAGTTCGTGCACAGCCTCAACCTCTCGCCTTACGGACTGATTGCGGTGCTGGTGGTGGTCTACCTGATCCTGGGCACGGCGCTGGACGGCATTTCGATGATCGTGCTGACCAGCGCGGTGGTGCTGCCCATGGTGCAAAAGGCCGGCTTCGATCTGGTTTGGTTCGGCATCTTCATCATCATGCTGATCGAGATCGCCGAGATCACCCCCCCGGTGGGCTTCAACCTGTTCGTGCTGCAGAACATGACAGGCATCGACAGCAACCGCATCGCCCGACTCACGCTGCCATTTTTCGGCTGCATGATCCTGGGCATCGTGCTGATCACGGTGTTCCCGGCGATCGTGACCAGCGTGCCCGACTGGCTGATGGGCGCCTCGCGCTGAAGCCGGCTGCGGCCTGCGGGCCGCAGCCTCAGGCCGTTCAGCCTGGGACAGGCGCGAAATCGCTCGGCGAACTGGCAGATCGTCGGGTTGAGGTGGGCACCGGTCGCTGCCGATATGCCATTGCTCTTGCCGATTTCCCCCAGGGTTTCTTCTTGTCGCCCATGGTGTGCCGCCGATCGCGACAGACCATGTCCAGTCCGACAGCACTTTCATACACGTGCTCGAGCGCGCTGTGGAATCGGGGACAAAGTCCAAGCCGGTGGTCCATCACGTAAGATCGCCGCTCCCGAGAAAGATTGGCATGTTCAAGAATGTGATGGTTTACCGCATCGGCGAGGGCTGGAGCCCCCGCCTCGCCGATGTGGAAAGTGCGCTGCAAAGCCAGCGCTTTGTGGAGTGCGGTGCCACCCAGGACAAATCCGTCGGCTGGGCCGAACCGCGGGGCCAGGCCCATGGCCCGCTGGTCGAATCGGTCGGTGGCCAGTGGATCGCCAAGTTGGTGATCGAATCCAAGGCGGTGCCCGGCAGCGTGGTGCGCAAAAAGCTCGACGAGCAAGTCAGCGGGATCGAAGCCGCCACCGGCCGCAAACCGGGCAAGAAGGAAAAGCGCAACCTGCAGGACGAGATCCTGCTGTCGCTGTTGCCGCAGGCCTTTGCCCGCCAGTCCAGCGTGCTGGTCTGGCTCGACATGAAAGCGCGTCGTCTGGTGCTCAATGCCGCCAGCCAGGGCAAAGCGGACGAAGCGGTGTCGGCCCTGCTCAAGGCCCTGCCCGGTCTGAACATCGCGTTGCTGCAAACCGCCACCACGCCGCAAGCGGCCATGACCGAGTGGCTGCTGGCCCCCTCAGCCGAAGACTGGCCCGCTGAGCTCTGCGTCGAGCGGGAGTGCACGCTCAAGGCCACGGGGGAGGACGCGGCCAGCATCCGCTATGTGCGCCACCACCTGACCACCGACGATGTGCGCCAGCACGTCAGCGAGGGCAAGCTGCCCACGCAACTGGCCCTGAGCTGGGATGGCCGCGTGGGTTTTGTGCTGACCGAGACCCTGCAGCTCAAGAAGGTGCAGTTCCTCGATGGCGTGATGCCCGCCAAGGACAGCGGCGACCGGGACGAGGACCGCTTCGACGCCGATGTGGCGCTCTCCACCGGCCTGCTCTCTGCCCTGCTCGACCAGCTGATCGCCGCACTCGGCGGCGAGCTGGCCTGGGGCGTTCAGGCGCCGGCCGACAACCCGCCGTTCTGAGGCGGCCCGCCTCAGCGGGACACCTTGCCCAGCACCCCCTGGACGAGGTAGTTCATGTTGAGGATCTGCTCATCGCTCAGGCGCTGGCCCTTGCCCAGCACTTCCTTGCCGTCGTTGTCGACGATGGGGCCGGTGAAGGGCTGCAATTTGCCCTCAGCGATGGCTTTTTGCAGACCCAGCACCTCGTCTTGAACCTTCCTGGGCACCTTGGGGCCGAAATCGCCCACGCGGATCATGCCTTCCCTCACGCCCCCCCAGACGGTGCCGCTCTTCCAGCTGCCATCAAGCACGGCCTTGACGCGCCGGGTGTAGTAGTCACCCCACTGGTGGGTGACGGCGATGATCTGCGCATCGGGCCCGAACTTGCGCATGTCGGAGTGGTAGGCCACCGCCATCCGGCCGCGCTCCTGGGCGGCGGCCATCACGGCGGTCGAGCCGGTGTGGAAAGCGATCACATCCACCTCCTGGTTGAACAGGGTCATGGCCGCCTCGCGCTCGCGCGGCGGGTCGAACCAGGCATTGAGCCAGATGACCCGCACGGTGGCCTTGGGGTTGACCGAGCGCATGCCCTGGGCGAAGGCATTGATGCCCTGCAGCACTTCAGGGATTGGGAAACCAGCCACATAGCCCGCCACATTCGTCTGCGTCATGCGGCCGGCGGCCACACCCGCCAGATAGCGGCCTTCGTAATAGCGCGCGTTCGAGGCCGACACGTTAGCGGCCGTCTTGTAGCCAGTCACCGACTCGAAGCGGACGTTGGGAAAGTCCCGGGCCACCTTGAGCGTGGGCTCCATGTAGCCAAAGCTGGGGGTGAAGATGATCTGGTGGCCCTGCTGGGCCAGGTCGCGGATCACGCGCTCGGCATCCGCCCCTTCGGCCACATCGGCCACAAAAGTGGTCCTGACCTGCTGGCCCAGGGCCTGCTCCACGGCCTTGCGGCCCTCGTCATGCTGCTTGGTCCAACCCGCCTCGGTGATGGGCGAGACATAGACAAAGCCGGCCTTGACCGGTGGCGTCACCGGCGTGGATTGTGCAAAAGAAAAGGGAGAGAAAAAACAGGCGGCCACGAGCGTGGCTGCGAGGTTTTTGTACATGGTGGTCCTCTACATGGCCCCGGGGATGGAAGAAACAAAACCCGCCGGGGCGCGGGTTTGGCGCGATTGTAGCGGCTCGAAATCAGTCCTGTTCGGCGAAGGTCTGGAACACCTGCTTGAGCTGGTGCATCCAGCGGTGCTTGTCGGCCTCAGGGGCGAAGCTGGCCTCGATGCTGTTGGCGGCCAGGCGGTAGGCCTGCGGGGCGCCCAGGTGCAGGGCGGCAAAGGTCTGCAGGTAGTTGTCCAGCAGGTAGCCGCCAAAATACGCCGGATCGTCGGAGTGGATCGTCACCCGCACACCGGCTTCCAGCATGCGGCCGAGGTTGTGCTCGGCCAGCGCCTGGAAGACACACAGCTTGAGGTTGGAGAGCGGGCAGACGGTGAGCGGGACCTGGGTGTCCACCAGGCGCTGCATCAGTGCGGCATCGTGAATGGCCTGCACGCCATGGTCGATGCGCTCGACCTGCAGCACATCGAGGGCGCTCCAGATGTAGGCGGGCGGCCCCTCCTCGCCGGCATGGGCCACCGCATGCAGCCCCAGGGCACGGGCACGGGCAAACACGCGGGCGAACTTTTCGGGCGGATGTCCGACTTCGCTCGAATCCAGCCCCACGCCGATGAAGTGCGCCCGCCAAGGCAGGGCCGCCTCCAGCGTGGCCAGGGCTTCGTCTTCGGACAAATGCCGCAAAAAGCACAGGATGAGGTCGGCGCTGATGCCCAGCTGCGTGCGCGCATCGGCACAGGCGCGGCTCAGGCCCTCGATCACCGCCTGCATAGTCACACCGCGCGCGGTGTGGGTTTGCGGATCAAAGAACAGCTCGGCCCGCACCACACCGTCGGCCTGGGCGCGTTTGAAATAGGCCCAGGCCATGTCGTAGAAATCCTGCTCGTGCAACAGCACGCTGGCCCCGGCGTAGTACAGGTCCAGAAAGCTCTGCAGGTCGGTGAAGGCATAGGCCGAACGCAGGGCCTCGACGCTGGCATAAGGCAGCGGCACGCCGTTGCGGCGCGCCAGCGCAAAGATCATTTCGGGCTCGAGCGAACCTTCGATGTGGATGTGCAGCTCGGCCTTGGGCATGGCCCGCAGCAGCTCGGGCAAACGGTGGGGGGCGATGGCATGGACTTTGAACATCGGGTGCTCCGGGGCATGTGTAGCCATGTTACGCCAGCGCCCGCAAACCCCACATGAAAAAAGGGCTGCCGAAGCAGCCCTTGGGTACAGCCGATCCCTGCAGGATCACTTGCCGCTCGGCACCTTGCCTTCCACGCCCTTGACGTAGAAGTTGACGCCACCGAGGAACTTGTCATCGGCCACAGCGTCCTTGGCCAGGACTTCCTTGCCATCCTGACCGACGATCGGGCCCTTCCAGATCACGAAGCTGCCGTCTTTCAGGCCAGCACGGATCTCGTCGACGCGCTTCTTGGTGTCTTCGGGCACGTCAGCAGCCACGGAAACCATGTCGATCGCGCCTTCCTTGACACCCCACCACACGCCGCTGTTGCCGGTCCACTTGCCTTCGAGCGCATCACGCACGGCCTTGATGTAGTAAGGACCCCAGTTGATGATGGCCGA
>JACCDM011256587.1_pt1 | contig 10948 bp, 12 predicted proteins | sample 7445851 | NCBI WGS metagenome assembly JACCDM01 (sample SAMN15323438, study PRJNA562643) | freshwater metagenome | isolation source: river surface water | place: USA:Blue River Watershed | collected 2017-08-16
TCGCGGGTTCGAGCACCGTCGTTCACCCCAAGTTTTTCTTCTCAAAATTTATGTAAAGAGAGTCGGTTCATATGATCTTCTACGTAGTTGTAGAAATCCCAGCCGGATCTCGAAATAAGTACGAGATTAATCACGATACTCACGAAGTCCGCCTTGATCGCATGCTCTTTACCGCAACTCGCTTTCCTCATGATTACGGCTTTGTAAAAAACACCCTCTCAAACGATGGCGACCCCCTTGATGCTTTGATCATGTTGGACGAGCCAACTTTTCCTGGCTGTGTTGTTTCATGCCGCGTAATCGGAATGTTCCGCATGACCGATGAAAAGGGTGGCGACGACAAACTTCTCTGTGTAGCCGCCGGAGATATTCGCAAGAACAATCTCAAAGACCTTTCAGACGTTCCTTCATATGAACTCGATGAAATCAAGCACTTCTTCGAGGTATACAAGACTCTCGAGCCAGGCAAGGAAGTTCACGGTGGAGACTGGGTTGGCCACGATGCTGCCGAGTTGGAGATCCAGGCTTCTTACGATCGTTATAAGGAATCTCATAAGTAATGCAAGCGATTAATAGCGGAGATACAGCTTGGGTTCTTGCAAGTGCTGCGCTCGTACTCTTTATGACGCCCGGTCTTGCAATCTTCTACGGCGGAATGGTCCGTGCGAAGTCCGCGCTCAACATGATGATGATGTCATTTGCCGCAATGGGTGTCACAACAATTATTTGGGTTCTCTACGGTTACTCACTTGCTTTCGGGAAATCTCAAGGTGGCTTCATTGGAAATCTTGATTACCTCGGGCTCTCTTCCACTCTTGATCAAGTAACTGGTCCCGAGGGCCACCAAATCCCAGTTTTAGCTTTCGCAATGTTCCAACTTACCTTTGCAATCATCACCGTTGCACTTCTTTCTGGCGCAATCGCAGATCGCGCTAAGTACGGATCTTGGGTCATTTTCGTTGGAATTTGGATAACACTTGTTTATCTGCCGGTTGCGCACTGGGCATTTGCTGCACAGAACGGTGATGGCGGATGGATTGTCGATAAGTTAAAGGCGCTCGACTTTGCAGGTGGAACCGTTGTTGAAATTAACTCAGGTGCTGCGGCCCTTGCGCTTGCACTAGTTCTCGGAAAGCGCGATGGATTTAAGCGCGATCCGATGCGCCCACACAATATGCCACTCGTTCTTCTCGGCGCAGGAATGCTCTGGTTCGGTTGGTTCGGATTTAACGCCGGTTCCGCACTATCGGCAGGATCTCTTGCAGCGACAGCGATGATCAATACACAGATTGCTACCGCAGCTGCTGCGATGACATGGGTTGCTTACGAGAAGAAGCGCGATGGCAAAGCGACAACGCTCGGAGTTGCATCTGGTGCAGTTGCCGGAGCTGTTGCAATTACACCTGCCTGCGGTTACTTGAACCCACTGGGTGCGCTTATTCTCGGATTGATTGCTGGCGTTCTCTCAGCATGGGCAGTTACTCGCAAATATAAATTTGGCTACGACGATTCGCTCGACGTTGTTGGCGTCCACGGTGTCGGCGGAATCCTTGGAATGCTCGCGATCGGTCTTCTTGCAACCGTTACTGCAAATGAGGCAGGAGCGAATGGGTTATTTAATGGCGGCGGAACAACTCAGCTAACCCGACAAGTTGTAGCAATTGTTGCTGTCGCGCTCTTCTCATTTATGGCTACCTGGATTATCGCGACCGTTATTCAGAAAACCATAGGCTTCCGCGCTTACCGAGATGATGAGCTCAATGGTCTCGATACAACCTTCCATGCTGAATCCGCATATGACATCACCGGCAACTCAAATCGCTACTAATATTGAGATAAGAGAAGAGAGAATCTAATGAAGCTCATCACCGCAATCGTCAAGCCTGCAAAGGTTGATGACATCAAGGTTGCACTCCAAGCCGCTGGTATTGCTGGAATGACTGTCTCTGAAACTCGTGGTTTTGGTCGCCAGAAGGGCCACACCGAGATCTACCGTGGCGCTGAATACACCGTTGATTTCATTCCAAAGGTACGAATTGAAGTATTGGTTGAAGATGCTGAAGCGCCAGCGATTATCGAGACAATCGTGAATACGGCAAGCACTGGTTCAATCGGTGATGGAAAACTTTGGGTTACAAATGTGGAGCAAGTAATTCGTATCCGCACGGGCGAGCGCGGTGGCGACGCTCTTTAATTTATTGGCAGTTGCTGGTTGGGGCACTTTGCAAGAATTCCGATCATTGCGCTTTTCTCTGGCGCTGTTACCCATAACGAGTATTTAGCCTTCACCGCAATCTGCTGAGCAACATAAGCACATCGAAAACTCTTCAATGGTGGAAGCCACGTTGCTGCATCACCATCGCTCTTCTGGGAATTGAGCCGACCCTTCACCGCAAATAAATTTAGTGGATCATTGGCGAGCGCGGTCCGCTCTAATTTCGTAAGCTTGAACGCCCCGGTCTGCCAGGCGTTCGAGAGTGCGACCACATGATCAATCTGGACTTCCATACTTGAGATATTTCCTCGCACGAAGTTGATGGTCTCCCCCGAGTATTTATCCAGCAGAACCCCTGTCAGCACAACGCACTCTCGAGTCTTTGGCTTATATGTGATTGCACTGAGGTCGCGCTTTAAAATATCGTTTCGAGTATCGCAACCATTTCGGTTTACATCGGCCCAGGTCTGGCCAAATTCATCCCTGGAAAATCCAGTCTTCGGTGCTCTGCCTTTTACGGGCAGGGTCTCAAGAATTGCTGTAGCAACCCCTGGATTCGCCTCTGCAGCCTCTATGGACGGGGCTGCCACAATCAAAGATGCGGGTAGAAGAAGCAGGACAATCCGGATTTCCCAGCGAGACATATCACTATCCTCGCGCTGAAAAGGTGGTTAGACAAGCCGCTTGACGCTGGTAGTGTCTGCCCTGCATTCGAAGGTCCGCCTTTGAATGGGCTGTTAGCTCAGTTGGTAGAGCAAGCGACTCTTAATCGCTGGGTCGTAGGTTCGAATCCTACACAGCCCACATAGTAAGTTATTTGCCGGCAGGTTATTTGTACACTGGCAGGATGCAGAATTACCTCTACCTCGTAGCGCTAATTCTTGTAATCAACTCTCTTCCCGCATTTGCTCCGCCTACGTGGGCAATTCTAATTTTCTTCATGATTAATTTTGACCTCAACCCCGTTCTTCTTGTTCTTCTTGGCGTGATCTCCGCGACCACAGGCAGAGCGTTCCTGGCCTGGTACTTTAGAAAATTTGCCCACCTTGTTCCACGCAAGTTCGCAAGAAATATGGACTACGCAGGAAGGTATGTTGAAAGTGGGAGCCTCAAAAAATACTCCTTGCTCGGGCTCTTTCTGATTTCCCCGATCTCATCTGCTCAACTCTTTGAAGCCGCTGGATTGATGAAATCAATTCGAGTTAAACCATTGCTTGCAGCATTTGCAGTTGGTCGCACTATTTCTTATTCAACATATCTAACGGGCGCAAACTTTATTTCAGAATCAACTATCGGCGAGGTTGTCATGCGAGAGTTGAAATCGCCTTGGGCAATCGCCACGCAAATTGCCATGATTCTTGGGCTGGTCGGCTTAGGGCAGATTAATTGGGCAAAGAGGGTTGAAATGCACGCAGAGCGTTATTCGCCTAAATAAGCGCTCTTCATTGCGGCGAGATCAATCTTCTTCATCTGCAGCATTGCTTGAGTTGCTCTTTGCGACCCTTCGGAATCAGGACCGCCGAGATACTTAGTCATCTCTGAAGAGACAACTTGCCAAGAAATTCCAAATTTATCCTTAAGCCATCCGCACTGACTCTCTTGGCCACCATCAGCGGTCAGGATTTCCCAATACTTATCAATCTCTGCTTGATCTTTACATGGGATTTGGAATGAAATTGCTTCGCTGTGCGGAAATTGTGGCCCGCCATTGAGTCCAATAAATGGCTGCCCAAAGATTTTGAAGTTAACGACAATTTCTTCGCCCTGTTTATTGCCCGGAGTATCTGTTGGAGCAATCCAATTATCTGCAACAGAGCTATTGGGAAAAATACTTGTGTAGAAATTTGCCGCTTCACGTGCTTGGCCGTTAAACCACAGACAGGTTGTTAACTCCATTTTATGCTCTTTTCTACTTCGCGAACTTTGGGAGGTGGAGATCGAACTGGATTGATATAACTCGTGTGAGTATTACTACCGCGCCTCCGGCAACAGCACAAATGCCTTGAGATAAATCTAGTTGATTAAGAGCAACGAATGTAATTGCACCCATCATGGAAGAGGTTCCGATTGTTTCACGGTGGAGCAGCACTGGTTCGAGTTGGCACAGAACATCACGAAGCAAGCCACCAGTTACCGCTGTAATCACTCCCAAGATAATTGCGGCATACCAAGCAATATTCTCTTCGAAAGCCAGCTGTGCTCCAGACATTGTTGCAACAGCTAATCCGAAGGTATCCATAATCAAGAGTGTCTTGCCGACGTGTGTTACGCGCCTAAAAACAAGCGTCAAGAGAACTGCAGCGATGATGCTTGCGATAATCCATGGATCGGAAATCCAAATAGGGGTAAGCCCAAGAAAAACGTTTCTCAACGTACCACCAGAGACTGAAGCCACTGCAGCAATAAATGCGATTCCGCCGTAATCCAGCCCTTTATCTGCTGCAACTCGTGCACCAACGAGGGCGAAGACAAATGTAGAAAGAAGATCGAGAATGTGAAGCAAGGACATGCCATAAGAGTACGGAAGTAATCGCAATCTGCACAAAACTGCAAAAAGGTTTCTTTTCCATCACAATTTGCGTGTTTATCTATCAGCCCTGAGCGTGATTGCGTAGAGTTCCGCGCATGGCTCAGATGACAGGATTAAGTAAAGATAAGAATTGGTGGCGCCAGGCTGCCATCTACCAGATCTACCCTCGCAGCTTCGCAGATTCAAATGGCGATGGCATCGGCGATCTAAAGGGAGTCACATCCCGAATCCCTTATCTACAATCCCTGAGCATTGACGCTGTCTGGCTCAGCCCTTTCTATCCATCTGCACTTGCAGATGGTGGTTACGACGTCGACGATTACCGCGATGTAGATCCAAAACTCGGGTCACTTGCAGAATTCGATGAGATGCTCGCTGAACTTCACAAAGTAGGGATTCGAGTCTTCGTAGATATCGTTCCAAATCACTCATCGAATTTACATATCTGGTTTAAAGAGGCAATTGCCTCAGAGCCAGGATCTGCGGCACGAAACCGTTACATCTTCCGCGATGGCAAAGGAGTGAACGGAGAACTTCCACCAGCAGATTGGGTTTCACACTTTGCCCCTTCTGCATGGACTCATGAATCGGCCATGGGTGGAAAACATAATCAGTGGTACATGCACTGGTTTGCACCTGAACAACCAGATTTTAACTTGGATAACCGGGAAGTACACGATGAATTTCTCAAGACGTTAAAGTTCTGGGCAGATCGCGGTGTTGATGGTTTCCGAATCGATGTTGCGCACGCGCTAAAAAAGGACTTGTCTGAACCTCTGAGAAGCATGCCTGTTCATGAAGGACTTGAAGAGCGCGGTAACAAAGGTCAGGGAATCTTGGCTGATCGCAACGAACTCTTTGCAATCTACAAAGAGTGGCGCAAACTCTTCAATCAATATGACCCGCCTCGCGTTGCAGTAGCTGAAGCTTTTGTACACCCAGAGCGCCTACCGCTCTATGCAAGCACAAAGACTCTTGGTCAGTGCTTTGACTTCCGCTTTATCGAAACCCCCTTCGAAGCAAATGCTTACAAGATTGCGACTCAAGAAGCTATTGAACTTGCAGCAAAGAACAAGTCTTCCTGCACTTGGACCCTCTCTAACCATGATCAAATCCGCCATGCCACAAAGATGGGTCTCAACCCTGCCGTAAATCGACGTAGCTGGATGCTTTCCAATGGAACATCTCATCCACTCGATAAGGATTCTGGTACAGCCAATGCTCTAGCTGCGACCGCTTATATCCTGGGCTTGCCTGGCTCTACCTATATGTATCAAGGTGAAGAGCTTGGACTTCATGAAGTAACTGACATCCCGGAGGATCAGATTCAAGATCCTCAATATCTTCGTAACCTCAAAGTTGATAAGGGCCGAGATGGGTGTCGAGTTCCACTACCTTGGACTAAATCAGGAAGTTCGTTTGGTTTTGGAACCGGCGGTGCCCATCTGCCTCAACCAAATTGGTTTAGTGATTATTCTGTGGAAGTCGAAGAGAAAGATTCTCAATCACCACTTTCCATTTATCGTAAAGCACTAGCGCTCCGTAAGGAGCTCATCGCTGAAGAGAAGATTAAGTGGCATAAGACTTCTGATGTCTCGGTACTTCACTACTCTCGACCAAATGGCTGGAATGTAATTACCAACTTCCGCGCAGAAAATTACCAAATGCCAAAGGGCGAGCTTTTACTTACAACTCGCCCTTTGAACAATGGAAAAATTCCTGCCGGTACAACAGTTTGGTTTAAAGCCTAATTAGTTAAGCAACACCGATAATGTCGACGGAGAAGATAAGGGTTTCATTTGGGCCGATAGGTCCAGCACCAGCTGCGCCGTAACCCATTGATGGCGGAAGAATCAAAAGTCTACGTCCGCCAACCTTTGAACCAGGCAGACCTTTCTGCCATCCCTCAACAACTTGAGCTAAGGGGAAAGTTGCAGGCTGTCCGCTCCACGATGATTCAATGATCTTGCCTGTAGACCAAGCCATCAGCGTGTAATGAACTGTAAGTGTTGATGTTGGGAGTACTTCAGCACCGGTGCCGACAATGACATCTTTAGTCGTCAACTCTGCTGGAGGTGTTCCTGAAGGCTTAGAAATTGTTGGCGCTTCTCCCGCTACCGCTGAGACTTCTGGTAGCGCAGTTGCTGTTTCATCGTTACCTGACATTTTAATTCCTCCAAGGACTGTAAGAGCTACGAGAACTACTGCGAAAAAACCTGCGAGAACTTTGCGAACTGTGTTATTAATTTTCGAGCTCCTTAATTAAGTTGAAGTCTCCGCCACCGAGCTGTCCTTGGTCGCGATACATTTCAAGTTTCTGACGGGTATCTGCAATATCTAGATTGCGCATCGTTAGCTGACCAATTCGATCTGTAGGGCCAAATGCAGCATCTTCCGTGCGCTCCATCGATAACTTATCTGGGTGGTAGCTAAGTCCTGGACCAGTTGTGTTGATTACCGAGTAATCATCTCCACGACGAAGGCGAAGAGTTACTTCGCCGGTAATTGCAGATGCAACCCAACGTGTCAGTGATTCACGGAGCATGAGACTCTGTGGATCTAACCAGCGACCTTCATAAAGTAAACGGCCCAATCGGCGACCTTCTGCGTGATAGTTCGCGATTGTGTCTTCATTGTGAATTGCGGAGAGCAAACGCTCGTAAGCAATAAAGAGCAGAGCCATTCCTGGCGCTTCATAGATGCCACGAGACTTAGCTTCAATAATTCTATTTTCAATCTGATCAGCCATTCCTAGGCCATGACGGCCGCCAATTTTGTTCGCTTCATTCATGAGCGCTACAACATCGGTAAATTCTTTCCCGTTGATTGCAACAGGGCGCCCCTGAACATACTGAATTTTCACATCTTCCGATTGGATTGAAACGGCTGGATCCCAGAACTTAACTCCCATAATTGGAGAAACAATTTCAATAGAAGCATCGAGGTTCTCTAGATCTTTAGCTTCGTGGGTTGCGCCCAAGATATTCGCATCGGTGGAGTATGCCTTTTCAACGCTATCGCGGTATGGAAGCTTGTTAGCGACCAACCATTCAGACATCTCTTTACGTCCACCAAGTTCGCGGACAAAATCAGCATCGAGCCAAGGCTTGTAAATTCTCAAGTTTGGATTAGCAAGTAAGCCATAACGATAGAAGCGCTCTATGTCATTGCCTTTGTAAGTCGATCCATCGCCCCAGATCTCTACCTTGTCAGCCAACATCGCACGAACTAAGAGAGTGCCAGTAACAGCGCGCCCAAGAGGGGTTGTATTGAAGTACTGCTTTCCGCCACCACGAATGTGAAATGCTCCGCAAGCGATTGCTGCTAAACCTTCTTCAACAAGTGGCGTCTTGCAATCTACGAGTCGAGAAATCTCTGCGCCATATTCTTTTGCGCGGCTTGGAACTGATTCGATATCTGGCTCATCGTATTGGCCAAGATCTGCGGTGTAGGTACATGGGACTGCACCCTTTGAGCGCATCCAAGCCACTGCAACAGATGTATCTAGGCCTCCGGAAAAGGCGATTCCAACTTTTTCACCAACAGGCAGGGATGCAAGTACCTTCGACATGTTGCGAAGTCTAACGGTTGATAAGTGATGCGAGTGCTGGTTTAACTTTCCAGAGGGCGAGGAGATCCTCATATTTAGCCTCATCTGATGGATCTGGTGTTGCGCCAGTCTTAACTGCTCGAATCATGAGATTTCGTGGGGTGTGCTCTCCCCCGATGAACTCGATTGCTTCAACCCGGTAACCCTTCAATTTCATTATCTGCATTCGGATTGCATCAGTTAGGAGATCTCCTAAACGCTCTTTCATAATTCCATTTCGCGTCACCAGCGACCAAGGTTCTGGTATCTCGTTCATCTGAGCCTGGATATCGTGGTGACAACATGGTGCAAACAAAGTTAACTTTGCTTCTTTGTTGATGGCCCATGCAATGGCATCATCAGTAGCTGTGTCACAAGCATGAAGCGCGATAGCGACATCAGCGCTCTCTAACTTCGTATCACTGATTTCCTCTGCACGAAATTCAATGCTTGATTCGATACCTAAAGCCTTTGCGATTTGATTATTTCGATCTCTTGCTTGGGTGCGGATATCGATACCAATGACCTTAACTGGGATTCCCTGTGCTCGAAGATATTGGTGTGCGGCAAAAGTTAGATAGGCGTGGCCGCAACCTAAATCCACAATCGTTAGAGGCCGAGAATCCGTGGGAGCATTAATCTGACCAGCAGCGATTGCGGCCATCAAAGTCGGTGTCAATAATCGTAGGAACTCTTCTACTTGCTTGTACTTATCGGATTTGCTTGGCTTGAGATTCCCATTGGAATCCGAAATTCCCACAGCGATGAGAAATGGATCCGAGGAGTCCAGTAATCGAGCCTTACTTCGATCGTGGCTAAGTTCTCGCTCTTTAATCACTTTCTCTCTATGTATAAGCGGATCGCCCTTCTTTGTAATTCGAAGATTTAAAGTGTCGGTGGTTTGCTCAAGAAGGACATTTGCAAACCCCGACCGAATCAACTCGGAAAAAGGAGTCTGAGCCGGAGGGTAATTCTTTGTTGTCATTTGCCTGCCATCGCTATGGCTGACTTGAATTTGAATTCCACCTTTAATTTCAACAGGACGCATGTCAATTCGCTCATGAGCAGTTTGCATATTTCTTCTGCGGCCAGATAAAACAACACGAACCAATGAAGCAGTATCTAAAAATCTATCTTCTAACTCATTGAAGACTTCTTCAAGATTTTTCTCACTCACATTGAAGAGTTTAGTCTTTTACTAATGGAAGGTCGACTGCTATCTCAAGGCCACCAAGAGAACTCTTTCGAAAGGCCAGACTTCCATGGAGTTTCACGATTACTGCAGACATGATGCTCATCCCAAGACCAGAACCACCATTTTCCCGGGAGCGTGACTTGTCGAAACGTGCAAGTGAGCGAATATTCTCCTGATATGCGCTCTCGGGAAGCCCTGGCCCTCCATCTGCAATCAGAATCCTGACAGATTTTCCAGTTCGTTTGCATGAAATCGCGACTGCATCATCCTTGGCGGTATGGCGCATAATGTTTGTAAGAGCATTTTGAATAAAGCGCGCCAGATAATCCCTAGGTGCCATTACTTCAATTCCATCTTCGATCTCGAGCGATACTTCTCTCTGCGGGTTAAGGGTTTTAAAATCCATACCGTGTGCTTTTAGAATCTCGCTTAAATCGATTTTTTCAACATCTCGCGAACCTGATTCTCCGAGCTCTGCCAAGAGCAATAAATCCTGAATAAGATTCTCCATACGTTTTATCTCAGAACTCACCCGCGAAAACGCGCGCTCTTGATCAGCATCAGATGTCAGTTGCTTCTTACTTAACATCTCCACGTAGCCCTTAACGACCGTTAGTGGAGTTCTGAGTTCATGTGATGCATCACCGAGGAACTCCTGCATGCGAGCGAGGGATGCGACATCACTGCGGCGATTGACCCGCCTGAAGTAGAAGAAGAGGAGTAAGCCTGCGGCAGAATCTACGATGATGGTGAAGCCGGCCAATGATCGAATATTCGAGTGAAAATGTGAATCAATGGCCGAGACTGACCTAGCAATCAGTAGGTAATCCCCGTTTGTGATAGGGACGCTGCGAAGTTGGAAAGGCGAAGGTCCGCCGATTCTGACAGGTCCTTGCGCCGCTTCGCGAACTTTTTCGAGCTCTGGAGCTCCTAAATACTTTAGCGATGACTCATTGATTATTGTTTCTTGACCCTGGCGGGTTAGCAAAGTCAAAGTTATATTGAGTGTCAATTGCTCAATTGCAAAGAGCGCCGCGCCAACTGATTGTCGTGGATTATCGATTGCTGCCTGAGCGACAAAGTTGATTGAACCATTTACTTCTGAAATTTCTGAGCCTCGGGTGTGGACAGCCGAGTAACCACCAATTCCGACAGTAACAAATGTGATGAGAAGTAAGGTAACGAAACTAGTGCGAGAAGAGTTTGAGGTTTTCACTTCTTCTCCGCGTTCAGCTGGAATCCGACCCCTCTAATTGTGCGAATTCCTTCAAAACCGTCGCGGTGAAGCTTCTTTCGAAGGTAAGAAATATAAGTATCGACAACCGTACTTTCAGATTCAAAAGTAATTCCCCATACTTCATCAAGCAAGTGCGATTTACTGAGAACACGTCCCTTGCTTTCGAGAAGAACTTGTAACAA
>JACCDM010982957.1_pt1 | contig 10941 bp, 12 predicted proteins | sample 7445851 | NCBI WGS metagenome assembly JACCDM01 (sample SAMN15323438, study PRJNA562643) | freshwater metagenome | isolation source: river surface water | place: USA:Blue River Watershed | collected 2017-08-16
GTACTGGTTGGGCTCATAGCGTGCCGCTGCGCGATGGGTCTGGCGAGATCCAAATCAGACGGCTACACATGTAGAACTGTACGAAAAAGGCTTGTGGACGGGGGTTCAAATCCCCCCAGCTCCACCAACACAAGGTCCAAAGGCGTCTGATAGAAATGTCGGACGCCTTTTTTCTTGTTTATTTTCAATGGGTTACGTGGATTTTGAGACATTTTTCGTCCATCTGTGTCCATCTGATGCCAGGATTTGCTTGGGGTACGAGTCGGGGTATTAATTCGAAATTGGTGTCAAAATCGGTTCTATACCCCGGTCGGGTCAAGGAGCCGCCATGTTGACTGATCTCGAATGCCGCAAGGCCACCTGTCCGACGGGCAAGAAGCACGTCCGTCTCAATGACGGGGGTAGCTTGTATCTCCAGGTTGACGCCAATGGCTCTAAGCGTTGGTTCCACAAGTACACTTTCCTCGGCAAGGAAAAGCTGATGGCTCTGGGCAAGTACCCACAGGTCACGCTGACCGCGGCGAGACGGTTGCGTGACGAGGCCAAACTCCTTAGGGCCACAGGCGTGGATCCCATGGGGCAGCGCAAGATCGAAAAGCTCAAGGCCATGAACCCCGCGGGTGATTCGTTCCGTGTGGTCGCGACGGAGTGGCGCAAAAAGCAAGTCAAGAGTTGGAGTCCTGTACATGCAAAGCGAATCGAGCGCATGTTGGACCGCGATCTGTTCCCTTACCTGGGTGACCGAAAAATGAATGACATCGTGCCGATGGAAGTTCTGGCCGTGTTGCGCAAGATTGAAGCTCGGGGCGCCATCGAAACGGCAGACCGTAATCGAGGTTTGTGCAGTCTGATCTGGGCATACGCGATTTCGACGGGGCGAGCCGAACATGACGTGACCTCCTCGCTCAAGGGCGCCTTGACACCCTACAGGACCAAGCACCTGGGTGCAATCACAGACCCGGTCAAGCTGGGGGAGTTGCTCCGCGCCATACAGGCCTACCGTGGTGGGTTGATCGTGAAAACCGCTTTACAGCTCTCACCGTTGTTGTTTCAACGCCCTGGCGAGTTGCGTGCCGCTGAGTGGTCGGAGTTTGATCTCGACAACAAAATGTGGACGGTGCCGGCTAAGCGAATGAAGCGATCAGTGCATGGCAAGGAAAACGGCGAAGATCACCTAGTTCCGCTTTCTACGCAGGCCGTCGAATTGCTGCTGCCCTTGCAGGCGCTTACTGGGCATGGTCGCTTGGTTTTCCCCGGTGAGCGAAGTCACGATCGCTCCATATCCGAGAACTCAGTGCGGGTGGCTTTGATTACCATGGGTTTCACGTCAGACCAGCAAACTTGGCATGGCTTTCGTGCGACAGCGAGGACGATGCTGGCTGAGCGCTTGAATTACGAGCCATCAGTCATCGAGGCTCAGCTTGCGCACTCCGTTCCCGACTCCCTAGGAAGGGCGTACAACAGGACCACATACATCGACAAGCGAGTCGAGATGATGCAGGCCTGGGCTGATTACTTGGACAAGCTGGCCGCGGGTGCGGAGGTCATTCCGCTAAGAGCTGCGTGAATCTTCTGGTTGAGTGGAGGTATTGACCGGAGCGGTTTCAGTCACGCTCGATCTTTGCCAGGTCAGGCGATAGTTTGCCGATCGCTGCCTGCCATTTTGCATGAACTTTTTCACCCAACAGCTCGAGAACAAGCAGCTTGCGCACGTAGCTCGAGGCATCGAGTCCATGCAGCCTGGAGACTTCCATCAAATCGTCCTTCATCTTCGACGGTAACGCTATTGTGATGTCCTCATCGCTCTTGCCGATTTCGCGTAGATCCCCGCTGGTTGTCCTGTCTCTGCTGAAGCGGATCTCGCTCTCTTCCATGATGAATGCGTTGCCGTTCTTGCTTGCAGTGGAAGCCGGTTTGCACAGCGACTCGTATGCGATATGACCGTAGAGGTGAATGAAGATGAAAGCTCGCATCAGGTCGGGTCTGCTGGCGGCTCTCTCCACGCTCAGCCAGTTCAAGCGATCAACCAGCAACTGGGGTAGCCATACCTTCAGGCTGGCGTCATTGGTCTTGAAGTCCTCATGACGAGGTAGCTGCTCTGGCTTCGGGGCGGGGGTCGAGATTCGATTCCCGCGTCTTGAGAAGGGCCACATCTACACCTCTTCTGCTGAAAAAGTAATCAGGGGAGTTTCTCCAGCCGCCTGGAGTTGAACCGTAGGATACAGCACATGAACTGCTTGGTGGGTCAGAACCAGCCAGCAGTCATCGAATGACCCGCGTCAAGGGTTCGGTAGGGATTTGCCCGTTGTCGACCGCTGGCGTGGTGCTGGGAACGACTAACAGGAGAAGTCGATGAAATCCATCGTTAATGTCGCAGCTCATCGAGCTGTCAGCAATGCCGAAGCAGGCGAGCAAAGCAGTGGTCAAGGTCGCGGGGCCCATCAATCCATAAGGTTGTATCGACTGCCCGACGTTCTGGCTCGAATTCCCGTATCCAAATCAAGCTGGTTCGCCGGAATCCAAAAAGGCCTCTATCCCCGAGGTCACAATCTCGGTCCTCGCACCACCGTCTGGCGAAGTGACGACATTGATCAACTGATCGCGACCGTCACGCAAGTTGAGTCTACATGGCAGGGGGTCATATGAGCCGAGATGATTTTCAGAAAATTCCGCTTGAGCTACGGCAGATACCTCGGTGGATCGTGTGGAAGGACGAGGGTGGCAAGGGCAAGATCCCGCACTCGGCTGTCACCGGCCGAAAAGTCAACATAACGAAAAAGACGGCAGGCTGTGAATTCCAGTTGGCCGAAGAACGACTTTTACGTGGGGGATATTCTGGCCTGGGCTTTATTCTGAATGGTGACGGTATTGTCGCCATTGACCTCGACGACTGTGTATCCAGTGGTGTGATTGATGCAGGCGCATACGGGGTACTGCAAACACTTGGGTTCGGCTACGTCGAATACAGCCCAAGCGGTCGCGGCGTGCACATGTGGGGGCGTAGTGAAACAGTCAGCCCTGGTCGTAGGGGGAAAGTCAATGGTGTCAGTGTTGAGCTGTATTCGGACCTGCGGTATATCACTGTGACGGGAGATGCAGTGTTGACGATGGAAGGCGACGGGTTGTCAGTCTTGCCGGGATACGACACTGTTTTGGGGCTGCTACGTCGATCGTCGGCCCTCAAGAACTGTAAAAAGCAGTTGGCGACACCCAGAGTTGAATCGAATCCAGCCGTCTCGATCTTTACACAAGAGATCCAAGAAGATCAAGAGCAACAGGTATTACAGGATATTCAGGAGTTTCAAGACATAAAGGTTACGCAGGACTCTCAAGCAATTGGCCTGACTCCAGAAGCAGAGTTTGACTTCCCGTCGAGTTGTCATGTTCGTGGCGTAGGGCAACGCCACCATTTGGTTTTTCAGCTTGCTCGGTGGCTCAAGTCACGGTTTCAGGAGCCAAATGAAGAGCTTTTGCGAACTTGGGTCAAAGCATGGCATACGCGTTTCCTGGCGAACATAAGAACCAAGAATTTCGACTATACGTGGGCTGAATTCGTTAACGCATGGAGGAGTGTTCGACATCCGATGGGTGAGGTGCTGGACCTCGCGATCGGCAACCCTTGTCCACTTGAGCCCTGGATGGAGGATCACGGACTTGGACCAATCGTGGATCAATTGCTGGGGCTTTGTCTTCGCCTGGCACATAACAGCGAGGATGGTGTTTTCTTTATCGCCAGTCGACCATTGGCAGAGCGGTTGGGGTATTCGCACCAGACAATCAATACAAATCTAAATCTGCTCGTGAGCTATGGCTATTTGATGCGCACTTACAAAGGCCACACAGGTCGGGCCTCTGAGTACCGAATTGGATTGGCACGGGTAGACCCATTTGTGACCTGATGGAAATGGGGGGCAGGCTGGTGACAGTAACTGACTTACATGGCGTTGCAGAGCAGGCTACGTCTGGAAACCAGCCTTGGCAACCAAGGTCGCGGCAGCTCCGATGGGGATGTTTTTCCATGTCGATTCAACGAAAACGCGGTGCAAATCGATAGCTGCTGATGCAGGGACGGCGGTCGTTCTGTTAACTGTGTTCTGGCTTATGGCGACTTTGGTAACCGGCAGCATTGGTTGTGAGAAGTTGAAAAATAGCTGCAGTTCTGACAGGGGGTGTTGGCTGCGTACTGAGTTTGCGTACTTTCCCTGGCGTATGGCTGCAGCTCAGTCTGGAGGTGTTGCATAACGCTTTGCATTCATCGAACTCGGTTACCTCACGACTGTGATGGTTGACTATTTTTCGTTCAGCTGTCACAATTTGCAAAACATCAAGAGTCGGGACTGACGCCCGCACCAGCCTGCCGCATTCCGGGTAAGGTGGTCCAGCGATGTGGCTTTTGGCGACAGCCAGAGGCAATGAAGCCGGAAAAGCGTCAACCCGCCTTGTGCGGGTTTTTTCGTTTTTGATGTTGATCGGCTTGGTCCACCGGCGCAAAGTGCGTACCGGACCGGAGTGAATTTGTTCCTGATTGCCGGCTCCGCACTCGCAACACGGCTAAAACACGGGAGGCCATATGGTCTACAACGCACGGGCTCGTCGCGCCCAAATCTCGCTGTCGGGTGTTCTGCCCGCCTTCCTAGAAACCAGCCGTGCCTACCTGGGCCTGCCACGATCAACACACCACCGACAGCTAATCATCGTCGCCAGTGAATTCGTCGACCCCATTAGCTATCGAGTTCACGCTCGGGTTTCTCAGGGAAGGGTGCCAGCATGAGCTCTACACCCACCACCTGGTTCGATGTCGATGAAACCGGCCTCCTGACCGACACATCCGTCCCTGATCCCAGGACCCGTGCCGAGGTCTTTGAGCGCATCGGACAGGGCGAGTTCCACGACGCTGACGGCTTGATCGAACTCATCCGGTCTTGTCAGCCTCTGGCCAATCACTTTCGACGCCTGAGCCTTGAGTACATGGATGACATCGCCGATGCGTCAGAGTTTCTCCGAAATCTGCCAGCTCAGAACACTATTCGCACAGGCACTCAGCACCTGATCCTACGTGCCCTGCAAAAGGATCCCGAGGAAGGCTGGGAGCAGTGGGTCGAGTACAGCGGCGATGCCAGCCTGGAGGCGTTTCGGCATATCGTGCACGACTGGCTGGGCGACGAGATTGACTGGTGTGAGCACGACCACTTCGACAACGTCTGGAACGGCCAAACGGCTGCGTTTGGATATTTCCTGGACATGCCTCGCTCTACCCTTAAAGAGCTGGGTCTGCGGCTTTCCGATGGTGGCCGTCCTGGCCGCCAGGTTGCTGAACTTACCAAGGATCTGGTCCAGACCAATGAGCTCGCCAAGCGCTTGGGTCTTCCCTGCCGATTCTGTTCGGCATCTCCAGCCGCTGCTGCTGTCGTTTCAGGAGCAAAGCATGTCTGACCCGCGCACGGACGGCGCCGCACCCACCAGCACCACACCGATTGCCGACCTGAATTGGCTGGTGCGTTACGCGGCTCACTGCGGATTTCATGCCGGGGACGACCTGACCATGATCCATGCGTTACGTCACGCCTTCGGTGGTGGCGGCTGGCGAGTCCTGTGTCGCACGCCCAAGGCACAGTTCCTGCCGATCCTGCGCAATCGGGACTTGTCCATTCACTCGCTCATGACCTACTGCCGGCGTCTGTCCGAAAACAATTTCGTATGGGCCCCACGTGCTCAACTGTTGGAGCATTTTCTGACCCAGCGCCGAGCGTATTTCAATCTGCCGTGCCGCATTCCGCAAGATGAGGATTACATGCTCATGCGGATCGCGGACCGGGAGGCGTCGTTGCGCGAGCGGGACATCGCGCTGGTCAGCAACTGGGTCAACCAGGCAGGCATCAACTTGACCTTGCGCAACAAATGGTCATCGCTTGTAGCTCGGGCGAAGGCGTATCGCGAGCGTGAGCAGGTGGAACTCGCGGCAGAGAAGTCCAAGCCCTGGTACTTCTACTGTCGTACCACCGATTGGCGTGGCTACGTCATAGAGCCCATTCAAAACAGCGCGGAGCTTTGGTTGGAGGGGACGATGCTTGGCACATGCTTGTACAAGCTGCGTCATGAATGCAACGCATTGAATCCCAGTCGGTTTTTCAGCATCAGGCGAGGTGGAAAGCGAATCGCGACCCTGGAGCTCACCTGGCACAAGCCACGCAAAGAGTTCATCGGCATGGACCGCGAGCTCGGGCGCTGGGAAATCCGTGACCTTCGACTGTCCTACAACCGATTGCCCCACGCGCATTTGCAAGAAGCGATGGAGGGCTTCGCTTCCATGTTCAACTTTTGGAGCAAACGCTCTGGACGTATGCCGCCAGGGCATGTAGAGGAGATCAGGCGCCGGATCAAGCGCTTGAGCCACAGCAACAAACCATCCGCCTGGAATTTATCGTTTCCGGTCCAATGAGGGCTGTAACTCCTCGAGTCGCTTGTGCAAGGACTTGAGGAGGTGTTCCTGATCCTCGGGTGGCAATTCATTCACCGCCAAGATGATTGAGGCCAAACGGTCGTCATCGCAGTACAAGTAGCCCAACGGCACACCGAGCGCTTCGGCGATGGCTCTGGCCGTCTTGATGGGGGGCTCGTGCATACCGCTCTCGTAGCGGCTCATCCTGGCGCTGGCTACGGCCTCATCGAGTCCGATGTGCACCCCTAGCTTGTCTTGAGCAATTCCCATGCGCAACCTCGCCTGCCTGAGTCGGCGCGCAAACACCGACGGGTTGATGGACTGGGAAGGGCGCTGGTTACTCACCCTTCGATTCTCGTAGATTTCAGTGTATCATGCTCTTCGTAAAACGTAGATTAATTTGATGAAGGAGCACATCGTGAAAGTAATCAAATCTTGGCTTTTAGCTCTGTGTGTTGGCCTTGTGAGTGCATGCGGTGGAGGGGGGGCTTCATCATCCGGCGCAATTCAGTCGGCAGAGGGGCTTTGGCAGGGCAATACCTCAGACGGCTACAACGTGACTGCGGCTGTATTGGAAAACGGTGAGCTGTGGGCACTTGTATCAAGCTCAAGTGGCGTTGTTGGCTTCATGAATGGGGTAACCAGCGTCGCAGGCTCCGCGGTTACAGGTAACGAGACGAGCTACAACCTCGTGAATAACACCTATGTCGGGCAAACCTTTTCTGGAAGCGTGACCTCCAAGAGTAGTCTGGCGCTTTCATCAAGCAGCGGATCGTTTAATGCAACGTATCAATCTGGCTATGATCAGGCTCCTGCAGGGTTGGCCGCTATGGCGGGTACATATTCTGGTTGGTTGGCATCAGTGAGTGGGACGTTTTCACCTTCTTCGGTAGTCACGATTTCGTCCACTGGTCAGATTTCATCGCCAGGAGCACCCTGCAGTGCGAATGGATCTATCACACCACGTGCGAGCGGTAAGAACGTTTACAACGTGACGATCGGCTTTGCCGGAGCCTTGTGTTCAGCATCGGCGACCACCTTGTCTGGGATTGCTGTCTACAGCGACTCGAGTGGCGTGCTCGTCGTCTTGGCCCTCAACTCAAGCAAGAGCGATGGGCTGGTCTACTCGGCTACAAAACAAACAAACGTTGCAACGACATTCCCGTTGCGAGCTGGATACCAGGCCTTCTTGACGCAAGCACTGACGAGTAACTATGCCATTAGCGGCACTTGCACTGGGACAGCAACGGAAAGTCGAACAGCTGCAACAGCAGCCACCTTTGAGGGAGTTGCCGGCTATACCACCACCACTACGTTGACTGGAAGCTACAGCAACTGCACACCTGCAACTTTCGCTGGAACATCTTCGTCGTACTATGACAGCAACTACAAACCGACTGGGACGTCTATCACAGGCACTGAGTATGGCGTCTTCACGAGCGCGATTGACATGCCTACGACGGTTTCTGTCGGTGACACAGCACAATTCGGGACCGTTGATGTCTACTCTTCAAATACCAAGCTGACAAAAACGGGCATGCGCGTGCTGAGCTACGTGGTCGAGCCAGGGGCCACATCAAATGATGCGGTGGTCAATCTGATTGCGCGTGCCTACAACCTGAGCAATCAGCTGCTGTTCACGCAGCAAAGTCGATTCCGATTGACGTCATCGGGGGGGCTGACACCGGTCTCGGTGGACATCCAGTACAGCACGACCAGTAGCACGCATTTGGTTTGGACAAAAATCTAGTTGCCACAGCCATAAGCTCTTGAGCGTCAGTGGGCAACAGCAATCTCTCGCCAATCAGTTGTGTAGCCGGGGGACAATCGCTCTTGCTTCATTGTCCATTGACGTTTTTTTTCTGCGGTGCCCGCACTTGCCAATCGTACGGTGCCTCGACCATATCGTAGGTTGAGACTGTCCAGCGCTTGCTTCAGGCGTGTTCGACTGACAGGCTCTTCGTCCCCAAGACTAAAACACAGTTGCAAGGTGCTATCGGGTTGCAGATACATGAGCATTACTCCCGCTTTGGCATACCGATAGCCTGGTCGGTAGATGTGTCGCGCGATCGCACATGCGATTTCTGTGATGTGTCCGCTGTCACTTGTCGGTGAGGGCAGGGGATGGTTCTGTAAGCGCTGTGCTGCCGGTCATTTTGACGAAAAGGGCTGGTACGGATGAATGCCATGATCTGGTTGGCATGGCTGTTTTGTCGTCGCAGCTTTTCAGCGGCACGAGTTGCAAACTCGGTAATCGCTTCCAGCAAGTCATCGAGTTCGGTGACCGGGTTACCAAATGAGCGTGTGCATGCGATTTGTTGCTTGTCAGGTGCCACCTCGTCCAAACTCAGGCAAGCAGTGCCGTTGAGCTCACGAACCGTCTTCGCCAGTACGATCGACCAGCGCTTTTGTGCAGTGACTGGATCCAAGTTCGCCAAATCCTGGGCAGAGCGAATGCCCATCTGGTTCAGCTGCTGGCTTAACTTGGGGCCAACGCCCCATATATCGCCAACCTCTGTGGCTGCCAGCAAGGCTCGCAAATTTTTCACTGACAAAGATCCCAAGTGGCAGACCTGGGCCAGTTCTGGTGGATAGCTGCCAGGTTTACGCTCGGCGCTTTTGGCAATGTGGTTGGCCAGCTTGGCCAAGGTTTTGGTGGGCCCGATGCCAATGCATGTGGGCAGACCGGTCCATTGATGGATGCGCGCTCGGATCTTTTGTGCCCGCAGCACCAAGTCGCCACGGATGCCTGCCAAATCTATGAAGCACTCATCGATGCTGTAGACCTCTTGTCGATGACCAAGGCCAGCAGCCAAGCTCATCATGCGGTCGCTCATGTCACCGTATAAGGCAAAGTTGGCTGAGAAGGCAACAAGACCCGCATCCTGTTGCAGGTGACGAATCTGAAAATAGGGTGCACCCATTTTGATGCCCAGCGCTTTGGCTTCATCACTTCGGGCAATTGCACAGCCATCGTCATTCGATAGCACCACTATGGGGCGGCCAACCAATCGGGGCTGAAACACGCGCTCGCAGCTCGCATAGAAGTTGTTTCCGTCCAGCAGGGCAAACATGGCTTGCAGGGGCAAATTCAGATGTGCTGATGAATAGTGGCGACGACAACGCCCCAGATCTCCACGGTTTGACCATCCTTGGGGTCGATCACTGGAAAAAGGGGGTTTTCAGGCTTCAAGCGCAGACGATCACCTCGCAGATTCAAGCGCTTGCAGGTGAACTCGCCATCAACGACTGCGATCACGATGTGGCCATGCTGAGGTTTGATGGCTTTGTCGACCAGCACGACTGCACCGTCCAGGATGCCTGCATCTCGCATTGAATCACCCTGGATGCGGACAAAAAAGGTTGCCTGGGGGTGACGCACCAACTGGCTCATTAACTCAATGCGCTCAACCTGGTGATCTTCTGCAGGGGATGGAAAACCAGCTTGTACACGAACGCTTGCCGCTTGTACCCAGATGGGCGTCATGGGAACGGGAGCGGGATTGAAGTAGGGCAGGGTCAGAAATGACATTTTCAATATACTGTTGATTCATACAGTATACTGCGGGCATCAGGGAATTGCAGTTGCCTGACAACCCGGCGTATTCAGCGAATGCACGGTCTGCCTTGTGCCCTCTGCTGCGAAGCAGGGGGCACATTGCACAGAGGAGCCACTTCTTTTGAAGGCATAAATGTGCCAACAAGCGATGTCTGTTTTGCAGCGTTCTCGGTCATCAGCCCGGTCGGGCGGGATCACGCTAACTGCCACATTGCCGTCGTTGCTGCATAAAAAGGGCAACGTCGCGAACGACTGAAATGAGTGCAGGTGCCGTCATCCGCGCAGGGCAACGCGAGCGCAAGGCCCGGCTAGGCGCACGGCACTTAGGTCAACTCAGCCAGGCGCACGCCGCGGAAGGACTCACTCTGCTGGAGGGCGGCGCTGCGGCGATCACCCAGGTCTACAAGCGCGTCTAGCACTCTTAGTAGCTTTCGGGCCAAAGCGAGCGGCAAAGGGTATTGATTGTCGGCATGCGCTTGAACCAGCGCCGCTATCCGCGCGGGCACCGACGAGCCTTTCCATATCGTCGGCAAATGTCCGTCCATGATCTGCGACAGCACTAGGTCGGCGAACTGCGCGGTCGGAAAGGCCGGGCCGGAGCGTTCGCACAGTGTGACGAACTTGCTCGCGACGTACGGGTGCCAGCCGGCGGCACGCACCATGTGCTCGACAAGCGGCAGCACCTTGTCGAGGTCATTCCAAGCGCCGTTTGCGAAGCGCGCAGCGCCCGAAGCCTTTTCGACGACTACGAACAGCAGCGATTCGATCAACTTCGGCAGATGGAAGCCTGCCATGCGTCCATCGTTGTACGGCGAACTACGTAGGTCGTCGTTCTCAAGCGTTCGATCCAGCACAGCCTGCAACAGACGCAGGGTGCCGTCCCTAACCTCACGGGCATCAAGGACTTCACCGCAGACGAGCGACACGGTGAAGGGCTCAAGCA
>JACCDM010334957.1_pt1 | contig 10933 bp, 8 predicted proteins | sample 7445851 | NCBI WGS metagenome assembly JACCDM01 (sample SAMN15323438, study PRJNA562643) | freshwater metagenome | isolation source: river surface water | place: USA:Blue River Watershed | collected 2017-08-16
CTGACGAGGCAGCGTTTGCCAAGAACCGCCGCGTTGAAATCAAATACTGATCTTGAGCTGAAGTCATGACCCTGAAACACTCGGTGTTCTATCGCGCCATTCAATTGGGTTTGGTAGGTTTCTTGGCGGGCTTCAGTTTCATTGCCCACGCGGCTTTGTTTGAAGACAATGAAGCGCGTCGCGCCATTTTGGATTTGCGCCAAAAGCTGGATGTCACGCAGCAAGGTTTGAAGTCCCAAACTGAAGACATTGCTGTGTTGCGCAGAGCATTGTTTGAACTTCAAAATCAAATTGAGGCATTGAAAGCAGAACAGTCTGCACTCCGAGGTGCCAACGAGCAATTGCTGCGTGAGTTAACTGAGATTCAGTTGAAACAAAAAGATGTGTTGCAGACTGTCGACACGCGACTCAGTAAGTTTGAACCCGTCAAAGTTGTGTTGGATGGCTTGGAGTTTCAGGCTGACCCGGCAGAAAAGAGAGAGTTTGAGGCGTCTTTGGCTGTGTTCAGAACAGGTGACTTTGCAGCGGCACAAAACAGTTTGTTGGCCTTTCTGCGCAAGTACCCCACCAGTGGTTACGCGTCATCGACTTTGTTTTGGCTAGGCAACGCGCAGTACGCAACCAAGGACTACAAAGAGTCCATTGTCAATTTCAGAAAACTGCTCAGCATCGCGCCGCAACACGCTCGCGCACCTGAGGCCATGCTGGCCATTTCCAATTGTTTGGTGGAACTGAAAGACATCAAAGCCGCCAAAAAAGCCATGGAAGATTTGGTCAAGCAGTACCCCACGTCTGAGGCTGCTCAAACCGCCAAAGACCGATTGGCACGTTTGCGTTAAAGCATGACCCAAGATCAACTTGCACAGTTGCAGTGGATGGTCTTGGGCGCAACGGGCCTCGTCTCGGTGTTCTTGGGTGCTTTGATGCACCGCACCCACTTTTGCACCATGGGCGCTGTGAGTGACGCGGTGGTCATGCAAAATTTTGACCGCTTGCGTCAGCTGGCATTGGCCTTGGTGGTTGCATTGTTGGGTTTTGGGTTTATGTCGTTGGCGGGGCTGATCTCGCCCCTCAAGTCGGTTTATGCAACGCCCGTCATTTATTGGTTTTCCTCACTCTTTGGTGGCCTGCTGTTTGGCTGGGGAATGGTGTTGTCCTCGGGTTGCGGCGCCAAGGCTTTGGTACGCTTGGGTGCAGGCAATTTAAAGTCTTTGCTTGTTTTGCTCACCATGGGTCTTTCAGCCTTGGTGGCAATGAAAGGCATGTTGGCCTATCCGCGCGTTCATTATTTAGAAGCACTGACTTGGGCGCCCACGCAGGGTGTTTTTGCAGGCCAGTGGTTCTCATCCATTTTTCAAGTTGAATTGGCCTCGGGCGTATTCATGGCTGCTGTGTTTGGAAGCGTCTTACTGTCCTTCTGGATTTTCAAAGATCGAAGCTTTTTGACGTCTTTCAATGTAGGGACTGGTTTGTCTGTCGGCTTGGTAATTTGTGCGGTATGGTTCATTTCAGGCGTATGGGGGCATGGCTTGGAACATCCCGATACCTTGGATGAATTCTTTTTGGCGACCACCAGTCGAAAAATGGAAGCCCTCAGCCTGACGGCACCCGTCGCAATGAACTTGGATGCACTCTTGTATTTCAGCGATGGCACCAAGCGTCTCACTTTGGGCATGGTGAGTGTGCTTGGCATTTGCATGGGTTCATTTTTCAGTGCGCGCTGGTCTGGCACATTCAGGGTGGAAGCCTTTGTCAACAAAGCTGATTTATTGAGGCACCTTGGTGGTGGGTGCTTGATGGGGGTAGGCGCGGTCCTGGCGATGGGATGCTCCATCGGTCAAGGCTTAAGCGGCATGTCTACCTTCAGTTTGGCAAGCCTGATTGCATGCTTGGGCATGTTGTTGGGTGCCTATGCGGCACTCTGGCGAGACATGCAGCAAGCGTGACGCGCAAGATTTCATGACGCAAGCCTCTCTCAATGACCGTCGCTTTGGCGGAATGACCCGACTTTATGGTGTTGGCGGCGCAGCCAGGGTTGCGCAATCACATGTCATGGTGGTGGGCATTGGCGGGGTTGGCTCCTGGGTTGCAGAATCCTTGGCCAGAAGTGGTGTAACCGAGTTGACCTTGGTGGACATGGACCACATTGCAGAGTCCAACATCAATCGGCAGATTCACGCACTTGAATCCAGCGTAGGCCAAGCCAAGGTCTTGGCCATGAAGGCACGCATTGCCCAAATCAACCCTGAATGTTGTGTTCATGTGGTGGACGATTTTGTTTCACCTGAGAATTGGATTGAAATTTTGCACCAAGTTCAATCCGATCCCTCTTGTCAATCACCCATCATGGCTGTTGTCGATGCATGTGACCAAGTGAAAGCCAAAGTGACCATGGCCGACTGGGCCATTCGACACAAGAAGTTTTTGGTAACTCTAGGGGCTGCAGGCGGCAAGCGAGAGGCTCATCGTGTAGAGCAGGGCGATCTATCGTTGGTCACGCACGATCCTTTGTTGGCCCAATTGCGCTACCGTCTGCGCAAAGAAAAAGGTGCGCCCAAGGATGGCAAAAAGATGGGGGTCCATTGTGTTTTCAGTCGAGAAAATGTGGCGCCACCTGATGCCTCATGCAACATCGAAGGCGATGGCAGCTTGAATTGTCATGGCTACGGATCCGTTGTCACGGTTACTGCTAGCTTTGGTATGGTGGCAGCATCATTGATATTGAATTTTCTTGCAACAGGGTTTGAAAAACCCAAAAAATGACGCTATAATTTAAGGCTTGAGTAGGGGGGTCGGTAGCTCAGTCGGTAGAGCAGCGGACTTTTAATCCGTTGGTCGCGAGTTCGAATCTCGCCCGACCCACCAATTACTCATGTCCATTTCAAAAACCCCACAAGGCTTTCGCTTTGTGGGGTTTTTTCTTGGGTCAAGGTATTTTTGCACCTCGCAATGCACCTCGCAATGCACCTTGCAAGTGAGGGCTTTATGTGCTTTGTTCGAGTTTTTCAAGCTCTTCGGACCATGCCAACCACTGTGCCTCCAAGGCTTCCAACGAATTGTTGACCGTCTTCAATTGCTTGCCAGTTTCGGCAATGTCCGCTGGTGACAAGGCTTGCGTTAATTTCTCTTCCAGCGCAGTTTTTTCTGTCTGAAGTCGAATCAATTCAGCATCCGCTTTTTCAATGGATTTTTTCAGAGGTTTGGTCAGTGCTGATCGCTGCTGACGCAGCAAGGCATCCTCTTTTTTTTGCTCTGCTGTTCTGGTTTGAAAAGGCGCAGTTGGTTTGACGGCCAATTCGATGGGCGCAACCGGTACCCACAAAGCTGCTGCATCATTGGCCTTGGCTTCTTCGCGCAGACGCTTAGACTCTTCAAGCAAGTAACGTTGGTAATCATCAAGATCACCGTCAAAGGGTTTGATTTCGCCTCGACCCACCAACCAGAACTCATCACACACAGCGCGTAGCAGGGCACGGTCGTGACTGACCAGCATCACCGTGCCTTCAAACTCATTGAGCGCCATGGACAGAGCTTCGCGCGTTGCCAAATCCAAGTGGTTGGTTGGTTCGTCCAGTAGGAGTAAGTTGGGACGCTGCCACACAATCATGGCCAAAACCAAACGCGCTTTTTCACCGCCGCTCATTGAGCCAACACTTTGCTTCACCATGTCGCCGGTGAAGTTGAACGTGCCCAAGAAATTACGCAAGTCTTGCTCACGTGAGGATTGACCCGGAATGCTGCCCAGCTCTTTGACCAAGCGGATCATGTGCTCTAGCGGATTGTCGGCTGGGTGCAAGACGTCTAATTCTTGCTGTGCAAAATAGCCGATGTTCAAACCTTTTCCTTCGGTCAATTCGCCTGACAGCGCCTTGATGCTTCGCGCAATGGTTTTGACCAAGGTTGACTTGCCCTGACCGTTGGCACCCAAAATGCCGATACGCTGTCCAGCGAGCACCGACTTGTTGACTTGTTTGACAATGACTTTGTCTTGGCCCTCTACCGAATAACCCAAGTTGGCATCTGAAATGGCCAGCATGGGGTTGGGCAAGTTTTGAGGTTCTTTGAATTCAAAGGTGAAATCTGCATCTGCCAAGACCGGCGCAATTTTCTCCATGCGCTCAAGCGCTTTGACGCGACTCTGTGCTTGCTTGGCTTTGCTGGCCTTGGCCTTGAAGCGGTCAATGAACTTTTGCAAATGTGCAATCTTGTCTTGTTGCTTGGCAAATGAGGCTTGCTGAAGTTCAAGTTGTTGAGACCGCAGTGTTTCAAAGGCACTGTAGTTACCACCGTATCGATTTAACTTAGCGTGTTCAATGTGCAGGGTGACATCGGTGACCGCATCTAAAAACTCTCTGTCGTGGCTGATCACAATCATGGTGCCTGTGTACCGCTTTAGCCATGCTTCTAGCCAAACCAAGGCATCTAAGTCCAAGTGGTTGGTGGGTTCATCCAGAATCAGCAAGTCAGAAGGGCACATCAAAGCGCGGGCCAATTGCAGACGCATGCGCCAGCCACCAGAGAAACTGTTGACGGCCTGGTTCAATTCGGCCGATCGAAAACCGAGACCTAAGATCAATGACTGTGCTCTGGGCACGGCATCGTGCTCTCCAGCATCTGCCAGGTCAACGTGCGCATGGGCCATGGCCATGCCATCCTCAGAAAGTTCGGCTGCATGCAGCGCAGCTCGCAATTCGGCCAATCGTGTGTCGCCACCCAGAACAAAATCCGTTGCGCTTTCATCTGTCTCTGGCATGTTTTGAGCAACTTGCGCCAATCGCCATTGCTTGGGCATGGAGAAGTCGCCACCGTCCTCGTGCAGGGTGCCGTTAAAGAGGGCAAATAGCGTGGACTTGCCTGCGCCATTGCGGCCGACCAAGCCTACTTTTTCACCAGGATTGATGGTGACCGAGGCAGCATCGAGCAACACTTTGGCGCTACGGCGCAGCGTGACATTTTTCAGTTGAATCATGGAGAAGTATGAGCGTCGGTTGCTCGCAAAGAGCGGCCGAGAAAGATCAATTCTGAATTAGGGTGTGATTTAAAAGAAGGGACTGGCAAGAAGCCTAAAGCTTGGTACAGGGCCAAACCCGTTGAATTGCTTTGCCATGTACTGAGAACCGCTTGATCATAGCCTTCGGCTTGGGCTTTTTCTAAAAGGTCTCGAATTAAGACCTTGGAGCCGCCTTGGCCCCGAAATGCTGGCTGAATGAAGAGTCGTTTGATTTCGCATGCACCTTGCATTTTTGTGGATGCGAGTGCGCCGCAGCCAATGACCTCTGCCTCCAGATCTGTATTGCTCTGAGCGATCAGCAGGAAGGCTGCGCCATGCGGCGGGCCATAACGTGCTGGTAGATCATCGAGGTCCTTCCAAATGCTGCTGAGGTGGGGTTGGTCCAAATCGGTCGCAGCATAGGTTCTCAAGAGCTTGTCGAATTGTTGCCAATCTTGCGTTGATTCAATGAGGCGTGTCGACAAATGAGAGGGGTCTAACTGCGCGCTCATGACAAAGGGGATACTTTTTCAATCGCTTCTTTGGTCAGCAGTAAGACTTGGTCTTCGCCGGCACTCGTCTCAAGCCAAACGGCTTCAAGTCTTGGAAATGCGGTTTCGAAGTGTTCTCTTTCATTGCCGATTTCAAGAACCAAGATGGCTTTGTCGTTCATGCGATGAGGCAAGTCTTGCAGCAACTGCCGAATAAAGTCCATGCCGTCAGAGCCACCAGCCAATGCCAACAGTGGCTCTGCTTTGTATTCGTCAGGCAAAGCCTGCATGCTGGCTTCGCAAACATAAGGCGGGTTGCAAATGATGCAATCGAATTTTTGCTGGAGCCCTTTGAGGCCATCGCTCTCGATGAGTTGAATGCGTTGAGTCAGTTGGTGTTTTTCGACATTGATTTTGGCCACTGCCAATGCCTCTGACGAAATGTCAGCGCCAGTGACTTGAATATCTGGATAAGCCATGGCACACAACACGGCCAAGCTGCCGTTGCCAGTGCAGAGGTCCAAAAAAGAATGCGAGTTTTCCGAAAGCCAACCATCAAACGCGCCATCGGCAATCAGCTCTGCAATGAAACTGCGCGGCACAATGCTGCGTTCATCCACATAAAAAGGAATGCCTTGAAGCCAAGCTTCTCGGGTGAGGTAGGCCGCTGGTTTGCGTGTTTGAATGCGTTGTTCAATGAGGGCTTGGCAAGCTGCAATATGCGCTTGTGAAATGTCTTGAACATGGAGGGAGGGGTTCAATGCGCCAACTTGCTGTTGCAGTTCTTGTGTATCGTCTGACAAGTCCAGGTCTAAGGGCAATTGGAGTTGCCACAACACAAGCCAAGTGGCTTCATCTTGTGCATTCAAGGTGCCGTGACCATAAGCCACTTTGGCTTGTTCTAATTGCTGGGCACTGTTTTGGATGAGTTGTTTTAAATCCATGACGTGCGTGTTTTAAGGTGTCTTGCCATGTTGGCGTGCGCAAGCCTGATTCAAGTTCAGCAATACTTTTTTGTAAATGTTTTTCAGAGGCTCAATGTCAGCCAATGCCACGTGCTCGTCAATTTTGTGAATGGTGGCATTGGGGGGGCCTAATTCAATCACTTGAGGACAGGTTTGCGCAATGAACCGGCCATCACTGGTGCCGCCCGTTGTGGACAACTCTGTGTTCAAACCTGTCACCTCGAGAATGGCTTCTTGCACGGCTTTGACCAAGGTGCCAGGTGTGGTGAGAAATGGCAGCCCGCCCAATGTCCACTCAATCTCAAACTTCAACTGATGCTTGATCAAGACATCTGTGAGTCGTTGTTTCAAAGTGGCCTCTGTTGATTCGGTACAAAAGCGGAAATTGAAATCAATCACCATTTCGCCCGGGATGACATTGGTGGCACCAGTGCCGGCTTGTACGTTGCTGATTTGCCAGCTGGTGGGTGGAAAAAATTGGTTCCCTTCATCCCACACCATGCTGGCCAATTCAGCCAAAGCGGGTGCTGCACGGTGAACGGGATTGTCTGCCAACTGCGGGTAAGCAATGTGACCTTGAATGCCTTTGACGATCAGTTTGCCACTGAGAGATCCGCGGCGCCCGTTCTTGATCATGTCGCCAGTTTGGTTGACCGAAGTGGGTTCACCCACAATGCAAAAGTCTGGCGTTTCATGGCGCTGCTGCAACATGTCGCAAATGCGCACAGTGCCATCCAGAGCTGGGCCTTCTTCATCACTGGTCAGGAGGAATGCAATGCCCAAAGCAGGTTCTGGGCATTCTTGATAAAACTCTTGTGTGGCCACCACCATGGCAGCCAATGAGGTTTTCATGTCACTGGCGCCACGACCAAATAATTTGCCATCGCGGTGCGTAGGGGTGAAGGGGTCGCTGGTCCACTTTTGCAGTGGGCCAGTAGGCACCACATCGGTATGACCCGCAAAGGCCAATGTGTGACCCGACGAACCGGCTTTTTTGGCCCATAAGTTTCTGACGCGGAAATTCTCGGGACCCAAATCGATCACTTCGCATTTGAAACCCAGAGGCTCAAGGTGTGAATTGATCAATGGAATGCAGCCGCCGTCTTCTGGTGTGACAGAGGGCAGGGCAATCAATTGCTCTGCCAATCGCAAAGTGGCGCTCATGCTGTTCGCCCCGCGCGAATGAAGCGTGCGATGCGGTGGGCGGCTTCCAAGCACTCTTCGGTTTCAGCAACCAGGGCCATGCGAACACGTCCCTGTCCGGGATTCAGGCCGTTGGCAGTTCTGCCAATGTAGCTGCCGGGTAAAACAGTGACGTTTTCTGCTGCATAGAGTTCACGTGCAAAGTCTGTATCGCTGTTGTTCCAAGCAGATGGCACACCTGCCCATAAATAAAAACTGGCGTCGGGCAATTGAACGTCCATCACCTCAGCCAAGACCGGGGTGACTTGGGCAAACTTGGTGCGATACATGTTCCGGTTCTCCACCACATGGGCTTCATCATTCCAAGCAGCCACACTGGCAGCTTGAACCACGCCACTCATGGCGCAGCCGTGGTAAGTGCGGTAAAGCAAAAAGTCTTTGATGATGGCTGCGTCACCTGCCACAAATCCACTTCGCAGGCCAGGCACATTGCTTCGCTTGGACAGGCTGGTGAATGAAATCAGACGTTTGAACTCTTTGTAACCCAACTGGCTGGCAGCTTCCAAGCCACCCAATGGCGGCTCATCACGGAAATAGATTTCGCTGTAGCACTCGTCGGAGGCAATGACGAAGCCATATTTTTCGCTCAACTCGAACAGTTTTTTCCACTCTGCCAGCGGCATGACCTTGCCTGTGGGGTTGCCCGGGGAGCAAACAAAGACCAGCTGGGTTTGGGCCCAAATGGCATCGGGCACGGCGTCCCAATTGGCTGAAAAGTCGGTTTCTGGCGCATTGGCCACGTAAAACGGTTCAGCACCACCTAAAAGCGTCGCGCCTTCGTAGATTTGGTAGAAGGGGTTGGGGCTGATCACCTTCGCGCCCGGCTTGGTGGGGTCTAGCACGGCTTGCGCCAACGCAAACAAGGCTTCTCGCGAGCCATTGACCGGCAAAATTTGAGTGGCTGGGTTGACTTCAATGGCATAACGACGCTTGAGCCATTGGGCACAGGCTTCACGCATGCGCAACTCACCCAAGGTGGCGGGATAGCCAGACAGGGCGGTATCAAGGGACTGAATCAGGGCTGTTTTGATGAATTCGGGCGTTGCATGTTTGGGCTCACCAATGCCCAAACTGATGGGGCTGCGGTTGGTTGGGGGGGTGACACCGGCAAACAACTGACGGAGGCGCTCGAAGGGGTAGGGCTGAAGGGTGGCCAATAATGGATTCATTCCTCAATTATCCGGGATAGTTGTGGTCAATTTCTCCCCAATTTGAGGGGAAATCTGCGTCAGATCCTTGGTTCGGGTCGGTTAACATGGAGGCTTGAGGCACAAGGTGTGCCTTTTGACCCAATTTCTGACTGCTGTGCGCCTTAATTCCATCAAATTATCAGGATTCAAATCCTTCGCAGAACCCACCAATTTTGTGCTGCCTGGCCAATTGGTGGGAGTTGTTGGCCCTAATGGTTGCGGCAAATCCAACATCATGGACGCATGCCGCTGGGTTTTGGGCGAGTCCAAAGCGTCTGAGTTGCGTGGCGAGTCCATGCAAGACGTGATCTTCAATGGCACCAATACCCGTAAAGCAGCCAGCCGCGCCAGCGTGGAATTGGTTTTTGACAATGCAGATCACCGTGCGGGTGGTCAGTGGGGCCAGTTTGCAGAAATTGCAGTGAAACGTGTGCTGACGCGCGATGGCAACAGCAGTTACTACATCAACAACCAGCCTGTTCGACGCCGCGACGTTCAAGACGTGTTTTTGGGGACAGGCTTGGGACCCCGCGCCTACGCCATCATCGGCCAAGGCACGATCAGCCGAATCATTGAGTCTCGCCCTGAAGAGTTGCGCCTCTTTTTGGAAGAGGCCGCTGGCGTGTCCAAATACAAAGAGCGTCGACGCGAAACTGAAAATCGATTGTCTGACACGCGCGAGAATTTAACGCGTGTTGAAGACATCTTGCGGGAGCTCAATGCCAACCTCGAGAAGTTGGAAAAGCAAGCTGAAGTTGCGCAGCGCTTCAATGACTTGAAGTCCGACAGCACATTAAAGCAACAGCAGCTGTGGTATTTCAAACGTGCAGATGCCGAATCTGATCAAGTCAAAATCAAGGCCGACGTTGACAAAGCTGTCATTGACTTAGAAGCCCGCATTGCCGATTTGCGGCACGTTGAAGCCGATCTGGAAACAGTTCGTCAAGCGCATTACGCCGCAGGTGATCAAGTCAATCAAGCTCAAGGTTTGCTGTACGAGGCCAGCGCAGAAGTCGGCCGTTTGGAAGCCGAAATTCGATTTGTGGTGGAAGGTCGTCAGCGCGCTGAACAGCGAATGGCGCAATTGCAAGAACAAACGGCCGATTGGTCAGACCGTCAAGTTCAAGCCCAAGCCGAGTTGGAGTCTTTGGCAGAACAAGCCCTCCAAGCCGAAGATCAAACCCTCACTTTGGCCGCTCAAGTCGAAGAGCAAGCCCAAGCCTTGCCAGATTTGGAAGAAGCTCTGCGCCAAGCGCAAGCCAAAGCCAACGAACAGCGCAGCAGTGTGGTTCAAGTCCAGCAGCAAATTCAAGTGTTGGCCGCAGATCAACGCAACATTGAAGACCAAACCCGCCAACTGACCATGCGCCGTGAGCGCTTGGTTGCTGATCGCAATGCCTTGGACGCCCCTGACGAACAGCGCTTGCTGAATTTGCAAGCGCAATTGGGACAAGCCGAAGAATTGGCCAAAGAGTCCAGTGCACGCTTGCAGGAACTCGAAGAACAAACACCGCGCTTGGACCAAGAACGTCGTGACAAGCAGCAAGCAGTCAACGATGAGTCTGCCAAGTTGGCCGATCTGTCTGCCAAGATCGAGGCGCTTAAATCCTTGCAAGAAAAGGTAAAAACCGACGGCAAGCTCAAGCCCTGGTTGAACAAGCATGGCTTGGACAATTTGCAAGGTTTGTGGAGCAAGATCCACATGGAGCCCGGCTGGGAAAATGCCATGGAGTCTGCGCTTCGTGAGCGTTTGTCTTCCCTTGAGGTTTCTCGCCTCGACATGGTCAAGGCCTTTGCTTCAGACGCTCCACCTGCCAAGCTGTCTTTTTATGCGCCTCCCAATGGCACTGCCACTGTGGCTCGCAAAGGCTTGCCCTCAGCCTGCCGACCCTTGTCTGATTTGTTGCGCCTCTCCGATGCAGGTTTGTCTGCACTGTTAACGGATTGGTTGCAAGGTTGTTTCACGGCGCCTTCTTTGGAAGATGCCATGGCTTGGCGCGATCAACTGCAAGGCAGCGAATGCTTTGTGGTTCAGGCGGGTCATGCGGTTGGCAAACACAGTGTCAGTTTTTACGCACCAGATTCTGAACAAGC
>JACCDM010451849.1_pt1 | contig 10933 bp, 15 predicted proteins | sample 7445851 | NCBI WGS metagenome assembly JACCDM01 (sample SAMN15323438, study PRJNA562643) | freshwater metagenome | isolation source: river surface water | place: USA:Blue River Watershed | collected 2017-08-16
GCCGGCAGGGTTCTGCGCACCATTCATTACGACAACTTGTTTGGGCAAGTCTGCAGGTTCTGGCAGAAGAATTTTCAAATCGAGCGTGATTCTGGTTATGTCTTCTATACGGCGGACGCTTGTTACACAAAGTACGGAGTCCACTTGAACATTCTCGGCGAGCATATTGTGTTTTGCCGCAAACGCAGAACAAAGCAATTCGACTTTCGCGCGACCTTCCAGTACCACAGGGAAATGACAAGATGCATGTACAGTTCGCATGGCAAGAAGAGAAAGATGTGTTGGTTGATGTACGACAGCATCATCGACAAGGCACGTGCAGATAGAATCGCGCTCATTATCTCGTGCGTGCTTTCAAAAACAACGGTTGCGCGGAAGTTTGCGCCGCACATGTACGGCGACAATTCTGACATCTATCACGTTTGCAATTTTGAGCGCAGAGAAACGCTGCCGGTGGACGGCTTGATGCCCGATATGCATGTACTTGAGCGCAAGAATTTTGCGCAGAAAAATAGCGGATGGTTTGTGAAACCTACGGTTGCGCCGGAGCCCGTCGATGATATCGACGACGCATATTCAGATGGTATTCTGGAATACGCCGCCAGTGAGTCAGACGAGGAATCGGTTGCGTCAGTGTAGCGGCCGGTCTGCGATGGAATTTCCTTTTAAACTTTAGTGGAGACTAGGGACGGGTTTTAAAGGAGCGAAGCCCCTTTAGTAATCAGCCCTCAAAAGTTTGATTTTTTGTATGCGGAAAGTATAATCGACATCAAAAAGATGCGGCGCCTCGCGCAATATGCCAGAGTGACCCGCAACGCATATCCCTATGTGTACCTATCTATTCTCGGCATTTATCCTAATTACTCGATCAGCTGCTACAGCGAGATGGTGTATTATAGTTCACCCAAAATGAACATAGAGCTATATATGAATGCGCAATCCCCCGGGCATACGATTCTTCGAACAGGGCAGATTGTCAGACTAAACCCGACCGTGTGTGAACGCGAAAAAATGATAATCTTTCGTAGGCCGCGCGCACACAGTATTCTGCCCTCGGTCGAAGTTTACGTGTATTTTTCCGGAAACGGGCACGGTGAGAATGCATACGGCTACAACATCGCGGAGACCAAACGCTGCAATAGACTGTTCGAACAGAGCCTCGTTACATGAAGAAATATTCGAACAGCTCGCTATCGTTGAACAGCTTGAACAGATTGTTGTCGATGTTCTCGGCGGTCATAGGGAGTGTTATGCTTGTGAAAGACAGAACTTCGTCTCTGCGTATGGTTTTGTAGATCCATTGTGAACCTGCATTTTGATAGATCTTCAGCATGCGAAAATTGCATTTGATGAAGAACCATCTGTTTCCAATGATGATAAGGGGCCTGTGCGTCAATGCATATTCATATGAGGACATCATTGTTGTCTCGTTTTTCTTTTCTTCAGGCAGACCGAGCAAGTACGCACGCGTAATAGGGGTTACTTCATTGATGACGCTCTCGAGAACATGTGAGGGTGAATCGATAAACATCGGTTCGTCCTTGCGATGCCATCGAAGATACTGCGCGTCGAGCGGCGGAATTTTTTTGTATGGTCGCATATGTAACGGTCAACGTCTTATCGCGCGTCCGAAGTGTCACGAGTGTACCGGGGTTTACCTCGGCAGTCGCATCAAGCGCCTTTGTGTCGTCGAGCGCCTTCGCGTCGTCGAGCGCCATGATGGTATAGTATGTGAAAAAAGATCAATTTTCTAAAGGGGTTGCACCCCTTTAAAACCCCCTAATTGGTATTAGCAGAAGAAACAAACTTCCTAAAGGGGCTACGCCTCTTTAAAACCCCCTAATTGGTATTAGCAGAAGAAACAAACTTCCTAAAGGGGCTACGCCCCTTTAAAACCCTTAATCGAGGCCGCCCTACACCATGTGTTTCTTTAAGGAGAAATTACGATGTCATCGTGCATAGCGAGCAGACGCATGCACAGTTCGGCGATATCGCCTGTGCGATGCGTATGGCCACTTCTTCCGGAGATGAAGAAATCGCATCCTAACCCAAGAAGAATACCCTGAAAGAGTATACTTATAAAAAGGCCGTCTGTGCTATGATGGAGCAACGAAAAAAGCGATCGATTCATGTGACGAACCTTCGTAATGTGTAACTTTCCATAAAATGTTTCGCCGCACCAAGTGGGCGGACCGCGATACTTCTTCAAACTCCGCATCGGAGAAGTTACTCCGCATCAGCGAAGTTACTCCGCATCAGCGAAATGCACATCGATATGAGCGCCTTTTCAAATTTCCGTTTAAAAAAACATTGAATTTTTGTACGCGTACTTAACAATGGCCGCACCGAACACACGTGTACAGGATATGAATATCTACGACGGGATGGAGCGTATGCCACTCGATGACTCTTTTTCGCATGGCGTGACGCCTACCAGTAGCAGCAGCATCGCGTCGACGCCGACCGGCTTGACTTCGTGGCGATCCGATGGTACCGCAGCATCATTCGGTTCCGCGAACACTCCTCGAGCGCCGCAGAATACGCCGATGCAGTTCCCACAAGTACCCCCGCCGCAGGCCCATCCGCACCAGTATCCACCGCAGCAGTACAACCAACCGCCGCCGCCACCGCAATACACGCAGCAGTACAATCAACCGCCGCCCCCACAGTACAATCAGCAGTACAATCAACCGCCGCCGCAATATGCGCCGCAGCAATACAATCAACCGCCGCCCCCACAGTACACGCAGCAGTACAATCAACCGCCGCCACAGTACGCGCAGCAGTACACACCGCCTGCGCCGTATGCGCCGCCCGTGCCGTATGCGCCATCGGCAGCGGTATCTTCGAGCAGCGACAAAAAGTCGTCGCCGCCGCGCGCACGACGCGAACACAGTCGCTCGCCGCGACGACGCAGCCGCTCGCGCAGTCGGTCTCCGCGCCGCCGCAGAAGAGAGGCGTCGCATAGCCGGTCTCCTTCTCCGTCAAAAGCTTTCAAAGTATACGCCGGGAGAAGAGCCCAGGATCCGTTCAGGACGTCGGCTGAGATTATCGCGGCTGAAGTTGCGGCAAAATTTGTCGAAATCGATATTGCATCTCGGAACGAAGTATTTCGCGGCAGGACATTCGGCTATTCGGGCATACCCGTCTTATTCATGGAAGACGGCAAAGAGGCATGCCGCGTCTACCTGCACGAAGGAGCGGCGATCAAGACTCCGTACAAGCACGAAAAAGAAATCGTACTTGACTGGGGAAAGGACCTCGTGATCGCGTGGGACACATATCGCATTGTCACTGACAAAACGAGATTTTCGGGCTCGGAACAATTCACGCAGCAGATTCACAGAATGATGTATTACTTTTGGATGCGCCGCGAAGATATTATGGTTTCTCACATCGCAGGGCGCGTCAAGAACAACGTCGGCAGACTGGACGAGTTCGTGCATTCGTTTGTTGATATTGTGAACGCGAATTACATCGGCGTCAAATTCACTAGGGACCTAGTCGAAGCAATCTTTCTGCTGCTTTTCCGCGTCAAAAATCGAAGCGCGATGAGCCCGGTCTGCGAATATACAAGATTCGCGAACATCATCACGCAGATGCATCAAACAGGGTCGCTGTCTTTTCCATATCCGACCGCTGAAGCGAGAGGTCTGCACGAATACTACTACACGCAATACATCAAGTCTTTCAAGTACGACCCCAACCTGAAGACCGACGCGATTTATGACAGATATCTGAAGGATTTTAACGATGCATTTGTGGCTGTAAAATGCACAGGAAAGTTCAACCGCTACCCTTACAGGGAGGAGGAAGCATAATCTAAAGGGGCGCAGCCCCTTTAAAACCCCCTGACCGGTACTCGATTTCTCCTCTAAACTTAAGGGCTGCGCCCCTGACCGGTACTCGATTTCTCCTCTAAACTTAAGCGGCCGAAGTACAGGCCGCTTTAGAAATTTTGATTTTTTCTGTTAATCTTTAATTAAGGGAAGCAGCCCCTTTAGAGACATGGCGACCAAGAGGCCGCTCTCGAAGGACAGTCAGGGTTCAACGCGGCCGCTTAAGATACAAAAAACAGATTCCACGGGACTCGTTATTTCGGAGAGCATCGATGAAAAGAAGCTTCTGACGGTATCGCAGCGAAATCAGGCGTATATGAACAGACTGGGGCCCTTGCGGATCGATATGGGCATTGTTCACGACAGAAAACTTCATATCATGCAAGGAGAAAAGGAATGCGTTGTGGTTTCGTACTTCAGCCACTACACACAGAGCCTTCAATCCATATGTAACGTCGCGACTTTCTGCGACGACGGGTACACGATTAACGCAGACGATTTTTGCATTGACTATGTGCTCTTTTGTTTCACTGTGTTCTATCCCTCGTGCGCGATCAAACCGTACATTTTCCCATCCGACTTTATGTCGCTGGTCGCTTTCATGGAGAAAAACAAGATGACGGATCAGGATGTTAACGGCGCGATTAACAAAATCTTTCCCGCGATTATCGATGAGACTAAGCACTTCGACAGTTGCTTTATTGAGTTGATCAACGAATATTTGCCGAGAGGAACGAAGCGCTTCGTGCAGGCGGCGATGTGTGCGCTGTTCAACGGCAAATACGTCCTTCCGCCACTGGACGAAGGATCTCATTTCGCAAAGATTATTCACCGCATCGCGATGCGCCGCGCGATTACTATTAAAATCGACGCGACTATTCCTTACAACGCAATCGTGCAAGCGCTGAGAGAGGCGGGTGTCACGATGGATACCGTCGATGATGCATATGCATCCGTGTTCAGCAGCGCGCGAAGAGAACGTTAAATCCCATTCGGAAAAGAGAATATCTAAAGGGCTTTTTTTTCTTCTAAAAAAATGAATTTCATAGTGCAATACAACATAACCATGTCGTCGTTTAGAAGCAAGATTTCCGATATTCGCTTCAACGACAATGTGAGGATCACTGTCGGCGAGACGCAAGCATACTGCGGCGCGCTCGGATTTGTCGCGATGGCGACGTGCACTGAGGAACTTATGAGGCTTTATCAGCAGCTGATGCCCGCGGAACAAAGCGAAAATCGCTTCGGAGGCGCAATCGAGAAATACGAATGTTCCATTTTGCGAATCGGCTCCATTGGGTGCGCTCCGAAGCAGCCGATCAAAGGCGAATATCCGATTTTCAAGATCGCCAATATGACAGTCAGCAAGTGCTTTGTTCACCCGACAGTGACCATTTGTCTCGGCAACTCATATGCGCTCACGACATACGCGGATATCGACTTCATAAAGGGGTCGATCGAGCTCATTTATCGATGCTGCAAGGACATTCCTGTCTTCGAATTGCTTTCGGTCAGCTTTAGGGACGGGCCTTCATTGTATATGCGCGGCGGCTATTTTCCGACGACGCAGGCACAGCTGCGTGTGTTTCACCTGTTTTGCGACGCGGCAACGACAGATTGTAAGCAAAAGTTCGAGGTGTATGGCGCGGGCTCGCTTGACGCGGAGATTCTTCACGCGATGATGCCGTGCGATTTGAGCCCGATTGCGGCGATGGAATTCTATGCGAAGTCTTCTCGCGAGTTGCAGCGGCGTGTGTTGGCGGCGCTCATCAACTACATCCCGTATTTTGCGCCGACATTTGTGCCGATGACATGCTCGCCGCCGGCCGTACCCACGGCGTTGCGCACGGTATTTACGCCGAGCGACCTCGAAGCAAAGGAAGAAAAGGAGCAGCCCGATGTCATGATGAGCATTGCGCAGCCGATCTGCCTACGCAGTATTCCTGTGATCAGCAACATAAAGCCATTGACCATCGGGCAAAAAAGCGCATTTAAAAAGTATGGCACATAGTATATAGGGTTATTGTGCACGCACAATAACACTTACGCGCATCCCCTTTAGCGATGTCACATACAGGAAATCTTCTTATTCAACATCTCTCGCAAAATGTCGCAAGAGAGCTAAAGATGCCCAATCTGCATCCAGTTGCACAGAAATATCTCATCAAAACATACAATGATCTCCCGAGTAGTATGTTTCAGGGGCACTCGGCGACGGATGTTATTCGTGTGCTTACGAAATTTTTTGTCCAACAGATCCCGAAAGTCATGCAGGAATTCAAGGAAGCGCAACTCAAACCATTCGACCAGCATGAATGGCAGCGCCAAAATATCGGATCGACTGCTTCCGCCGAGCAAGATCAGTACTTCAGTTCTCTGCTGGGGCCCGCTGTCGTCGACACCGCCGACACCAAAAGCGTGAAGATTCAAGAATTTCTCGGTATCAACGACATGCCGAGTCTGCAATACCTCATCAATCCAAAGGCCGCATGGGTGTACTATTATGCGGTGCTCGATTCGAACTATCGCGACACCGCAAACGAAGACTCCAAAAACATCACATCATTCACATGGAACTATTCCGGCGACCAAAATCTCACCGGTAACTCCGCGACAACTGTCGGCACGATCCGCGATGTTGTCGGCATGCGAATGTATCAACCGCGCGTACCGTATGTTGCAGCGATGGACACGCTCTCGAAGCGCGTCAGTGTCCTCGTGAAGGAGCTACAAGCGCAAGCCGTCATTACGTCGACGGGAGTGCGGTACCACTTTTTGCTACGGCCGATTTATGAGTTCGGTCAAACATCTATTGAACTGACGACGGAAGACTACGACGACGGCCGATTTTACTTTAAGCAGCCGATTACCACCATGAACTCATTCACTATCTCGTTCGCCGACCCTATCAACCCAATTACTTTCTCGACGCCGTTCGACCGCTTCATCATCGCGATCGAGTTCGTATGTCTAAAATCCGACAAGTAACATCGGTGTCGCCGCGTCTATAAGAATCTTTTTTTGAATTTTTACTCTTCTCAATATCCGGACGACAGCTCTTCGTGATGCGGCATCTGCGACGATACGTTTATGTTGAGAAATTTCACGAGATAACAAGCCAGAATCTGCTTTGCGTCACTGTTGAAAATGGTAAGATCTTATATGAATTTGGCGTGTCTTTGGACTATGATCGCACATTTGTCATCGAACATCGGACGGATAATATCGCGTGCATGAAGGGACTCAATCTGACACGGTTCGACAACGGCATTGTTGTATGGAACAACGAATTCCAATATAGAATCGCGGCCATGCCGCCGGTAGAGGAACTTACTACCGATTGTTACGCACAGGGCGACCATGCGTTGATCGGCGCAACGCGGTTCGGATACATGCGCAAGCACTATGACACGATCTATTGCCGTTATTGTTCGCGAATATTCCTCTATTACCCCAGTGGATACGACGGCGAGCGAACATACCGTCGCATCAATACACATACAAAAAAGTGTTCGCAACGCAACGGCCTCTACATAAGCATAGAAAATATCATGTACGCGCTTATGTTGGCGATGCTGTGTGAAGTCGATCCGTGTGTGTACCTGCCGCGGCACATTCGCTGTTAAAGTTAGCGGCGCGTATTGTATGTATTGCATTTTTTGAACATGCGCCGCATCAAGGCCTATATACGCATATCATACACGAATAGAAAGTCGCTGCCGGTCGACTTCGATGTTGTGCAGGGCATTTTGACTAAAGGAGCGGCGCCCCTTTAAAACCCCCTACCTAATTGAAAAAAGATTCTTATGTCATAAGAACCAGGCAGGGTTTTAAAGGGGCGCAGCCCCTTTAGACTCAAGAAATTATGCCGTTGTATTCATATGACTTCGGCGGCTCGATGTATTTTACGTGTGTGGACGGACATCACATGCTTAAGTTTACGAACGGCCGACCATATTCGCTACTGTTTGACCGTGATGGCGAGTTAATGTTGCTCGACGCCGCGCAAGAACAGCAGTGTATACGAACCACTGCTAGATGCGTGGTTACGCCGTCGTTCGTTTTATGGAAAAAGACAGAATCCGACGGCGACGACTATCTGTTTTGCCGCTACTGTGGGCGACATAACATCTACCATACACGCATCACACAAGAATATCACAAAAAATATACTGATCACGCCGCAAAATGTTCGCGCGTGAACAAGCCGTACTTCACGGTGACGCAGTTGCTGTGCTATATTCTCACGTTCAGAAGTAAAATACATCCATTCTTTCAGCGGATTCATCACAACAACTTGATGAAATTTATGCGACGGAACGCGCGTTATACCGCATGGGACATGCAGATAATCTTGCGATAAGGCCATTACGGCAGTAGTGGGTCGTGCCGCGATGATGTGCGACACCATTTGTAAGCAATATACGTCGCAATAGCCGCGGCCAATATCGCAAAAATAACCGTAAACGCGATATATAACGGCCGATCTGCTGCGCAATACTGATCGCACATATAGAGAATGCACATATTGTTGCCGTCGATGCCGCTGATTGGCAGCAATTGTTGGGAGTTGTAAATATAATTTGCCGTTTGCGCTGCGATTATGCACTGCTGAGTTTGCCATGTGATATAGTAAATGCATAGCTTCGTGCTGCCGACAGATATACTTTCGCGGTTTGTGACGACGCCATTAGCGTGATAATGCTCTTTTCCGCTCTCCGCAAGGGCGATGCCCGCAGTGATAACCCCAACGCATGCGCACAGCAGCATAAAATACGCAACTCTGACGTCGCGATCCATTAATGTAATTTGAAAAACCTGCGTATAAGTATATTCCATACCGTACCTTCATGAGGAATTTCGGCAAGTATAAGGGTTTCCGAAAGAAAACCCATCGATACTGCAAACCGAGAAATGACATGGTGCATAAGTTCATGCGTCGCGCCGCATATATAAAGATCGATGATCTTTACGGCCCCGTTCAGTTTTGCTTTTCGTACAATTCAGATGGCATACGAATGCTTTATGACACATCCGAAGGTAATATGGTCCTGCACATTTTCGATACGGTCACACTAGACTCGTCGTTCGACCCCGATGAATACGAGACGTCAGGCGCGCATCTCACGGGTGACTTTTTGCTGATTAGAAGAACTCTTAGTGACAACCTAGGTGTATGCCGCTGGTGCGGTGTGTATGCGGGGTATTCGTACAATACACGGCGAGAGAAGTGGGTCGACATTCATCGACTATACGCGCATGTCGATAAGTGCAAGAGGCGCGGCGGCACAAAGGCAGTATCGATCGAGCGTATACTCGCTCTAATGACAGTGCCTGCGTTTGCCAGCGGCAGAACAGACCGTATTGTGCGAGAGTGCTTTACAAAAGCGGGTCACCCATAAGTAGATGAGGCGATCATAATTTTGAAAAAACATATGCATGTATACTCATGAGGCATCTCAATAAGTATCGTCATAAGAAACTGCCGCATTGTACTACATATGGACATTTAGAGGCGCATCATCGATTTTCATTTTCCTCTGCATACATACGACTTGTTGGGTATACCGAAGGCTGGGTATACTTCCAATACAAATACAACAACATCTACATATGTTTGTCGTATACCATGTCGGGAGATTCCGGTATGACATTTGAGTGCGGCGACTATTCATGCACGCAAATGAGTTCTGTTTATGATTATTCCGGGCCCGCGAACAGCTACCTTACGAATAACTTTTTCGTTGCGGAAGTAAATCGACATACAAACCTAGGACTATGTCGTTGGTGCGGTGTATATGACGAATATTACTACGATACGCAGCGTGATCGCTGTAATGATATCCATCACCTGGAGGATCACGTTCACAAATGTAAGAAAAACAAAGCTTCGAGGGTTGTGCCGACGGAACAAATAGTCAATGTGCTTGCGTTGCGTGGGCGCACAACTACACGAATAAAATGCATCATGCAAAGATTCTTCCGCGAAACGCGCTACGAGTAAGCAGCTGCGAAGAACTACGTTCTTTGGAAATTTTGAAAGAATCTTTTTTATATAACGATGAGGCGCCTTCGCGTGTACTTGCAGGAACAACGGCCATGTTACCTACTCGACGAATATTCGTATGGTGTGTCGATGCGATTGAGCGACAGATCTAACAAATTTTCCTTATCGATCACAATCACCGACGAGAATCCAGCGGAGTTCAGAATCTATTACTTACGCGATCATAAGTATTTGCTTAACATGACATACTCCGACATCGGCATAACATTTAACATATATGAATTTTACTGCAAAAGCGCCGATAGTATGAGCTATGACGATATGGAGCCCGACGATCACATCGTCACAAGCGATTATTTAATCGACAGATCACATAGAGGTATCGACTATGCGTATTGCCGCTACTGTAAATACAAGGGGTATTTTTACGATGTACAAGATGCTAGCGAATTTTCCGATTATATGAAGCATGTGAACGCGTGCAAAAAGAAACATTCGCGCATTATCTCCATGCAACAGCTGCTGATCGTTATTATGCTGTGCGAGATGGCGCAACTTCGATTCACATACGCAGTAGAGAGGTACCTATGACCGCCGCATCATTTTCTTCTTTTTTGAAATCACCATATCTAATAGAAGAGAATGCGGCGACTCTATAAGTACAGGACGCCATCGCGGCGGCACATTATAGGAGAGCGTTATGACCACTTTTATATGCAGCAATTCGATCAAGTTACACGATCTTGGGCTACGATTACTGTAGGTTATGATAACACATACGATATAAGGATAGGTCACATGCGTGGCAATGATGCATTATTCGAATTGTATTATGAACGCCGTGACCCTCCCGCTGAAGTGACTTTCGTCGTGGGCGGCCGTTATTTCTTGCGGGCGGATAAACTCGATGGGCCATTACATGTATGTCAATGTGTAATCACTAACGATTTTCTACTTTATGAAGCAGAAAGAATATTCGATTACACGATTTGTCGTTATTGCGGGGTTCCGGAATACCATGACTTTGACCCTCAAAATGAGGATATAAATCTCCTGGAGTTCTTGCAGCACATCAACAAATGCAAAA
>JACCDM010294375.1_pt1 | contig 10931 bp, 9 predicted proteins | sample 7445851 | NCBI WGS metagenome assembly JACCDM01 (sample SAMN15323438, study PRJNA562643) | freshwater metagenome | isolation source: river surface water | place: USA:Blue River Watershed | collected 2017-08-16
GGGAATAGCCTGTGATAACAGAATCTAATTATTGTATACTCTCCCCATAACAGACAAATTAGATAACAACAAATATTCAATGCTTTATGAAATTTTATACTCATTTTTTAAAATTTATAGTATCTAACCATATCGGCAATACTTCCCTTCTTATAATACACAAAATCCTCTGGTGAAAAAATCAACTCATGACCTAACTCAGAAATCTTAACTGGCTCTGGAATTCCAAATTTCTTTTTTAATTCTATTGTTAAAATTGGATAAATACCAACTAATTGCTGAAGTAAATTTCTATATGAAATAGCACTTGCAAATACTACATGCACTCCTACATCTTGACCATATAACAAGATCATCATAAAATTGAGTGCAAGCTTCTTTGGTTTTGAAACAATTATATCCCATATGTCATCTATAAACAGAAACATATAATCTAATTTTATATCATTCCACGTATTCAAAGAATTATATCTTTCAAAGTCGGTAATCTTTTTCTGTTTCATAATTTTTTGCCTCTTTATTATTTCATCTATAATTTGATTGATAAGATCATTTCTTGAAATAATGTCAAATTCTGGCTCATCTCTCATAAAAACCCTAAATCTGTCTTTACCAAATTTCCATGTATTAAAATATCTCGTATTGGTAATTAAGTAGTGTCTAGTTGAAGATTCAAATAAACCGAACTGGCTAAATATGGATGTAAGTTGCATTTCATCACAATGGGATATCATCAATACAGGTATATCAGATAAATCAATAAACTGATTCTTACCTGCACTGTCTTTCCCTATCAGTAATGGTATTTTCATTATAAATTAAACCCAATTACTAAATGGCCATTATAATTTCTAAGTAACATTTTCTTCTCCTCTGACAGTTCTTTTACATTTGACAACATGATCCGTGAACTATGTTTCACTAGGTATTCAAGAGCATCATATTCTATATCCGTATAACAACTCCAACTTTGCCACATTAATATAAGTGCAAACTCAGGAAAATCACAATTTAACTTAGCTCTATCCAAGCCCATTACTTTTGGTTCCATACTAGAAATACATTTTACAAAAGTCAGAAGCTGTCATCTTAATTAAATCAACTTCAGGATGAATAAAAGAAGGTGACGGATTAGGATCAACCACAATCACCTTCTTGTTCTTACTAACCCCAATTTGCAAAGCTCCAGAGGTAAATCCTACTGAATTTGACGTACCCATGAAAATGATAGTGTCAGCATCTAATATCCATGTTATCGCTTTTTCATATTGGTATAGCTCGGTATAATATTCATCAAAAAGTAAAATATGAGGGCGATAAGACTTTTTCTCATTTATCTTACCACCCTTAGTTATGAAAAACAAATCAAAAAGTTCCTGTTCTATATTTTTATCCCCTACACTTTGCCAATCTGCTAACTCTAGTTGATTGATATATTCAGCATCAATTTTTCTTTTATAATTGATATTTCCATGTATTTCTACAAGCTTGTCTGATGGATGATTAGCCTTAACATGAAGTCCATCAACATTTTGGGTAATAACCTTTATTTGTTTATTTGCTAAAATCTCATGTGCGGGATTAGGTAATGCATCTTTACAACTAATAAATCTGTTGTAGTACCATTTAAGAAAGTGACCCGGCTCAGTACTAAATTTATGAAATGTTGCCATCTCCATTGGATTCTCTTCCCAAACACCATTTTTACCTCTAAAAGGTTGTATACCTGATTCAACCGAAATTCCCGCCCCTGTAATTACTACAATCTTTTCCATAATGTCGTTTTAATGATGTACTGTGTATCTGAATTTATAAACCACCTTACCATTATACCTTTTACTCATAGTCTCATCCTCCGTTATCACATCAACAAATAAGTAAAACCTTATTTTATAGATGTTTTTATCTAAAAGGTCTTTTACGAATTCCCTTGCAATATTATTTATGTTAAATGCATAGTTTATAAAACTAGCTCCTTCAATTTCGCCAACAACCTCATTTGTATATGGTAGTGAATATCTATCTCTTTTTACAGATGACTGTATGCCAATCATCCTGAACAAGTCCTTTAATTTAGTTTCAGATTCCATCTCAAACTTCTTCACCGCATTGACGTAAGAACTATTATCATATTTGCCAGTTCTAATCCATTCAGGTATTAAAATGGTAAATAGTATCGCTCGATTAAACCTTGGAGGTATATATCTTTCTAATTCTGTACTCATACTAATATTCTAATCCTAGTTTTTCGTAAAGTGTTGATGCCGAATTCTCATATAATTCAAGAAATTTAGAGACACTATTGTCATTAATAGATTTCTCTAATATGAAATCGTTTAAGTTGGCAAAATTGACTCTCCAATTAACCAAATGAAAGCCATGAAAGAATTTGTGTTGAGTAATATAGTTATACTGTACACAAGCTATTTGGGTATAAGAAACATAATTCGACTCATTTATATTTTCATACATATCGGTTAATGGATAAACGCTAGCGTCATACTCATCAGTAACATTGTCTGTCATCTTATAATCTTTATTGTATTTGATCTGAATTATCAATTAATCTATCTGGGAATTGTTTTTTTGCATCTGCACCTAACGCTTTTAATTCCTCTGCCTTTTTGATTGCATTCCCCTTTCCAGTTGACAGTTGACCCATTGCTTTCTCATAATTATGATTTGCTTTTTTAAGACCCGCTCCGACATCTTCCATTGTCTCAATAAAACCAAACAACTTGTCATATAGTTCTCCCGCTTTTTCAGCAATGTCTATCGCATTTTTACTTTGCTTTTCAATTTGCCAGATATCTGCCACAATTTTTAATACCAATAAAAGGTTAGTTGGACCAACTATCAATACTTTCTTATCATAAGCATATTTCCAAAGTCCTGTGTCTTGTTTGACTGCTTCTAAAAATGCGGGTTCAATTGGTACAAAAAGGATGACATGATCTAAAGCTTTTGCATATTTTGGATAGTTCTTTTTACTCAACCCATCTATGTGAGCTTTTAGAGACTTAATATGGGCATCCAAAGCCTGTCTTTGAAGTTCAGGATCATTTTCAGTAACATACTTCTCCCATGCAATTAATGATACTTTTGAGTCAATAATAACCTTTCTTTCATCAGGATAATGTATTGTCACATCTGGTTGCAATCCATTTCCATTTTCATCCTTTATAATCTCTCCAGACTTATCTCTAATAAACTCCTGTAAGAAATACTCTCTATTCTCAGTAAGTCCTGAATTTTCTAAAATTGAACTCAATATCATCTCACCCCAATTACCTTGCTGTTTAACATTACCTTTTAACGCGTTGGTTAAGTTTTCAGCTTGTTGACTTACAAGTGTACTAGATTCAACTAATCTCTTTACTTGACCTTCCAAGGAATGACGCTCACGTGCTTCATCATTATATGCTTTTTCTACCTTTTCCTTAAACTCTTTTAAGTCCTTATTTAAGGGGTCTAATAAAGTTTTAATATTCTTACTGCTTGTTTCCTCTAAACTCTTAGATTTTAACTCTAATAGCTCATTGGCTACATTTTTAAACTCAGTCTTATACGTTTCCCCCATTGAAGACATGGCATCTTTCAAATCTTTGTAAGATTCAGTCATTGTATCAATTTTCTCTTCCGACTTTGCTAATTTGATCAATAAACCTTTATTCTCTTCATTTAAGGTATTATTGTGACTTTCAAGTTCAGAAAGTCTACTTGAATTATCTTTTGATCCAAATACAGACTTGGCATATAAATATGATACCAATGCTCCAGCCAAGAAAGATAAGATGATAAAAATTGTTGTTTGCATATATTCTAATTTTAGTTTTTATTTAAAAAGCCAATCGGGCTTCGATCACTTGTATTCAAAATGCACTCTTCAAGACACAATCTCTCAATTGCTTCTTCTGTATTCAATTCTTTATTCATGATAGATTCTACAAGCATTTTCTTTTTGATGTTTGCAATCTGACCACCAGTTAAATCAAATCGAGTATTAACATTCGATAAGAAGCTCTCATCAACGTTGTTAAAATTGTTCTTTAAAATATTCAACCTTACAAAATCCTTTGGTTTTTGATAGTTTAGCTTATAAAGAAACCTTCTGTCAAACGCTTTGTCAAGTTGATCAGCCAAATTCGTAGTGGCCATGAAGATGCCTTCAAACTCTTCAAGTTCTTGCAATAAAATATTCTGCAAAGCATTAAAGGACTTATCTACACTTGAGTTAACATTCATTCTCTTACCAAGTATAGCATCTGCTTCATTGAATAATAAAATTGGGTCTTTATCAAAGTATCTTCTTGCATCCTTATACTCAGAAAACACTCTTGCTAGGTTCTTTTCACTTTCGCCAACCCATTTTGATTGAATCTTTTGGATGTCAACCATATAAATTGTTCTTCCTGTCAATTTTGCTACCTGTTTAACTGTAGATGTTTTTCCTGTACCTGGATAACCATACAACAAAACAGTAAATCCTGCTTTCATCCCTAACTCTTTCATTCTTGATGAAATTTCATTGTACTGATTATCAGATAAAGCTTCTTTTAGCGTTTCAATTTGCTTTAATTCACTTTCGTTATAAAACAATGTCTCTTGTGTAATAGAATCTGGTTTAATTAAAGTGGCAACCTTCGACTTAAATTCTTTCTTCAATACATCCTTACTACCACTTAACAATACATCCATTGCAGAATCAGACAATCTCACATAATTCATAAAAGAAAACATATCTTCTGAATGAACTAAATGATCATTCTTAAATAACAGACATTTACCCTCTTTAATGTTCTTCTTATACTTTACCCTATCTGGAATATCTGAAAATACCTCCTTTAATAATTTATCCATGTCTACCTCTTCGGCACCTTCTAAATGCTCAATAGTTACATCCAACAACAAACACGTATCATAGACAGATAAGTTTTTCAAGGATAACAACCATTCGACTTCAGGAAAGTGAGTATTTGCTTCTAAAACCTTTTTTGTTTGCTCACCTAAATCATCAGTTGTTAATACCTCATCAATTCTCTGAACAATCAATGCTCTAACTTCCATTAATAACCCAAAGAAATCATTAACCTTAGTCGCTTTCAGTAGATCCTTATCTCCTTTTACCAATGCATCCATAGCCTTATCATGAGCGTTAATTTTTCTTCTATACGCTTTTTTACGGCTAATCCTAAATTCACCTCTAGATACATAAACTAGTCCTAGAGTTAATAACCCGTCAATAGCCTCATTAACATCTGCCATCATTGACATATCCTTTCCAAAATGATCAATTAAGTTTTCAGTGTCGATATCTCTATCTTTTAATCCTGCCTCCAAATACAAGGCCAAGACGACAGCTTGAAATTGATTTACCTCATAAAATTCTGAAATCATGTTGGTAGCCTCCGATAATTCATCAAACAACTCCCTAGTTAAATCCTGCCCCCTAGTAGCTTTTGTGATGGTTTGTATAGAAGACAACAAGTCCTTTGATTGAGCCTTATTCATAGAAAAATGTTTTAATTGTAAAAAGTTAGGGGGGAAGACAAAAATGAAAATTTGTTTTGAAATCTAATTTCAAAATGGATTTTTTATTTATTCACACTTCGAAAAAGAAGTTGCCACTTTTAAAAAAGTTATGAACATCTTTAGTCTTATTTACAATACACACAACTGTTATTTTCACACTTTTTATTAAACGTAAGTGATTGAATATTTTCCCAAATAGTTGATAACCAATTTTCGAATTTCTCAGTTGATACCCTTTCAAACTCAACTCTTTTGTTTAAAGTCAAATAATCGAATGATAAATTAGTATTTTTTATTTCAGGGAAATTGTCTAAAATCAGGCGCGAGTATATTGCCCCTTGTTTCCAATATCCATTTCCAATATTTTGCTCGTCTTCAAAAGCCTCTAGCTTTTCAGCGAACTTGTTTGATTTATAATCAACAACATGAAATCCGGTGTTTGTCTCATCAATTCTGTCAATGAATCCATTTAACCTAACACCATTAGATAATGTTGTAGTTAGATATTCCTCAGTATACATTGGCTTTTTGATAATTGGATAATTTCTCAAATATAACTCTATTACAAACTTTGCATATTTCTTGTAGTTAAGTCTATGTAAAGGATGAAATCTATGCTGATAGTTTAAAAAGACCTTGTCTACTATATTACTAATCTCCGTTGCATTGGGTTGTAATTTATCGCTTTCAACAATGTACTCTAATGTTGAATGCAATAATTGACCAAATGAGGTAGGTGCTGATGGTAATCCAGGTATCTTACAGATATTATGGTAAAAGAATTTCATTTCACAAGAAAGCCAATTACTAATACTACTTGGAGATATGTGGAATGTTTCCAATTTTTCACTAATCAATGACATATACTCTTCATCAAATACTAGCTTTTCTCTAATAGACTCAATTTGTGGCAATTCAAATGAATCAACCCTAGTTTCTATTAAACTACCTTTCTCAATTTGAGGTTTCAAAAGTGTAGTAACTGTCACATCCTTCCCATTGAAACTCTTTCTATAATAACTTAAATGCAAATGCTTCTTTGCTCTTGTCATTGCTACATAAACAAGCTTCAATAAATCCTCTTTATCTTCAGCCTCTGTCTTAATGAAACGGTTTAATAGTTTAGGAACGTTAATTGAACCATATACATCACCTTTATCTTCATAGGTTGTATTTACAAGAGACACCAAATAAACATAGTCAAATTCTAGTCCTTTAGTGCCATGAATAGTAGATAATATTACTCTAGCATTGTTAGCTGTGTTATCAATATAATCGATGCTTAAATCATAGTGCTTATAATACTCTAACAGTTCGGAAAGGGACTCTAATGACTTTTTATTATCTGTAGCTCTAAATTGGTTCACAAAAGCATCCCACTCATCACTAATTGCTACAATCGGTTCCTCATTACTGAACCTAACAACATGCTTATTAAAAAACTGAACTAATTCTTCTGTAAGTTCCTTGTATTTAAAATCTTCTAATACAGTTATGTCATTAGAGATGGTTGCAATTTCGGATAGTCGAACATTATCCTTTAATAAACCAAGCCAAACCATAAAGGGTAATTTTATACCTTCTTTCTTATAAGATAAATAAGCATACCCAAGTTCTTCTTTATACCCACATTGAATTAATAGTTCACAAAAATAGGCATCTGATACCTCTGTATCTTTATCAATGAACTTTAAACACATAAGTGTATTGTATACAGCTTTACCAAAAGAAGACTCTAATAAATTATTCTTTGAATAGTTTAATTTAAAATCAATTCCCAAATTAACTAGCCATCTTTGTATTGGAATTAAATCATTGTTTTTCCTTGCAAGTACAATAATATCCTCTGTTTCTTCAGTTTTAGATAGCAATTCCTTTATTGAACAAGCGATGGTGTATGCCTCCTGGTCTTGATCTTCATACGAAGTAAGTGTTGGAGTATGACTTTGCCACTTTTCTAAGTTATCACTACCAGAAATCATTGGACTTCTTTTCAAAGGATGTACATGACTAGATTGACTAATTAAATCGAATGATTTGTTTAGAATATTAGTTGTACTTCTATAATTGGTATCTAATACGATAGTCTGAATCTCAGGTAACATATTCGAGATCCATTCAAAGTTGCTCAAGTTAGCTCCTTGAAAACGGTAGATTGTTTGTAATTCATCGCCTACGATACATAAATTAGGTGAATCCACATCTTTAATCAAAAGGCTTAATAAAGCAACCATAATTTTATTACAATCCTGAAACTCATCAACCATGATATATTGGTAACGCTCCTGTAAAGACTGTCTCAACTCTTGATTCTTCCCTAATATGTATACAGCATCATTCAGCATATCCTGAAATTCAATCTTCCCTTTCTCTTCTAGAATTTGTTGATAGTTTTCAAATAATGGAATAATGGACTTGCTAAAGTCTTCTATTTTTTTTGCCAAATCCCTTCCCTTTTTATTCAATTCGCCACTTTTCAAAAGATACTCTTGTTCAAAAGGAAGAATCGATTCTAGTACTTGATTAGTGTAGGATATAACATTCTCTTTAGTAATACACTCTTTCTTAAATAAATTGAAAATATTATGAAGGGAACTTAACTTTTTAGCAGATGCAGGTTTAATATCATAAAACGAGCCAGCAGTCTTTGGGTCTGACAATAACTTCTCAAGAATCATGAATCTTTGACCTGGTGTTAGAATACTTGTTCCCCCTTTTACATTTGACGAGCTGCCTTCTAAAATGACATCATGAGCAAACGAGTGAAAAGTAGTCACTTTAACATCTTCTGCCTCTTTTCCAAGTAACCCCTTTAATTTATCCTTCATTGAATTAACTCCAGCATTTGAGAAGGTCAAACAAAGGATATTTGAAGGTTTCAAATCCGTCTTTTGAAGGATATTACAGCACCTTAAAGCCACAACAGTGGATTTTCCTGAACCCGCATTGGCAAGAACACATAACGGACCATTTATAGTCTCTACAGCCTGTTTTTGCTTTGAATTAAGGGATTCAAAGGATTTGTTGAAATTTTTGTTAATATTCATTATTTATATTTTACATGATTTGTGACCCACATTATTCTAATAACTTGGGCTGAAAGACTAAAAGGAGAAAAAAATTTTTTATGGTCTGTATAAAGACATAATTGTTATGATTTTAATGCAATGCTAGTGTAGCATCTAGAAATCTAACTTCAAGTATAATTATAATTTTTAAAGCATTGTTATTCAATATCTTATAAGAATAGAAGCAAGAAAAAGTATTTTTGATTATTAAAAAAGCAAAGATAAAAATAATATTATTTAACATCCAAATATTATTTCATATTCATGAAATGTTTTTTTATTAGGAAATATTTATTACATTTGCGTCATGATATCAAATACAATTACTAGTGAACACTTAAAAACAGCCTTAATTAATTTAATTGATACTTGGTTAGTTGACTCTAGAGGTATTGAAATATATTGTGAAAAAAGAGTAAAATTTGACGACGCTGTTAAACCTGAATTACTGAATAGATTAAGAATATCAGGTATTAATTTATACCCAATTGCAAACAGCCCATATTTATCATCACCAAATGGTAAAACAGTAGTCGTAGTAAAAACTCTAAATACAAATTTCAAATACTACCCATGTGTAGATTATGAATCAGAAGAAAAAGAAAAAATATATGGAATTGACCTAGAAAAGGAGGTTATAGATTTGCTAAAGTGGATGAGTCAAGTTGGGAATCATATAATCGATGAATCATATGTATTATTTATTGTGTTTCCTACAACACATAATGATAAATCATGGGAATCTCATTATTTAGAAATTGAAAAATTTATAGAAGGTAAGTTAGAGTATTTTGATTTTAGATTTTCAAACAATGCACCAGGTACTGCATATTTTGGCAAAATAGACATTTCAGTAAATGGGGTCAAAAAATTTGAAGATTTAGTATTCAATCATTATGAAAAATTAAGTTTACCATACATTATAAAAAAGGAAAATGTAATTACGCGAGTAAAACTAAAAACTGGAACCTATTTGCAAATACTCAATTCTATTAAAGATGACTTATTATTCAAGAAAGCTGAATTAACGGTTTCTGAATTACAAGAAATTTTTGAAAATAAAGTAAAAAATAAACTAATAGAAGAAAATGAAGATATAACCGCTCAAGAGTTAGAATCCTACTTAAAAGTTTTTGATTCAAAAGGAACAGGAGCAAAAAAAGCTCAAATCTTACTAACCACTGTAAATGAAAAAAATAGAATTCACTATAGAAATACAATTAATCCTGATTCAGAATTTAACTTATTTGTGTATACTGATGAAAAACCAGAAGAAGTAAAATTTTTAAAAAGAAAAATAAAAGCATTCTCTTTAGAAGATACAACTATATCTGATATAAAAATTATGTATAGTTTGAAGAAAAAAGAGTTAAGTACTATTTCAGTTAAAGAACTAAAAAATAAGCTCTCAAATAATCAAAAAATTCAGAATATAAAAATAAAACAATTTATAATGCCTAATAAAAAAGAGAAAAATAGAGGTATAATCGTAAGAGTTGACTGGAATGAGTTTAAATGGGAAAAACCTACAAATAACATTGACCAACTTAATTTTGGCTATGCTATAGAAAATAACATAAGTCATACTGCATTTAATTTTGCACACGATATATACCCATGTAATAGTTATGGTTATTGGCAGGGTCTAATTCCCGCATTTCACTCAAAGACTCCAAATAAAGAAGATATTAACAACATAGAAATTGTTTTTTTGGTAAGTAATTTTGAGCATAATGATTATTTGATTGGCATGTACGCATTTCCAAAATTTGGAAAAGGCAAAAGAAAAATTTTAATTCCAAATTATGAAAATTATGATTTAGTAAATATTGCAGCCCTTCCAGAAAATATATTAAGATTAGAAAATTATATTGATATTAATTTAATGAACCAAAGACGAGCATTAGGTGAAAAGGAAATATCAAACCAAGGATTTACATATTTAAATTCATCAAACATTGGATATATCTTAGATAAATGTACAGAGTTAAATCCAAGTACTAAATTGAGCTCAATCAAGTTGAAGATTTTGAAAAAATTATAATAATAATGACATTGGGATTAATTTAAATATGTATCAAATCAATTTGTATGGGCGTAAATAAAGATCAATTAAAACGATTTTTTAAAATTGACGAGAAGATTAAAAATGGCAAAAAAGCAACTATAATTCAGTTAGCTACTGCATGGAACAACAGTTGTCGAGATGAATCAGAAAAGGTTACTGAACGTACAATTGCAAATGACATTAAAGCTATTCAAGAAGTGTTTGAAGGTGCTGAAATTGATGAGAAAATCGATGGTAAATACTATTCCTATGTCGATCATAAA
>JACCDM011886951.1_pt1 | contig 10929 bp, 10 predicted proteins | sample 7445851 | NCBI WGS metagenome assembly JACCDM01 (sample SAMN15323438, study PRJNA562643) | freshwater metagenome | isolation source: river surface water | place: USA:Blue River Watershed | collected 2017-08-16
ATCAAGCAGCACATTACAGCAAAATTCAAATTTGGATTTTTATTGCCGTTGCCGTTTTAAGTGCCGTTGGCCAATATGTGTGGTGGGGAAAAATTAAGGAGTCCACGAAATGGAAGCCCCTGTGGAATGCTACATTAATTGCCAGTTTATTAACAGTGCTTTTTGTCAATCTAGGTAAAATATACACCGCGTCTTACATCATATTATTATGGAGTAGCCTATTTGCTACCATTGCAAATGGTAGTATCCTATGGTTTTTAATCAAGCAAAAATTCTCCTTGTCGGGTGGTGCCATGGCACACGTAGGATTAGCGATTATGTTGATCGGCACGTTGTTTTCATCCGGATATTCTAAAGTAGTTTCGCTTAATCGCTCTGGCTTTGCTATTTCCAATAAGGTTGAAGAATTCACCAAGGACAATAATAAAGAGAACAAAGAAAACCTCCCGTTATGGCTGGGACAAGGTGCCCAAATGCAAGATTATCTAGTAACCTATAAAGGCAGGAAAATAGCTTTGAGAGGAAAACCGGGGTACTACAACAAAAAAGACTTTGAAATTATTGAAGGCGATTTCCACGCAGTTGCCTTAAGAGACGTAACTCAAGATGGTGAATCAATTGCCAAAAAAGGAGATACACTAACTGTTGAGCCAGAAAACAATTACTACGAACTTGAATTTAAAAATGCAGAAGGGAAAACCGTTTCTCTTTTTCCACGCTGGCAAGTTAATCCTAAAATGGGGACAGCTATTTCACCAGATGTCAAACATGCTTGGGGGCACGATATTTACACTTACGTTTCATTAGATCCGCGTTTAGCTGCAGAAGCAGGCGAGGAAAAACAATGGAGCCAAACTGTTAATTCAACCGTATCTGTCGGAGATACTCTTTTCCTAAATGATTTTGTCGTTGTATTGAAAGAAGTTAATCGGGTGACAAGTGTTGAAGGAATTAGTCTGACGGAAACGGATGCGGCGGTGCAGGCCAACTTCCTTGTGTTGGGTAAAAATTTCCAACAATTTGATTTAAAGCCGACCTTTATTATTAAGGATGGCATGGTCGCTATGCCAGCTTTTGAGAGTGAGGAGACTGGCATTAAAATTAAATTTACGGCGATAGACCCCAAGACTCAGCAATTTAGTTTTGCGGTTAACACGACCCAACAAGATTTGATTATTATCAAAGCATTGGAAAAACCATATATCAATTTGGTTTGGGTTGGTTCGATTCTTATGTTTATAGGGTTATTCGTTGCGACCTTTCGCAGGACAGAAAAAATGATCGCTTAATTATGAGCCGAAGAGAAATATTAAGCCTTTCAGGTGCCATTGGATTTTTGATTATTTGGATCGTAGATCTCAATGGACCAACGCCCAAGGAAATTCAGGGTAACTTTTGGAATGAGATTTTTTACCATTACGGATGGCTGATGTATGCTGTTGCTTGCCTCTTTTACTACCAATTTGCTAAGAATATGCGCTTAAAAAAGGAAGAGGACAATTCAAAAAAAGACTAATTCATGGCGCCCGAATATACCATACAGAGTAGTCAGATCATTGGAATCATTGCTTCCATGATTTTCTCTGCTTTCTTTTCCGGAGTCGAAATGGCCTTCGTGTCCTCGAACAAATTATACTTTGAGCTAAAGTCCAAGCAAAATATCCTGAGTGCGAAGATCATTTCTAACTTCAATCAAAGCCCTTCTCGATTCATTGGAACCATGCTTATTGGGAATACCCTTTCGCTCGTGGCTTATGGTATCTTCATGGAGGAATATTTACACCATTTGATTTTGAGTAATATCCCGTTGATTCAAAATGAAATTTTAGCGCGCCTACTTGCTTCTATACTTGCCACAATCCTCATTTTAACTACCTCTGAATTCACCCCTAAAAGCGTCTTTTTGATTAATCCAGATGCTATTTTGGAGTTCTTAGCCATTCCAATTTGGATTATAAACACGCTTATGTTCCCTTTAGTCTGGAGCACGGTAGGTCTTTCTAAATGGTTCATCACGCAAGTCCTTCGCCTTCCCTATTCGGAGGAAAAACCGGCCTTTGGACTGACAGACCTGAATCATTATTTACAAAACTTAAATCGGAAGATTTCCACTGAAGAGGAAAACGAGGTCGACACTAAAATCTTTCATAACGCCCTTGAATTTAAACAGGTGAAAGTGCGCGAATGCATGATTCCGCGAACAGAAATCACGGCCATAGAACTCGAAGAAGGAATCGAAGGGTTGACCAACGTATTTATTGAAAGTGGCCACTCCAAGGTTTTGGTTTATAAAGAATCTTTAGAGGAAGTAATCGGTTATTGCCACTCATTGGAGCTGTTCAAAAAACCTAAAGACCTTCTTGCAATCTTAACACCGATTCCAATTGTCCCAGAAGCGATGCCGGCCAATGACCTGATGATCAAGTTTTCGAAAGAACGAAAATCACTCGCACTCGTGGTAGACGAATTTGGAAGTACTTCCGGATTAGTGAGTATGGAAGATGTGATGGAACAAATTTTTGGTGAAATTCAGGATGAATTTGATGATTCCGAGGATTGGATTGAGAAGCAATTAGATGAGCATACGTATTTACTATCTGGCCGACATGAGATCGATTACCTGAATGAGAAATATGATTGGAATTTACCTGAGGGCGATTATGAAACTTTAGGAGGGATGCTCATTAGTTTATACGAAGATATTCCGGGAGCGAATGAAGTAATTACATTAAGCCCTTTTCAGTTCCAAATAATTACGGTCACAGATGCTCGTATCGATACCGTTAAAGTGATTATTACTGGCAAAATAACCAAAGAAGAGCCCGTTAAGGGGAAGCATTAAGCCATTAGAACCCGCATCAAGGTTTGGCATTTCATTTCCGTTTCAAGCCATTCCTTTTCAGGATTTGACTCCTCCGTAATTCCACAACCTGCAAAATAAGTAGCTTTAACTTGATCCAAATTAGACTCTAAACGCACCGTCCGCAAATTCACGAACAAATGTGTTTCCTGATCTACATTCACAGGCCCCAAATATCCGCTATATAAAGAACGATCATGCTGTTCAACGGATTGAATCCACGTTTTTGCGGCCTCTTTGGGAGTACCACAAACGGCAGAGGTTGGGTGCAATAGTTTCAACATTGTCGATATAAGTCCTGGATAATCCACTTGAGTGGTATCCACCACATATTCGGTTTTCAAGTGCATTAAGTTCCCTGCCAATACCGTTTTAGGTCCATTTTCTACATATTCTCTTAGACGGATTTTCTTAAAACATTCAATGATATATCGGCTCACATATGCCTGCTCTTCAATTTCTTTTTGTGACCATCGCACCTCCTGCACCGACATCGACGTTCCATCTGAATGCAAAGCAGTCTGTGTTCCTGCCAAAGAAATCGTTCTAAACTGGCCTTCTCGGTTTTGAGAAACAAGCGTTTCAGGGGTGGCACATAACCACGTATTACCTAAGGATGGAAGGAAAACTGCACAAATAAAAGCCGTCGGATATGCAATACAAAGGCGATCGAAGGCATCCAACACATCAAAAGAAGGATCAAAAAATTGTTCTGCAGTTCGAGATAAGACAACTTTCTGGAAGTCGCCAAGCTGAATCTTTTCAATGGTTCGTTGGACCTGCTCCGTGAAATATAATTGTTGGCCTAAATCAGCAATAGGTGGAACAGGTACCAGATCTGATGAAGTTAATTCCTTGAAAACGACAGGTGCTGTCAGCGCATATTTGGCAGATAAGAAATAAGAATCACCTTCAAAAGGCGCAACGATAAACCCTTCTGACAAAGTAGCTAAATCTGGTGAAGCGAGTCGGATTCCTCCAGTTTCATCGATGATCAATTGTTTATTTGCTTGATTGGGCAAGCGCCAAACAGCAATGGCATGTCCAGATTGGACCGCATTCTTCCACAATTGATTCCACGAATTTGACATTAGTCTACTTTCAAGATAGCTACCGTTAAACGACTAGCGCAGATTAATTGTTCGTCCTCATCATGAATTTTTATTTCATACACATGAAGTGTTTTCCCTATACGTAATGGAATACAAGTCCCAATCACAAATCCTCCGCGGGCCGATTTCAAGTGATTCGCATTAATTTCAACACCCACCCCTTTGAAATGATCAAAATCTGGAACGGCTAAACTTGAAGCTATGCTGCCCATCGTTTCTGCTAACACGACAGATGCGCCACCGTGTAATAGTCCAAAAGGTTGTTTTGTTCGGTGGTCAACCGGCATTTTCGCCTTGATGTAAGTTGAATGAATTTCAGTGAATTCAATCCCAAGGTGCTCGATCATATTACCTGCTGCCCAGGCGTTAATGGTATCAAGGGAAATGGCCGTATTAAACATAATTATTCGTAGTTTTGTGAGGTAAAATTCGGAAATATTTGCCGAATAAAGACCCTTTCCCCATTTTTTATGCATTCGATCAAAGACATTTACCTGATACGCCACGGCGAAACGATCTATAACCGTTCCGGAGTTGTTCAGGGTTCTGGAATCGATGCAGATTTAAATGAATTGGGCCAAAGACAAGCTGAAGCATTTTACGCACATTACCATCATCTCGAATTAGATAAAATCTATACATCTGCCCTAAAAAGAACCCATCAATCGGTTAAGCAATTCATCGAAAAAGGGCTGCCATGGGAACAACACGCTGGCCTAAATGAAATATCTTGGGGTATTCGCGAAGGTCGTACACCGAATACAGAAGACGATGCATATTACCGAAATTTGACAAAAACTTGGCGAGAAGGCAATGTACACATACAGTCTGAAGAAGGAGAAAGCCCCATCGAAGTATTAGAAAAACAAAAACCTGTTGTTGATTTAATTCTTTCTCGTCCGGAAGAAAAATCAATTCTAGTTGCCATGCATGGACGTGCCATGCGAGTTTTATTAACGCATTTATTTGAAAAGCCATTACACAAGATGGACGATTTTGCTCATCAAAATTTATGTTTGTATCACATTCAATACGACTACAAACTCGGCAAATTCAACTTGCTCAAAGCTAATCAAACAGATCATTTGCGCGACTTACCTGAATCCATGTAAGGATGAAAAGAAATCAGCTGTATTGGACATTACAAATCGGCGGTTGGTTCGCCTGGGCGCTCAATGAGGCTCTACTTTACACGAATCAATACGGATGGAAGTGGGCATGGCTTTTTTCCTCGTTGGCAAACATAACACTCGCTATTTTCTTAACCCATCAATACAGACGTATTACCAATCATTTTCATTGGCAGGAACTTGGATTATGGCGAATGTTGCAAAGAAACGCCTTGGCCTTGTTAACCATGGCTTCCTGTTTGGTCGGACTGAATATCCCGTTAGATTATACATTTCTCCAAGAAAGTTATGATGTCACGCTGAGTCCGTTTATCGTGATTCAAATTTTGTTCAATTTCATGAAGCCCTTAGCGATTTGGCAATTGATCTATTTCTTCTTCCAATATTCGAATAAAAAGTTGGAAATGGAACGCGAAAAAGACCGGCTGGAACGTACGATTCAGGAAACGGAGGGAAAAGTTTTACGGGCACAAATGAATCCACATTTTGTATTCAATGCCTTGAATAGCGTGCGAGCGTTAATCACGGAGGATCCGCAAAAAGCAAAAAAAGGAATTAATCAATTATCTAAATTACTTCGCAGTTCGTTATTAACTGAACGCCAAAAAACCATTCCGCTTGCGGAGGAATTAGAAACGGTGGCCGATTATTTGGCATTGGAAAAGATTCGATATGAGGACCGATTAACTTGGAAAATGGAAATTAATCCTACCTGTTCCAAGGCGCAGATTCCGCCGATGATGCTTCAAACCTTAGTTGAAAATGCCATAAAACACGGTATTTCACATTCGGTTAAAGGAGGCCTAATTTCAATCTCAGCCCAATTGATTGAAAGTCACGTACAAATTTCAGTCATTAATCCAGGTCAAATGAAGTCAGAAGCAGCCAATTCATTGGGTGTTGGCCTTGAAAATTCAAAAAGTCGGTTGAACTTATTGTTTGGAGAAACCGCTCAATTAAGTATTCGTCCATTAGACAAAAATCAAGTGGAGGCAATCATGCAATTGCCTTATCTTGAAACAAAATAAGAGGAGACATGAAAGCAATTATTGTAGATGACGAGCGCTTAGCGCGTAATGAACTGAAACGTTTGTTGGAAAACTTCCCACACATCGAAGTCATTGCAGAAGCGGCAAATACAGATGAAGTTTCTGAATTACTTGAAACTCTGCAGCCAGACGTCTTATTTTTAGACATTCAAATGCCGGGAAAAACAGGGTTTGAATGGCTTGAATCCTGGGAGGGCTATTTGCCCGAAGTCATTTTTACGACTGCGTTTGATGCCTATGCATTAAAAGCGTTTGAAGTAAATGCGCTCGATTATTTATTGAAACCCATCGACCTATCCCGCCTCAGCGAGAGTGTTCAAAAATTAGAGAAACAAGTTCAGGCGCAAACACGTGCCACCGAAAGCCCAAGTCATAAATTAGGAGCTCAAGATCAAATTTTTGTGAAGGATGGGGAAAAATGTTGGTTCGTCCGCCTTGACCGCGTGCGCTTATGTGAGTCGATGGGAAATTACGTCCGTTTATTTTTTGACGATCAAAAACCATTGGTCTTGAAATCTTTGAATGCGATGGAGGACCGATTGGATCCTAAAGTATTTTTTAGGGCGAATCGTAAGCACATCATCAACTTGAATTACATCGATAAGATAGAGCCTTGGTTCTCCGGAGGCCTACAGGTGACTTTGGTGGGCAAGGGCGAGAAGATTGAGATTTCGCGCCGACAGTCCATTCGGTTTAAAGAATTACTCTCGCTTTGATCGCTTAGGTGCTTCGCCGAGTAAAAACCCATAGGCTTCTAGGGCGGGAACGTGATCGAAAATAACTTTCAAAATTGCCGTTAAAGGAAGGGCTAAAATCAAGCCTGGAATCCCCCAAAGTAACTCCCCGGCCAATAAGGCTAACATCGCAATCATGGGATTAATACTCACCTTGGAACCAATAACTAAAGGCGTAATAAAATTGGCTTCAATAAATTGGACCGCTGCTACCCAGGCAACAACACCCATGGCATATCCAGGTCCTAAAGTTACGAGCGTTAATACAATGGGTAACGTTGCTCCTACCCAAATTCCAACATAAGGAATGAGTAACAAAATACCTGTCAAGGAGCCAAAAAACACATAATAATCAACGCCAAGCCACCAAAATCCGACACAATTAAGTATGGCAACGATGAGCATCACCGCTAATAGTCCTACTAAATAACTTTGTACAACCCCACCCGTTTTGTGCATGATACCCTGTAAAATAGCGCGGTCGGTAGTTGGAAATACCTTGGCCAAGAAATCCGAAAAAAACTGACGGTAATACAAGAAGAAAAAGACAAAAATCGGCACTAAAATCAGGGTAGTGATGGAATGAATCAACGTACTAAAAGTCGTAGATAAGATGGCACCTGAATTTTTAAGTAGGTTCATGGTTTGGTTTGTCACCTCCCCCATTTGCTTTTTACGTGAAATATTTAGGTTTTTGGATAAGAAACTTTGCAGGCTGCTTAACCAGGATTCGGCCTTCTTAATGAATATTGGCCAATCGTTCACAAACTCCGCGGCTTGACCGATCAGTAATAAAAGTAAACCCCCTAATAAGAGAATCAGCAAGAGCAAACAAATTCCGATGGAGAGTGACCGAGGGAGTCCTCGTTTTTCAAACCAGGCACAAATTGGCAAAAGTAACATGGCTAATATCATCCCAAACGATAATAAAATGAGCAGGTCTTGCATCAAATATAGGCCCAATACGACCAATGCAATGGAAATAAGCACAGCGGCTAAACGAATGGGATAAGGAATTTTTTCGGGCATTGGGAGGGAATAATTAATTCAAAGTAAGGAAAAAGTTAACAATTTCGTAATATAGCGCTCTCTATCTTTGCATCACTTCAATTGAACGAATTGTCCATAACGAATATGAGCACACAGCTTAATCAGGCAAAAATATTATTGGTAGATGATGATCCCGATATTTTGGAGCTATTGGAATACAATTTAGCAAAAGAAAATTATGTTTTGGCGAAAGCCCTGGATGGCCAGGAGGCATTAGAAATTGTCAAAACATTCAAACCTGCCTTAATCATCATGGATGTCATGATGCCGGTGATGGATGGAATTGAGACGGCACGCAAGATTAAGGCCATTCCAGAATTAAAAAATACACTTATTTTATTCTTGACAGCACGTGGGGAGGAATTCACGGAAGTGGCTGCATTTGATGCAGGGGCGCATGATTACATCATTAAACCCATCAAGCCACGCGCATTAGTTAGCCGTATCAATGCGATTCTGAAGCGTGATATACTGGAGGAAAGTCAAGATATCATTGAAATCGGCGGATTAATTATCAACCGAACTCAATATGCGGCCACATTTGAAGGACGCACCTTAGTATTACCCAAAAAAGAATTTGAACTACTCTCTTATCTAGCTAAAAACCCGAATAAAGTATTCAATCGGGATGAATTATTAGAAAAAGTTTGGGGAACAGATGTGTACGTCGTTGAGCGTACAGTAGACGTTCACATCCGCAAACTCCGTGAAAAAATCCCTGAATATTACATCAAAACATTAAAGGGGGTTGGTTATTTATTTTCGATCGAAAAGGCCTAATCCGAGTCAATTTTGGTAAATTGCGGCTTCCATGATGAAGCACCTTTTATTATTTCTCATTTTTATTTCTGGTAGCCTATTGGCCCAACAGCCAAAACGTGAATTACGTGGCGTTTGGGTGGCAACCGTCCAAAATATCGATTGGCCCAGCCCGCATAATTACAATGGGATTACCCAGCAAAAGGAATTCATTGAACTAGTAGATTCACATCAAAAAACTGGAATAAACGCCCTTTTTGTACAGGTACGCACAGCTGCGGATGCCATGTATGCGAAAAGTTCAGAGCCTTGGTCTTCTTATTTATCCGGTCTTCAAGGTCAGGCACCTAAGCCATATTACGATCCTCTCGCTTTCATGATTTCGGAAAGTCATGCACGCGGTATGGAATTTCATGCCTGGTTAAATATGAATCGGGCAAGCATGTCCACGAAATCCTTACTTAGCTCGGAGAGTATCGTTCGCAAACATCCAGAATGGATTGTGACTTATAATCATCAGCATCTTTTCAATTTTGGCATACCTGCAGTCAGACATTACATTACGAATGTTGTTAAAAACATTGTGCAGAACTACGATGTAGATGGGATTCATTTCGACGATTATTTTTATCCTTACCCGATTAAAAATGAGGTCTTTCAAGATGGAGAGGCATATCAAGCGTATAAATTACCGAATGAGAGTTTGGCCGACTGGCGACGCAGAAGTGTAAATAGCCTCATTCAAGAAATTTCTCAAGCAATTAAAGACGTAAATCCACGAGTGAAATTTGGCATTAGTCCATTCGGTATTTGGCGACATAAAAGCTCCGATCCGGAATATGGATCGCCTACTCGAAATGGATTACAGTCCTATGATGACCTTTTTGCAGACACTGAAAAGTGGGCGAAAGCCGGTTGGCTTGATTATTTAGCCCCTCAATTATATTGGGGAAATACTCATCGAGTTGCTCCATTTGGGCCACTTTCTTCTTGGTGGAATGAACATGGCTATGGCCGACCAATCTACATTGGGCATGCGGCGTATCATTTAGCGGACCAATGGAATGCAAGTGAATTAGCCAAGCAATTAAAACATGCGCGTAGTCTTGATCAAGTCAAAGGGTCCATTTATTTCAGTTCAAGCCAGTTGGCCAAAAACCTAAAAGGGTTTCAAGATACCTTACGCAAATCGTATTTTTCGCACGTGGCATTAGTGCCAACGATGCCTTGGTTGGACAGCATACCACCTACTGCCCCACACCAGGTAAGTTTAAACAAAAAGGGTGGCCAATGGGTTTTGACATGGAAACCAGGAGAAATGAGTGTGGATAAAGATCCGGCCGCTTACTATTTGGTCTACAAAATTCACCGCAAGGAAGGGATGAGGGCACTGGAACATGCGGAAAATATAGTCTATAAAGGAAATAAAAATGAATTTCAGATCGAGGCATCAAGTGTCGAATCCGGACATGGATTTGTCGTGACTGCCGTCGATCGATTACATAATGAATCACAGGCTGGTACGGTACAATGGATCGTTCCTAATCCCAATTAATATGAGTTTACGATTTTTACATTTGACAGTTAAGGATATCACGGAAGAGACCTCGGATACGAAAACCATCCATTTTTGGCATCCAATCCATGAAACCTTAACGTATATTTCGGGCCAATTTTTAACGCTGATTCCGAATATTTCAGGAGATAAACCGCGTCGTAGTTATTCCCTTTCTTCGTCGCCTAAAACAGATATGTCACCGGCGATTACCGTAAAACGCATACCTGGAGGCTTGGTGTCTAACTTTTTATGTGACCAAATTAAAGTAGGAGATGCCATCGAAGTCATCGCTCCGATGGGTAATTTTGTATTGGAGGCGGATTCGAATCAAGCTAAATCCTATGTGTTTATTGGCGCCGGCTCTGGCATCACCCCGCTTATGTCCATGATTAAGTCGGTCTTGCATGGTGAACCAAAATCTAAAATTCATGTCATTTACGGTTCACGTTTCGAAGACCAAATCATCTTCAAAAAACAGTTGGACGAACTCGAAGCTTCTTTCTCAGATCGTTTACAGGTGTTGCATGTGATTAGCCAACCGAGTGCTACATGGCCGGGCTTGAAAGGTCGGATTAATCAGGCGTCGACGGTATATTATTTAAAACAGGAATTTGGCATTGACATCGCTCAAGCGCATTATTTCCTTTGTGGCCCTTCTGGCATGATGGATGATGTAC
>JACCDM011274850.1_pt1 | contig 10928 bp, 16 predicted proteins | sample 7445851 | NCBI WGS metagenome assembly JACCDM01 (sample SAMN15323438, study PRJNA562643) | freshwater metagenome | isolation source: river surface water | place: USA:Blue River Watershed | collected 2017-08-16
AATAACTTTTAATTATTACTTTTACTGGCTAAATTAAAAACCAGCCATTTTTGTTTTTTGTTTTACTTGTTATATATATAGTTGAGAAAAAAAAATTAAATAAATTGCGATTTAAACGCACTTAATTATTTTTTCAAATCTAAATCAAATTCATTAGGAATATAAAAATCTTCTATATAAACTTGTTTTAATGTTTTTTTATCGAATTGTTTTAATTCTTTTATTACCTGTTCATCCAGCCCAGTATTTTGTTCTGAATATGTTGTCTCTTTAAATTTAAAATTTCTAATATTTTTAAGATGTTTAACATACTCTTCGTCATCCAATAATCTTTTTTTTATATCGGAAATTATTACAACTTTTGTACAAATATCAGATTTAATTTTTTCAACATGGTTTTTAAAAATAGAAACATTCTCGTTTTCTATAATCTTTTTTTCTTTATTATCAACTCGTTTCAAACCTTCGAATTTTTTTAATTCGTTAATCAATTTTTGAGAATCTGATATCTGTTTTTCAACAACAGCCGGTGGTTTTAAATTAGCAAGAGATTTAAGTAAAATACTTTCGTTAAACAATAAACCCATTTTATATTATTTATATTACACTTCTTTATATTAATACTAAGAATATAATTTTATAAAAATATTTTAAGTTTTAGAAAACCAGCAAAATTTACATACTGGTAAAAAATTATAACTATTTAATTTTTCCATATCTATTGTATCAATATTTCCACCCCTCTTACTTAAACCAGGTACGTATGTACAAGACGAGTTATTGTCACAAAAAGTACAATGTCCTTTAAGATAAAAAACCTCGTCCGCATATTTAAAAAGTGATACAGTGCTCTTAAAATCGTTCATATTAATATCACATACCAATCCTGCTGCAACTATATTTTTTTTATTTTCAAAAAGCATTCTCGTGATAAATGATAAAACATCTTGATTGTCAAAAAATTGTATTTCATCGATAAAAATATGTGTTATATGTTCTTGTATATGCACATTATTCAGCACGCTTGTTTTGACTGCTAATTCTTTTTTATTGTCATGCGAGACAATATACGACCCGTCTGTATATCTGTCATCATACGAATGATTAATTATTAACAATTGAGCATTGTCAGGCAAATCTTTTTTTAACTCTATCAATTTTGTAGTTTTCCCACTATACATAGACCCTGTAACAATTTTTAAAGACATAAACTAAACCTAGCCTTTTATTGTAAATACTATTTTTATATCTTTATATTAATTTTTTATAAACACGAATGTTTTATTCATAGCTGAAAATATTTTTTCATCAAAAGAGAGTGCATCGATATTATTATACGAATTGAAATATTTACTAAAATTTAAAGATTCTACAACTGAAAATCCGTTATCTTCAAATAACTTATTTATATTTTTAGTTATATATTCGGTGTTAGATCCTTTAAGGATACCAGAACTACTCGCAGAATTATTATTAAAATTCACCATAATCTCGTTTCCAAAATCTGAATTATTTTGTTCTCCTTTTTTTATAGAAACTAAATTGTTATTTATATCTTTTAAAACTTTTTCATCCATACATGTGCCTATAACAAAACCTCCTTTTTTCAAACAAGAGTTTATGTTTTTAATTAGATTTAAAAATGTTTCTTCGCTTTTGAAAAAATAATGGATTGCGAACTGAATAGAACAGACATCGAATTTCTTGAATAAATATTCTGGATGACGCTCAATCAATAATTCCTTAGAAATATCAATTTGTTTAAATTCGCAGTTTTTACACATTGTGTTCCTGTTATATGCTTCGTTTATGAAATTCTTATTTATATCTACACCCAAAACATAAGAGCAATTCCATTTGTGAATATCTCCCCCTTTACCACACGCGATCTCAAGAAGATTGTCGCTATGTTTAGTATATTTTGTGTATAATTGTTTTTTAATATGATTATGCAATCTTCTATATTCGAAAGATTGAACACTTTCTTTTTTGTATAATCCCAAGAGTTCAAATGGTTCGATATTATTTTTAGCATCGTACATTATATCTAATGCACATTCGATATAGTTTCCACGTATTTTATCTCTACGTTCCTTTAAGAATGTCAAATTCCCGTTTTTATCTACTATAAATTCTACAACGACGCCATTAGAAACAATAGGCATTTTTAATATATTACATTCAAATTCTTTATCATTATTGTCTTTGTCATAAACATAACCTTTATTGTTAATAATTTTTAAGTCTAAAGTTTGAACTTGTTTATATTTTAAGTGTATGGTATCTTTATAAGAAGAACCAGTAGTTGAAAAAATCATTCCGTCGTAGTCTTTATTGCCAATTACAACATCTAAAATCTTCTTTAAATCGTCTTTGTTGTTATAATATTTTTTTATAATTATTAATCCGTTTCCGTTTCCTAATTTATTTTTTATAATAGAAATTCTCTTTTCGATATCCTCAGAAACGTATTCTCCTTTGTTCATCATTATATCAAATACAAATATACGAAGACCTTTTTCTATATCAAAAACACATTCGGTGTCAAAAACACACATTTGCAGTTCTTGACCAAAATTAATACCAATTTTTTTTATTATATTTTTATTATTTATTAAATATCCTTCTCCGTTCTCAGATACAAACATATAGTTTCTTTCCCCGTCTGTTTTTTCAGTAAAAATAAGATTCTTAGAAATAAAATCATCTCGTTTTATATTTTTACAATTGTTGAATTTTAATTTTAATTTTTGAAAAGAATACATTATATTTTTTTGCTCAGATAAAGCGCACAAGACATTGGTTTTATTTATAATTTTAGATATAAACAATATATAATCAGTAAAGATAACAGAATCTTTAATTTTACCAACGGCTTCAATTTCTATCTCGAAGTATTTACCATCAGTACATGTTAAATCAACTCGTATGCATTCGTTTATGTAAAAAGAATCCCGTTGTTTATCATGTTTATGTATAATCATGTCTCCGCTGGTGTTTGCTTTCATCTCGTCTGACAAAGAAAATCTAATACCAAATTCTTTATCATCGATGTTTTTAATCTTTTTTTTCGTACAAACTACATTTTCTCCATTTTCAAAAATAGTTTCCCGTGCTCCGTTTTTATAATTAATTCTTTTAAAAAATGAAGTCTTATTCTTGTATTTATTTTTTAAAAAATTTTTTATATTTTCGTATGTTTCTTTGTCTAAAAAAGGTTTGAAACCATCTTTAGAAAAATAACCAAATCTGACTTCAAATTCGATTCCAGAATTTATATTATTGTTATAATCGTTGATTAGTGTTGATACCATTGTGTAATTATATATAAAACAATTCTTTAAATTCAATTTTTTTCTAAAAATCGTCTCCGATACCAGCTTCTTCCGAAAATTCATTATAATCGTCGCAATCGTCTTCGTCTTCTCCGAAAAGTTCTTTCATAATTTTAATTTTTCGTAATCTCATTTTTGCAAAACTTTCTTCTTCGTCATCTTCCGTTTCACGGATATCTTCATCTTCTATATCGTTTTTTACTCTGTCTTCTACGTCGTTTTTTACTCCATTTTTTACGGCTTTTTTATTTTTTACAATTTTAAATTTTTCTTCTTCTTGTTTCTGACTTTCTTCTTGTTTTTGACTTTCTTCTTGTTTTTGACTTTCTTCTTGTTTCTGACTTTCTTCTTCTATTTTTTTATTTTTCTCCGTTTCTAAAATATGTATAATTTTCAAATTTAACAATTTTAAATTTTTTTTGGAAAGTTTATTAAGATTTATAAAAGTCCCGTTTGAATTTTCAGAATATTTTATAGACGATGTTGAAATAAACTCTAATAAATCTCTATACCCTTCGTTCGAAGATATTTTGGACGTATTTGTTTTTATACAATCTTCTAATTTGCTATCCATATTGTTTAATATAATTAAACTCTTTTCTTTATATTAAATTTATTCAATTTAAAGCTACAAAATATAAAATTATAAAAAGAAATATATTCATGAATGAGTGTATACTTCATATCCCGCATACATTAGAGAGTATAATTAGATTATGTGTTAAAAGAGACCCAGTGAATCTTGATAATATAAAATCGTATAACGATAGTGTTGATAATAATTTTTATCATGTTGTGAAATATAACGACACAGACAAACCTTGCAGAAACGAACAAAAATTAAATAGGCCATTTTTAAATATACCTCCTTCAAAAGTGTCTGATAAAGTATATAGAGTACAGACCGATACAAAAGCTTTTAATATTTTACAAGAATTCAATTGTTTAAATAAAGGAGAGTGGGTTACAAAAACAGATGTAAGTTGCTGGTGGTGCTGCCATCAGTTTGACACTATGCCTCTCGGGTTACCTTTTCATTACAACGGGACGGTTTTCAAAGTTAAAGGGTGTTTTTGTAGTTTCAATTGTATGTTGGCTTATTCTGATAATAAAGTTTCTGGAGACACGTTATATCTTATACATTATCTATTTAGAGTTCTTACTAAAAAAAGTTTTAAAGTTAAAATTCAAAAAGCTCCCCCGAGAGAAATGTTAAAGTTATTTGGAGGACCATATTCCATAGAAGAATTTAGAAACACTTTTGATACTTTTGATAACACAAAGTTTACTACATTTTCAAAATTAGAGTATCCAATGATTGCTCTTAACGTCCAAATAGAAGAACACGTAAAAACAACAACTAATAACAACTATACTCCTGTAAAACTTGATAATACAAGGGTAGAATCTGCTACAAACGATGTGAAAATTAACAAAAGTACAAATAATACAATCCCTGTTGTTAAAAATTATACTAAAACTAAACTCTCGGATTTTTTTCAATTATAATTAATTTTTTTTTCTTTATTAATTATAAATGAATAAACAAACTATATCAGGTCCTGGATTTTTGGCAGATTGTAAATGCGTATGGTATAAAAAATTATTCTGTAATTGTAGATATACTAATACGAAAGTTGAAAAATTTTGTAATAAAAACCCTTCGCCAGTTTCATTAGAATCAAGAGCTCCTATTGTACAATCTCTCGATAGAACAGAAGCAGCTTTGTACAGAAAAAGATCAGAAGGGCCAGGAAGATACGCATATTCTCAACCAATGGTGCCTATATGCAACCCGTCGGAAGCTACTGGATATATAGTAGGGAGAAACGGAATGCTACCTCTTGCAGATAAAGAGGTTGATATAGAAAGTTCGTTAAGATACACAGAACGTCTTGATGTAAAAGGTTTCAGCAGACCTTTGTGCGTAAATGGACCTGTTGAAAGTAGATATACTAGAGAAATCAGACCATTAAACGATATAACATCCGTGTCTTACGACAGATGGGAAAACTTATTATGCGACCCTCAAAGGAATATTGCTGGCCATTCATATCAATTCGGGTCAAATACAAAAAACGAACATCATGATATTTATTTTAAAAACTTTAAAAAATAAAAAAATAAAATAATTTGAAATACTTTTTATTTTTTAATTTTAAATTTCTGAAAATTTTCTTTTATTTGAAACACTTTTGTATCTATTATAATCAAGAACATTAGAATTTGTCAATGTTAATATATGCTGAATATACTGAAATCTTTCTTCATTGTGTTTTTTATAATGCATCATACATTCTTCAATAGTTTTAAACACAAGTCCAGAATCAAATAATATTTTTTGATTATCATCTTCTATTAAATATCTGTATAACACAAGCATCTTTCTTGTATTTATATTAAGATATTTTTTTAAATTCAATTTTTTAAAAATCTTCTTCTAAACTAAATTGTCTTTCTTGAACAGAAGAATTAATATTAGCACGAGCATATGAACTTACTCTTTGTTCGAAAAAATTTGTTTTTTTCCCAAGAGAAATTAACTCCATAAAACCGAAAGGGTTCTCTGCGTTATAAATCTTGTCATACCCGATAGACAACATAAATCTGTCTGCCACAAATTCAATATATTTTTTCATCAAATCACAATTCATCCCAAGAAGAGAAACAGGTAAAGATTCCGTAATAAATTCTTTCTCGTATTCAACAGCTTCTTTCATAATTTCCTCTACTCTTTTTTTCGACAATTTAACATCAAGTTTTGAATATAATAAACAAGCAAATTCCATATGCATACCTTCATCTCTTGATATAAACTCGTTAGACAAAGCAAGAGAAGGCATTTTACCTTTACTTTTTAACCAATAAATACTACAAAAAGCTCCAGAGAAAAACACCCCTTCTACGATGGCAAACGCAATCAGTCTTTCTGCAAACGAACCATTGGAAATCCATTTCAAAGCCCAGTCAGCTTTCTTCTTAATACTTGGTACATTTTCCACAGCGTTGAATAAAAACTTCTTCTCTTGATCGTCTTTAACAAGAGTATCGATCATTAAAGAATACGTTTCGGAATGCACAGATTCAATTGCGTTCTGGAAAGAATAAAAGGCTCTTGCCTCTGGCAATTGAACCTCGTCTGAAAAATTAAGAACAAGGTTTTCATTAACAATCCCGTCAGAATTTGCAAAAAAAGCCAAAATCATTTTAATAAAATATTGCTCGTTGGAATTTAGACCATCCCAATCTTTAAGGTCAAGAGAGAAATCAATCTCTTCCGGGGTCCAGAATGAGGCAACAGCGTCTTTATAAAATTTCCATATATCTTCATGTTTGATAGGGAACATGCAAAATCTTTCTGGGTTTGGTTTAATTAAAGAACATTCTTTGTTTGGATCGTCGGATTTAATGACCATTGTACTTATTAATAATATTTTTATATCTTTATATTAATTTTTTTTTCTTTTTTTCTTTATAAATAATAATGTCTTTACTACAAGCTCAACAAGCAAAAGAAATGGAGATCAGTGCTCTTAAACAAGAACAACTTCTAAATGAAGAAAATTTCAAAAAAAAGAATAGAGAAATGCTTCTAGAATTAGAACAAAAAGATAATCAAAGAATAAAGGAAGAAACAAAGAATAATTATGATATAAAAAATAAAACTATAAATCAATTTTTTGAAGGTTTTAGTGAAAGTATTCTGGGTATTATGAATGATGTATTATATAAAATATCTTCAAACGATCCTGGGTTATCCTGGGGAGATATCTTTACAGAAAATGATAGATTATTTTACATCGGAGTAACTATAGTTGTAATAGTTATAATCACATCTTTATTAAATATCTAAATACGAAATTTTATCTCCGATTTTTATTCTGTCATTTATTTTAACATTTAATTTTAGATTTTTTGGAAAAGTTAAAATAACTTTCGATGATAATTTTATCAACCCCATAAAATCTGTTTGGGATACAACAGATTTTTCTTTTAAAATGTTAATTATTCTTCTGAAAACATATCCAGCTATTTGTATTATTTTTACATCTCCAATTTTATTATTACTTATTATAGTTTCTACTCTTTCATTTTTTGTATCTACTTTATTCCAAGCATAATCAAACTTTCCAGGAAAGTATTTAATACTTTTTACAATCCCAGAAACTGGAGCCAGCTGGTAATGTCTATCATAAAAATTTAAAAATATAGATACAGAAATGTCTCCGTTTTCATCGGTAAATACGTCATCTACAACTCCGTCAGCTGGCGATAAAATATAATTATCATTTTTTATAAACTCTTCATTATTTTTTCTAAATAAAAATAAAAGAATGCACAAAACAACTATACTAGTTTTTATATTTCCAGAAATAAATAATATAATAGGAAGCATAAGCAATTCTGGTGCGTATTCCAACAACATTTTTTTCTTGTTTTATTAATAAGTAAGAAATAAAAATGGGTATAAATTTATCCAAATCTCAGTCAGTAAATAGGGTTGAACAGATAAACAATATTATAACAGATGTTATAGTGTCTAACTCGTCTATGTGTAGTTCAAGTTCTGTTATTACTCAGGATATTAATCTTGGAAATATCAGTGGAAATCTCAGTAATGTCAATTTAAATATAAATTCAAATATAAATCTAGATTGTCTTCAAAGCAGCTTAAACGATTCTAAAATACAATCAGATATTTCTCAGAAATTATCTCAGTTCGCAGCAAGCGAAGCCAAAGCAGGTCTAGGATTTTTATCGGTAGGTGTTTCACAAAGTGATTCTGAAAATATCGCAAAAATCGTTAATAAAATATCCAATTCTGTCAAAATAGATAATATTAAAAAATGTGTTACAACAGCTGTGTTAGAACAAAGATTAAAAACAGGTGATATAGGCGGTAACGTTGAAAATATTTCGTTAATAGTATCGTCTATAACTGTCACAAAATGTATTCAGAACGATCAAAATATATCGTCAAGTATAAACGAGTTAGCTAGTCTGATAGATCAGAAAAGCGAATCGTCTGCTATTTCTGGTCTCGATACTGGTACTATCGCAGCGATTATAATCACTATTTTAATAGTATTATGCTCTTGTTCATCTAGTTTGGCTGTCTTACAACAAAAACAATAAATTTTTTTATTAAGTAATAATAAAAAGGAAAAGATAATCTCTAATGATCGAAACTCTTGCTCTTATTTATATTTTCTTATTTATTATTATTTTTATATGTTTTTCTATGAATATTAATATAGAAGATTTCGGAACTATTAAAGATACTACTATTGATATTAAAAATAGACTTGTGTCTTTAAAGAATGAAAATAAAAAATACAGATCCCCAGAATTTATTGTAAACGATATACTCAATTCTCTTAATTGTAAATTTTTCTACGATTTCAAAGTTGTAAATATAGAAACAGAAGGCGAGGATGTCTCAGTTTTGTTATATGACAAAAAGAATGCATTTGTGGCTATTATAAATTATAATGCTGTTTTACAATCAGAAGTTGTTGATAAGAAAAACATTTATTTTTATAAAATAGAAAAAATAGAATTGAAAAATTCAGAATTTGATAATGAAAAAAGATTTTATAACCCAGAAAAACAATTCGCTCAATTTCGTTAAACACTTCTTATTATTTTCTCATTTATATTTAAATAAAAATTATGCAATTACTCTTAATTTTCAGAAATAATTGTAAAAATTCTAAACAAGTTTTAGATATTCTATCATTATCTAATGATAACGGGGGTGTAAAAATGTTATGCCTGGACGAGATTCCAGATAAAAAACAATCTCTTGTTTTGAAAAAATATAAAATAAGAGAAGTACCGTGTTTAGTTACAGAGACTGAGATAGTTTATAGTTCCGAGATGTTTTCGTTTATTAAAAAGATTTCTTCTGGTAAAAAGGACGGGGATAGTTTTTTTCAAGGAAGAGATAATAACGGATTTTCACAGAGCTTTGCATCCTTTACTGGGGACGACATTGGCGTTCAAGATAATTTTCATAGGGTAGAAGGTATTTCCAGTCCTTCTACTGATAATTTTGAAGATAACAGCAAACAAAAAACGAAATCAAAATCAAAAAACAAATCTTCATCAGAAGTCGATAAACGTTACGAACAGATGATGGCAAGCAGAGATAACGATTTTAAAGATGTCAAAAAGAAATTACATAACGATAGATTAGATTTTACAAAACCGATTTATAAAATTTAATAAAATTTCGTTTAATTTAAAAAAATAAAATGTTAATGATTAATAAAATATATAATGGACTCTGTACATCTTATAAAGGCTTTTGTTTCTTTACTAGACAAATTTCTTGGTGATATAGAACAGGCTTTCCCTGGTGAAAGAGAGATTAAAATGACAAGAACGAGTTTGAAAATGGCAACTTCCGTTAATCCAAGAATGGTTATAGAAGAATTTGTATCCTATATTTCCCCGTATTCTGAACAACTTTTCAATAAAGATCATCATTTTTTTATGGATATATCTAATTTTGATCTCGACAAATCAACTTTGATGAAGGGGTTGAAAATTATCGATTTGTTAAAAGATACAACAGATGAAAACAGAGAGATTATTTTTAAATATATGCAAAACCTTTACAAACTTGGATTAAAAATTGTAAAATAAATTGTATATTTTTTTATTTATTTTTTTTCTTATTATAATATAAGAAACGAATAAATAAAAATTTATGGAAGCCCAGGATATCGAAGCAGTTAAGTTTTTGAATAAAAAAAATGGACCAGATAGTAATTATATTCCTATGATTATTTATATTCAAGAAGATAGTATCAATGTTAAAAAACTCAAATTTTTAACTCAAAAGGATCACTCTTTTTCCAATGTTATGGGTGTTATTAGAAAAAAGATAAATATGGGTTCGGATAAAGCAATATTTTTATTCGACAATACAAATTTGTTTGTATCTCCAAATAACACAGTTGGCGATATTTACAATAAACATGGAGATAAAGAAAATAAATGTATTTTTCTAAGATTAAAATTAGAAAGTGCTTTCGGGAACTAATATTTTTTTATTTTACTATTATAAACAAAATTGGTATGTCTTTTACTCAGATAAATCAAGTTTTTATAATAATAATAATAATAATTTGTTTAACTATTCTTTCAATATCTATTTTTAGATATACAACTTATAAATGCGAACAACCTGTCATAGAATATAAATTTGTACCAAGGACTTTTGAACAAGAACAGCGAGAGCCTTTGAAAGCGGGATTGTTTTTTGCAGATATGTTTGAATCTCCGTCTGTAAATGCTTATGGTATTCCATTGGGTCTGAACGCTGAAAGAAAAATGAATATTTGAAAGTAATTTTTATTTTTTTCTTATTTTAATATAAAAGACTGGTATGATTGAACTATCGAAAAAGGATTTTAGATTTACAAATGGCAAACCTCAGCTTACCAACAGGAATGCATTAGGGAAACATTCGTTGATTATGGTAAAGACAGATTGGTGTGGTTATTGTAAAGAAGCTAAACCTGAATTTAAAGCAACAGCAGACTTGCTTGAAGGTAAAAAAATATTTTTCGGAGTTATAGACGG
>JACCDM011977584.1_pt1 | contig 10928 bp, 14 predicted proteins | sample 7445851 | NCBI WGS metagenome assembly JACCDM01 (sample SAMN15323438, study PRJNA562643) | freshwater metagenome | isolation source: river surface water | place: USA:Blue River Watershed | collected 2017-08-16
GACCCATCGAGCCAAATTGCTTGCACCATCGGTGGCAATGTGGCCGAAAACTCGGGCGGTGTGCATTGTTTGAAATACGGCCTCACCGTGCACAACGTGCTGAAAGTCAAAGGCTTCACCATCGAGGGCGATCCGATCGAGTTTGGCAGCGACGCGCTCGACGTCCCCGGCTACGACCTGCTGGCCGTGCTGGTGGGCAGCGAGGGCATGCTGGCCGTGACCACCGAAGTGACCGTCAAGCTGGTGCCCAAACCCCAGCTGGCGCGCTGCATCATGGCCAGCTTTGACGATGTGCGCAAAGCCGGCGATGCGGTGGCCGCCGTGATCGCGGCGGGCATCATCCCGGCCGGGCTGGAGATGATGGACGGTCCGATGACCGCCGCCGTCGAAGACTTCGTTCACGCCGGCTACGACCTGAGTGCCGCCGCCATCCTGCTGTGCGAGAGCGACGGCACCCCCGAAGAGGTGGAAGAAGAAATCGGCCGCATGTCCGCGGTGCTGACGGCCGCCGGCGCCACCGCCATCGCGGTCAGCGAAAGCGAGGCGCAGCGCCTGAAATTCTGGAGCGGCCGCAAGAACGCCTTTCCGGCCTCGGGCCGCATCAGCCCCGACTACATGTGCATGGACTCGACCATCCCGCGCAAGCGCCTGGCCGACATCCTGCAGGCGATTGCCGAGATGGAAGACAAGTACAGCCTCAAATGCCTGAACGTGTTCCATGCGGGCGATGGCAACCTGCACCCCTTGATCCTCTTCGATGCCAACGACCCCGACCAGCTGCGCCGCTGCGAGCAGTTCGGTGCCGACATCCTGGAGACCAGCGTGGCCATGGGCGGCACGGTGACGGGCGAGCACGGTGTGGGGATCGAAAAGGTCAACAGCATGTGCGTGCAGTTCAGCGCCGAAGAGAACGAACAGATGTTCGGCATCAAGCGCGCCTTTGACCCTGGCAGCCTGCTCAACCCCGGCAAGGTGATCCCCACCCTGCACCGCTGCGCCGAATACGGCAAGATGCTGGTGCGTGCCGGGCAGATCCAGCACCCGGACCTGCCGCGCTTCTGATCTTGGGGGCCTGCGCCGCGAACGCGCTAGGATGTCGGCAACCATCTTTCGCAGCGAGGCCATCCCATGGATCTGACTTTTTCCAACATCGTTTTCATCGTCCTCGTGGCGCTGGTGGTGCTCACGCTCAAGCTGGGCGTCAACATCGTGCCGCAATCGGAGAACTGGCTGGTTGAACGTTTGGGCAAGTTCAACCGCAAGCTGGAAGCCGGCCTGCACCTGATCATCCCCTTTTTCGAGAGCGTGCGCTACAAGGTGCCCATCCAGGAGCGCCAGCTGCCGCCCAAGCCGATCAATGCGATCACGCTCGACAATGTGACCATCTCTGTGTCGCTGGCCGTGCTCTACAGGATTGTGGATGCGTCCAAGACCATGTACCGGATCGCCAATGTGGACGACGCCATCATGACCATCGTCAATGGCACCGTGCGCAGCGTCATCGGCAAGACCGATCTCGATGGCGTGCAGTCCAACCGGCGGCAACTCTCGGACGAGATTGAGCGCGATCTGCAGACCGTCTCTGAAGAGTGGGGCATTCTGCTCACACGCGTGGAGATTCTCGAGGTCGATGTCGACCCCGAGACCAAACAGGCCATGCAATTGCAGCTCAATGCCGAGCGCAACCGCCGCGCCCTGGTCCGGGAGGCCGAAGGCAAGAAGCAGGCGACCGAGCTGGACGCCGATGCCCAGCTGTACGCGGCCAACCGGCAGGCCGAGGCCATGAAGGTCCGTGCCGATGCGGAGGCTTATGCGGTCAGCGCCGTGGCCAAGGCCATCAGCGAAGGCGGCGCCAGCGCGGTCGAATTCGAGGTCCGCAAGCTGCAGGCCCAGGCCGTGCAGGAGCTCTCGAAAGGCAGCAACGCCAAGATCGTGCTGTTGCCCAGCGATGTCATGAACAGCCTCGCCGGTGGCCTGGGCGGCCTGGTTTCACGCCTGGGCCCCAAGGACTGAGCCATGGATGCTTACCAGATCACTTTCTTGGTGGCACTGGCGCTGGCCATGGTCGAGCTGGTCACCGGGGCCTTCCTCTTTCTGGGCATGGCCCTGGGCGCTGCGGCCGTGGCCTGCGTGCAGTGGGCCACCGCCGGATTCGCCCTCAACCGTGACTTGCTGATTTTTGCCATCGTCTCTGTGCTGGCCTTCCTGGTGCTGCGCAAGCTGTTTGCCCGCCCTGCCGACCAGGAAGAAAGCCCAGACGACGTCAATCGGTATTGAGCTGCGCTCTTCAGCGCTTGCCGAAAATCGCCGTGCCCACGCGCACCATGGTGCTGCCGGCGGCAATGGCCGCCTCCAGGTCGGCCGTCATGCCCATGGACAGGGTGTCAAAGGACGGCAGCCCCAGCGCCGACCGCAATGAACCGAACAAGTCGGTGGCGCGCTGGTGCAGGGCCACTTGGGCCGCAAAGCCCTCGACCGGGTCGGGGATGGTCATCAGGCCGCGCAGCTCCAAGCGCGGCAGCGCCGCCACCGCACGGGCCAGCGCCAGCAGTTCCTCGGGCCGGACCCCGGACTTGGTCGGTCCCCCATCGGTGTTGACCTGCAGGCACAGCTGCAAGGGCGGCAGGTGGGGCGGTCGCTGCTCCGACAGGCGTTGGGCGATTTTGAGCCGATCCACACTGTGCACCCAATCAAAGTGCTCGGCCACCAGCCGCGTCTTGTTGCTCTGGATCGGGCCAATGCAGTGCCATTCCAGCGGCAGCGCGCGCAGGGCGGCGATCTTGTCCACCGCCTCCTGGATGTAGTTTTCGCCAAAGGCGATCTGGCCGGCGGCATGGACCTGGCGCACCGCCTCGGGGCCAAAGGTCTTGGACACGGCCAGCAGCCGCACGCTGTCGGGCGAGCGGCCGGACGCTTGGCAGGCATGGTGGATGCGGTCGAGCACCGCCCGGAGGTTGTCGGCGATCAGGGTCATGTCCCGAGGGTACCAAACCCGGACCCTGGCTCCTGTTAAATTGCGGCCATTCCTCAACCTGCATCAAGGCACACCCATGAGCAATATTGGACAAAAAACCTACGACGCCTGCACGCCGCACCAAGTGGCCTTCCTGGGTCTGGGTGTGATGGGTTACCCCATGGCCGGGCACCTGACGCGCGCCGGCCACCAGGTCACCGTCTACAACCGTTCGGCCGCCAAGGCGCAGGCCTGGCTCGGCGAGTGCCCGGGCCAAGCCAGCGCCCCCAGCCCGCGCGAAGCGGCTGCCGGGGCCGACATCGTGTTTGCCTGTGTGGGCAACGACGACGACCTGCGCAGCATCGTGCTCGGCCCCGATGGCGCTTTTGCCGGCATGAAACCCGGGGCGGTGTTCGTCGACCACACCACGGCTTCCGCCTCGGTGGCGCGTGAGCTCAGCAGCGAGGCCCAAAAGCGTGGGCTGCAGTTCATCGACGCGCCCGTCTCGGGCGGTCAGGCTGGCGCGGTCAACGGCATGCTGACGGTGATGTGCGGTGGCGATGCCGCCACTTTCGAGAAAGTCAAGCCGGTGGCCATGGCGTTTTCTCGTGCCTTCACCCTGATTGGCGAATCCGGCGCCGGTCAGTTGGCCAAGATGGTCAACCAGATCTGCATTGCCGGCCTGGTCCAGGGCCTGTCCGAGGCGATCGCCTTCGGCCAGCAGGCCGGTATCGACATGAAGCTGGTGCTGGACGTGATCGGCAAGGGCGCCGCCCAGAGCTGGCAGATGGACAACCGGGGCAAGACCATGGTGGACGACCAGTTCAACTTCGGCTTTGCGGTGGACTGGATGCGCAAGGACCTCGGTCTGGTGCTCGACGAGGCCAAGCGCAATGGCGCACGACTGCCCGTGACCGCCCTGGTCGACCAGTTCTACGCCGATGTGCAGAAAATGGGCGGTGGCCGCTGGGACACCTCCAGCCTGATCCGGCGCCTGCGCTGAGCGCACCTGCGCGCCTCCGAGCGCCCAATAAAAAGCGACCCGAGGGTCGCTTTTTTGCGGGGGCGGCCAGAAGGTCAGCGCGAGAGGGGCGGCTGGCTCAGGCGCTTGAGCTCTTCCTCGGAGATGTCCTCGAAGACCCGCACCACCTTGACCACACCCCGGATGCCACGGGCGATGTCGGTGGCCCGCTGGGCTTCTCGGGTGGTCACACGGCCCATCAGGTAGACGATGCCGCGCTCGGTCACCACCTTGACGGCACTGGCCTGCAGGTCCTTGGCATCCACAAAGGCGGCCTTGACCTGTCCGGTGGTCACGCTGTCCTTGGTGCGCTGGCTCAGGCTGCTCGGTGGGCCAATGGCCAGGTCGTTGATGACTTCCCTGACGTTTTCCTGGCTCTGGGCCAGCAAGGTGGCCCGTGAACGGTCGGCCTCGTTGCGGACTTCACCTGTGAGCAGCACGCGCCGGTTGTAGCTGGTCACGTTCAGGTTCACGCGGTCTCCCAGTTCTTTGCTGACCGCGGCGGCCACTTTGAGCTCGATGGCCTGGTCTTCGAGCTGGGTGCCTGAAGTGCGACGGTCCACCGCCACCATGCCGGTCACCACAGCGCCCCCCACCACCAGCGGCGCGCAACCGGACAACAGGCTGGCGCCCAGCAGCGTGGCCAGCAGGGTTTTCTGAACATGCAGTTTCATCACTTCGGCTCCTGTTCACCCAGCAGCTGGGTGTCAACTCCATCACACAAACAATGCAGCACCAATTGCTGCACCTCCCGCACGCGTGCGGCCCGCTCGTGCGGCACGCACACATGCACATCCGTCTCGCGCAGCAAGCGGCCGAGGTCTCCCCCCGTGCCGCCACTGAGCGCCAGCACCGTCATCTCCCGCTCATGCGCCGCCTGTACCGCAGGGGCCAGGGCAGGCTCGTCGCCGTGCGCACAGATCAGCACCAGCAGATCGCCCGACAGGCCCAGGGCATGGACCTGGCGGGCCAGACCCTCTTCCGAGGGCGATGCCGACGCCCAGAGCGGGTCCGCCCCCAGCGTGAGGGCGGCCAGGCCCGGCCGCTCACGCTCGAAGCCACGCACCAGCAGGTGGCTGAGGTATTGGGCCAGTGCCACCGCGCTGCCCACTCCAGCCACCAGGACCTTGCCCCCGCCGGTCACGCAGGCCAGCAAGGCCTGCACCGCCGCATCGATCGGCTTGGCCAGGGTCTCGGACACCTGGTAATGCAGGTCCGCACTGTCGATGAAATGCTGTTGAATGCGCAGCTCTTGCATGGCGCGGATCATACCCGGGGCGGTGGCCGCCCAGCGTGCGCCACCTCTGCCAAATCCTGCTCCGGGCACTGTGAAACGGGCCATCGCCGCCTCAGCTCGCCTCGAAGGCGCCCTGCCGCCAGATCGGCCCATCCGCTTCAAGCAGGACCACATCGAAACGCACCGGCGGCAGGCGAGCCCAGCGCAGGAGGTAATGCTGCGCGGCGCGCACGATGCGCGCGCGCTTGGCCGCACCGATGCTGGCCCCGGCGCCGCCGTGGTCGCTGCGGCTGCGCTGGCGCACCTCGACGAAGACCACGGTCCCGTCGGGGGCCTGCATGACGAGGTCGATCTCGGCGGCACCGCGCCCGGGCATCCGATAATTGCGCACCAGCAGGCGCTGGCCCTGCCCCTCGAGCAGCGCCAGCGCTTGGTCCTCGGCCGCATCGCCGCGGGCCTTGGTGCTGTGGCGACCTTCTCCTCTGGCCCGTTGGAGCATTGGCATGATTTCTTCCTCCCTGAGCACCAGCTTCGCTCTTGCACTGCAAGCGGCGAAGGATGCAGCCGGTGCCCAGCAGCATCCGACACACACACTGTATGTGGTGGCCACCCCGATTGGCAACCTCGCCGACATCAGCCTGCGGGCGCTGCATGTGCTTGGGCTCGTCGACGCCATCGCTTGCGAAGACACGCGCCACACCCGCCAGATGCTGCAGGCCTACGGGCTGGAGCGGCCTGGGCACCAGCTGCTGGCCCTGTACCAGCACAACGAGGCCGAGGCCGCCCAGGCGGTGCTGGCGCGACTGGGCCAGGGCGAGCGGGTGGCGTATGTGAGCGATGCCGGCACCCCGGCCATCAGCGACCCGGGCGCACGCTTGGTGCGGGCGGTGCAGGCCGCCGGCCACCGTGTGCTTCCCCTGCCTGGCGCCAGCAGCATCACCACCCTGCTGAGCGCGTCTGGCATGACGGGGGAGGGCTTTGTCTTCCGCGGTTTTCTGCCGAGCAAGACGGCCGAGCGGCAGGCGGCGGTGCAGGCCATCGCGCAAGAGGGCCGGGCGGTGCTGCTGCTCGAAGCGCCGCACCGCATGCCCGCGCTGGCCGAGGCGCTGGCGGTGCTGGGCGGGCGTGGGGTCACGGTGGGCCGCGAGCTGACCAAGCAGTTTGAACAGATCGTCACCCTGGCCGCGCAAGACCTGCCGGCCTGGCTGGCCGAACGGCCCGAGCACCAGCGTGGCGAATTCGTCTTGCTGGTGCACGACCAGCCGGTGGTGGCCACGGGGGCGCAGGGCGAACGCATCCTGCGCTGCCTGCTGGCGGAATTGCCACTCAAGACCGCCGTCAAACTGGCGGCCGAAATCTCGGGGGAGCCGCGCAACGCCCTCTACGAACAGGCCTTGGCGCTCAAAGCGCAGGGCGATTGAGGCGCACGCGCGCCAGAGATCAGTGCACCAGCACCGGCTGCTGGGCCAGGCCCGTGTAGCCCTCGAGGGTGTCCTCGACCTCTTCCTGGGTGGGGCTTTGCTGCTGCCAGGCCTGCAGCTGCCGCTGAAACAGCTCGGCCCAGGATCCATCGAGGTAAACCTCTTTGCCCGAGCGCTTGTCCACGATCTCGAAACCGTGGCGCTCCAGGACAGGGCGGACCGGCTTGCCCTCAGCGGCGCCCGCCTCGTTGGCCAGCACATGCATCACGGCAAAGGTCTCGGATTCGTACAGCAGATTCATGCTTTCAACTCCTCTTCACAGTGATCTCATCTGCTTGCAGTATGCCTGTTTTCAAGAGCCCCGGGGCGCGGTTGTGGGATCGCCCGCCACGGGCAGGGGCGCCAGGGGTTCGGTGCTGCGCCAGAGCAGGTCGATGTAGCTGCCGCTGGCCTGGGTGATGCGGATGCGCACCGGCATCCAGGACTGCGCGGCCGAGACCCAGAACTCCACGCGGGCTTCGAATTGGTTGCGCGGCTGGCAGACCCATTTGGACACCTTCAGGCTCTGTCCGTCCAGGGTCAGCGTCTCCGAGCCCTCGAGCACCAGCGACCAGGGCAAGGCGTCTCGCACGGTGGCGGTCTGCACCTGCAGGCGCGTGCCGGGCGCAAAGCGCTCGGGCTCGCCGGCCATGGCGGCGGCCAGCTGCACATACAGGCTGACCTGGTCCTGCGCCCCCGGCATCAGGGGCGCGGGGGTGCTGTTGCTGCTGAAGACCACGCGTTGCTGTTCGCGGTCGAAATGGGCCGCGCGTTCGTTGCGCCAGCTGTCCGAAAAGCGCCTGGGCGCCAGACCCGTGGCGTCGATCTGCCCGACACTGCGCCATTGGCGACGGCCCAGCAGAAAAGCCCGCACCGAGAGGGAGAGCTCGTATGCGCTGTCGTTGTGCTGCCAGCGCAACTCGCCGTTGGCCTGGTAGCTCAGGCCCTTGTCCATGCCGTGCAACTGGTAGCTCATGAGCTGCGAGGGCGGCAATGCCCCCAACGAGATGAGCGGCCATGCGGCTTCGGTGCTGGCCGCGGGCGGGGCGGCCAGCATCGGTACCGCCGAGGGCGCAGGCGCTTCCTGGGCCGGCTGCGGCAGGGCGGGGGCCGCTTCAGAGGCGTCTGGCAGTGGCGCAGCTGCCGTGGCAGGGGGCGGCTGGTCCTTGGCATCGGCCGCATTGGTCGCAACGGCCGCATCGGGCAAAGCGGCCGAAGGCGGCGCGGCGGCCCGTCTGGCTGGCGATGGCGGCGCAGGACGCGATGCAGCCACCGGGGCCAGCGGCACCACACGCACCTGCACCGGAGCCAGCGGGGGCGGACCCGGCAGGCGCACCTCGAGTGGCGAAGCGGCCCCCAGCAGCAGCAAGGCATGCAAGAGCAGCGCGCCCAGCACCAGCAGCAGCAGCGTCCGCCGTGAAGGGCCCGCCGACCGCCCCGTGCGCTGCGCCGTGGCCATGCTGCTCAGGGGCCCGACCAGCCCAGGTCGGCCGACAGCTGTCGGGCCATCCGGCGCATGGCGGTGGCCAGAGGACCGTTCCAGTCCACATTGAACGTCGCCGAGGAACCCAGCGACACGACACCCAGGGCCAGGTGGCCATCGGCATCAAACACCGGCGCACAGAAACCCGAGATGCCGGGCAGCAAAACATTGTGGACGCGGCCCAGGCCGTTCTGGCGGGTCTCGGCCAGCAGCGCCTGCAATTGCGCGTCCGTGCCTGGCACGTCCTGGCGGCCGGCATCGCGGGCCTGGGCCATTTCGTGCTCGATCAGCGCACGCGCCCGGTCCGAACCGACGCCATGGCCCAAAAAGGCGGCAAAACAACGCCCCGTGGCAGAGGACAGCATGGGCATCACATCGCCCAGGCGCAGGTTGACCGGCACCGCCATCGGGGACTCCTGCCAATGCACCAGGGTCGGCCCATGATTGCCCCAAACCGCCAGGGCCAGCGTCTGGCGGGTCTGCTCTCCCAGGGCAGGCAGGCGCTCACGCGCCATCTTGACGGCGTCCAGCCGCGCCAGCGTGGCCAAGCCCAGACGCAGGGTGGCCGGGCCCAGCTCGTAGCGGGTGCTGGCCCCGTCCTGCACCACCAGTCCCAGGCGCTGAAAGCTCACCAGGTAGCGGTGCGCCTTGGCCGCGCTCATGTCGGCCTGCGCCGCCAGGTCCCGCAGCATCAGCGGTCCCGGGGCCTGCGCCAGCACATCGAGCAGGGCAAAACCCACCTCCACCGACTGGATGCCCGCGCGCTCCCGATCGGAGCCCGTGTCTGGCGGTGGGGACGTGCGTGGGGCGGTCATATGGCCTAGAATGTCATTTCGTTTAGTTAAACGAGTTTACCAATACGTAATTTGCTCGGTCAACCTGAGGGGCTCGGGCAACGCCAACAGAGTGCAAAGACCATGAAACTTGCGACGTACAAAGACGGTTCACGCGACGGCCAGCTGGTGGTGGTGTCGCGCGACCTGGGCACGGCCCATTATGCGACCGGCATCGCCACACGCCTGCAGCAGGTGCTGGACGATTGGAACTTTCTCTCTCCCCAGCTCGAAGACCTTTACCAAACCCTCAACAGCGGCAAGGCCCGGCACGCCTTTCCCTTTGACCCGAAGATGTGCATGGCGCCGCTGCCGCGGGCCTACCAGTGGGCCGATGGCTCGGCCTACATCAACCACGTCGAACTGGTGCGCGCCGCCCGCAACAGCGAAGTGCCCGAGACCTTCTACACCGACCCCCTCATGTACCAGGGTGGCAGCGACGACTTCATCGGCCCTTGCGACCCGGTGGTCTGTGCCGACGAGGCCTACGGCATCGACTTCGAGGCCGAGATCGCGGTCATCACCGGCGACGTGCCCATGCGCGCCACGCCCGACGAAGCCCTCGACGGCATCCGCCTGCTGATGCTGGCCAATGACGTGAGCCTGCGCAACCTGATCCCCGGCGAGCTGGCCAAAGGCTTTGGTTTCTTCCAGAGCAAGCCGGCCACCGCCTTCAGCCCGGTGGCCATCACCCCCGACGAGCTGGGCGAAGCCTGGCAGGGCGGCCGTGTGCACCTGACCCTGCAGTCCACCTGGAACGGTCGCAAGGTCGGCATGTGCGACGCCGGCCCGGACATGACCTTCCACTTTGGCCAGCTGATCGCCCACATCTGCAAGACCCGCAATGTGCGCGCCGGCTCCATCGTGGGCAGCGGCACGGTCAGCAACAAAGGCGTGGAAGTCGACGGCAAAAAAGACTGGCCCAAGGGCTACAGCTGCATCGCCGAAAAGCGGGCCATTGAAACCATTCTGGACGGAAAGCCCTCGACCGAATTCATGAAGTTCGGCGACACCATCCGCATCGAGATGAAGGGCAAGGACGGCCACAGCCTGTTCGGGGCCATCGACCAGCAGATCGCTCAGCTGGCGTAAACGGTCTCGAGCGACTCGAAGCCCTTGACCTCGATCGGATTGCCGAAGGGGTCGAGGAAAAACATGGTCCACTGCTCGCCAGGCTGACCGGCAAAGCGCAGCTGTGGCGGGACCACGAAGGCGACGCCAGCGGCTTGCAAGCGGTCGGCCATGGCCTGCCAATCGGCCCGTTGCAGCACCAGCCCGAAATGCGGCATGGGCACCCGCTGCTCGCCCACCAGGCCGGTCGGCGCGGTCTTGAGCGGTTCGCCCAGATGCAGGGAAATCTGGTGCGAGAAAAAGTCAAAGTCCACCCAGGTCTCGGTAGAGCGCCCTTCCCGGCAACCCAGCAGCTCACCATAAAAACGGCGGGCCTCATCCAGGTCGGTGACGTTGAATGCGAAATGAAACAGGCTGCGCATGGCCGCAAGCATAGCAGTGGCCCCGCAGCGCTCGGCCGCGGGTCCGGCCGCTTGACCCTCCTGCCGACCTTGGCATTCTTTAGAATGCGTCCCTGACGTTCGGAAACCCATTCCGGATGCACGAACAGCCTCTGCCGGACCCCCCCGATGTTCAAACAACTGCGCCACAGGTGCATTGCCGCCAGCACCCTTCTGGTTCTGCCCTGGTTCGCTCTGGGCGTGATCGGCCTGACCGCCTCCCAAGCGTTGGCCGATGCCGGCCCCAGCGCCTGGCTGCCGGGGCTGGTCTGCGCCGTGCTGTGGAGTCTGGGCACCCTGGTCTGGCTCCGATTTCAAAATTTTGTATGGGATCGAGAGGTAGCGTAATCAGACCTGCCCGTTGATGTTCAGGCAAGCTGATGCTGGTGACGATCGTCACACCCAGGCCAGCACGAACCAGCTCGATGGC
>JACCDM010477765.1_pt1 | contig 10921 bp, 9 predicted proteins | sample 7445851 | NCBI WGS metagenome assembly JACCDM01 (sample SAMN15323438, study PRJNA562643) | freshwater metagenome | isolation source: river surface water | place: USA:Blue River Watershed | collected 2017-08-16
GCCACCTTTTTTGCTACCTTTACGGCTAGCTTTCTTGCTACCCTTACGGGTGCCTTTACGGCTAGCTTTCTTGCTACCTTTATGGCTAGCTTTCTTGCTACCCTTACGGGTTCCCTTACGGCTGGCTTTCTTGCTACCCTTACGGGAGCCTTTACGTTTAGCGCCACCAACTAATGAGCCACCTTTTTTGCTACCCTTACGGCTAGCTTTCTTTGAACCTTTTCTGCCTTTGTATGAACCACGTTCAGGTAAATAATCACCAACAAATTTGAGTTCTTTCATTTTAGAAATCATTTTCTTTAAATCAGCCATATTCATTTCTGAATCATCAGTTTTGTCATTATGTTTTTGACGAACTGAAAATTTGTCTTCACCAACTTGTCTTACTGTAATGCTGTGGAACTTGTCATCACCGACTTTGTTCAAGTAGTGGAAAGATAAACCTTTCTCACCATCTATGATATCTTCCTTCACGACATGTTTCACACCATTTTTTTTGTAAGAAAAGTTATGTTCATGACGATATGTTACTGTACTCATTATATAATATACATGAGGTTTTAATTTGAATATTTTATATATATTTTTTTTTATATATAATTTTATATATATATATATATATATGAATTTAATTGAAAACTTTAAAATAAGTAATAGTGGTTGGAAAACAGCATTCACATCAACAGATGGCGATGATGTTGATATGAAAGTAGAAGATGTTTTATTATATACATTTTTGCCATTTGGTCAATTATTTATGAGAATATTTAAATATAATGGTTCTTTAGATAAAATATATTTATTGCTTGGATTAATTGGTAGTGGATGGTTTGTACATCGTTTATTTGATACTTATGAACCAAACTACTGGGGATGGTTAATTATATCATATTTTGTTGCTAGTGCATTAAATGCAATTCCAGCAGTATTAGGTTATTATAAGAAATTAAATAAAGTAGATGATGAACAAAGTAGTGTATTTGATTTTGCAATACTTATACCTATATTCTGTAGATTTTTATTTGGGTTTGCAATGATATATATTAATTTTTATGTAGGAGATTTTATTGGTCCTATTATGATTCATTTAACATTATTCTTATTTATAATGTTAGCAGTATTTATTCGTTTAGTAAGAAGACGTCAATGTAATTCTACTAATAATCAAAATACTGGAAAAAGATTTGTGAAAGTATTATTTGACAGTATTTTTATATATACAATTATATTTATTATTTCAGGTATGGTTCTTAAAATGCAAAAATTTGAAGGATATATGTCGTTTTTCGCTACACCAGTTCCATATTATGGTACTATGGGTGATTTTATGTTAATGATTGGATGGGCAGGTGGTGCATTATTAGGATATATGTTTAATAATATGTTAGATACAACTTTTAATACAAAATTTGAACCACCTTATAATGATGATGACGTATGTAAAGGAGAAATTAGTTCTTTTAAAATTACTGTAACTTCTATTCTATTAATTGTAAGTGTTATATATTATGTTTCTAATAGTAGATATAGTGGTTTTACTAATCAAGTTAACTATATGGATTCAAGTCAACAAGGTGGTCCTGCTGCATATGCTCCTGCTGCATATGATCCAGGTGCATCATATGTATAGATATTATTTGTGTTATGTGAGATTCAAAATTAACTTTGTTAATTACATTAGCGTAGCGAATATTCTTCGCTAACAGTTTTGGGTTTTGCAATTCAAATTTGCAAATTTGAATTGCATATAACCCATTTGTGTTATGATAACCTTCAATTGGATAATGTTTTATAAGATATAGAATTTCTTTTATTATAAATATGATAAAAGAAATTAGATTAAAATAATGTATATAGATATTAAAGGAAAGAACATAACACAAACACTAAAACGAAATCAAAACAAGTTGCCCTGCAGAGAAACACTCAGAGTGTTAAGCGTCTTAATCGTGCAAAGGTTAAACATCAGAAGTGTGGAGACAGTCTTCTGAATCAATTCAATGCAGCCATTACGGGTAGGCTTCTTAACATTGATCTTGAGGTAGAACCCAAACTCAGCAGAGCATGGCTGAACAAGGTCAGTTGATTCAAGCTTAAGAATCCGTTCAAGAGTATCAACCGTGACGCTCATGCCCTGAAACTCCTCCTTGATAGCATTTGCAAGTGTAATTGTCTTAAAGGGACCAAAAAGCATAGGCTTAGCTGTCTTGGTAGGCAGACTAACACCATTGTTGTCAGTCGTCTGCTGCCGAAACACAAAGCGTGTAGGTGTCACTCCGTTGAGTGGAACATAATTAGTAAAGCGTGTGTTCACAAAATTGGTAAAGTTTACAGACATAAGAAAGTCCTCCTCTGTATCAGTAAGAACACGCTTTTTAGAAGACAGTTCAGAAATCAATGCACGGGAATTCTGAAGGTCTGCTTCTGCTTGCTTGATGGCCATGGCTGCAGGGCTCGAATCCTTGTCATCAGAATCATCAAAGTCATCGGAATCATCAGAATCCTCAGAGTCATCATCGGAATCATCAGAGTCATCATCAGAATCAACAAAGAAGCGGCTATTGCAAGCATTCGTGTGTGAGCTGATAGAAGACATTGATGCAAGTGCACGTTGTTCAGCTTCTTCAGCAGCAACACGTTCTTCATGCTGCATAAGTCGAGCAGCTGCCAACCGCTGAGAAGCAGCCTCAGCAGATGCCTCAGCATCAGCCTTGCGTTCAGCTTCCTCTTCAGCCAAGCGTTCAGCACGAGACATCTTAATACCATGCTTCTTGTTCAGCTTGGAAACACGTGCATCCTCAGCACGTGCAAGAGTCTCTTTGAGAGCCTTTTGATGGGCAATCTTGCTCTGTTCCTTTGTGAGCTTATTGGCTTTCTGCTCACGGCGCATACGGAGCTTGTCTGCATGCGATACTGCGTTGATGGAAGTGTTTACTGTCTCAGAAATAGTTGATGTGTTAATAACGTCTTCCTCATGCTGTTTGCGTTCAGCAGCACGAGCAATCTTATCAAGACGTACTTGCTCCTTCTTGCTGATACCAAATGACACATCATTCATCTTCACATGCTCAGCATTAGAGATTTCAGCCTCAGTAAGTTCCAGAATAAGTGACTCACGGCGAGCACGCTTAACTGGTTCTTCATCAGCTACATAATTAGAAATAGTATCTGTCTCCTTGGATTTGGGAATGACATACTCCTCGCCATCGGCGCCGATGTATAAATCATCCTCCTGCTCAGCCTCTGCAGCAGCGACAGCAGCACGTTCAGCCTGCTTCCGAGCAAGCCGTTGCTGTTTCTTAGCACGAGATGCAAGAACAGATTCTGTCAGCATCTGGATACATGTCATGCGAGAACCAGGCAAGCGGTCATCTGTGTCAGGGCAGAGAGGAGCATACCCAAGAGCAACAGGGCAAATACCTGCATGTGACTTGGCAGCAGCTAGTTCACGTTCAGCCTTGCCAATAAGATTGACAAGATACGGAAGAGTGCGTGAAGTGCTAGTCTCATGAAGCAAGGTATAAAGAGTCTTAACCTTGTTATCGAAGACTCGCTGCGACATGGTCGACAGTCCAGACTTCTTGCACGAGGTCTCTGCGTGAAGAGCAATAGCAGTGCGAAGCATTGCCTCATACTCATCAACAAGTTTGTCCAATGCAAGTTGGCAGTCCGAGATAGTATTAGCAATCTTGCGCTGGCTGACGCCAGAAACAATGCGCAGATTGATGAAGGTAGAGTCGTTGCTACCACAGTGACCACCACTGTGACAAGCAGCATCATGGTAATTACAAGCATCGACCTTGTCTTCGTAGATGAACTCGGCAAAACGCTTCCGAATATCATCAGATGTGATCTCATTTGCCAACCGTGCACCAATCACATTCTTGAAGCTCTCGGTCTGTGACAGGTAGTTTTGGCGGCAGCGACGAGACGACAACTCATAAAGAGCCAACACATGGCGCTCCATCAAGTTGTCAGCAGGTCCAAAGAGAGCAAAATCATTGGTCTCTTCAATTTCACACTCATCACGCAAATAGATGGTCTTCTTCTCACCATTTGAAATAACCTTCTTGGACGAGCGCATCAAATGACGAACAGACGCCCATTGAGACAGCAGTGCCTCAAAGTCGTGGAAAGAGACTGTGCGCTCATCAAACTGCGCAAATAGATCAAAGTTCCACTTGTTCCACCACATGGAACGCAAGTTCTCATAAAGATTCTTCTCAGTTCGGTCAATCACAACAAACTTTGCAGCAAAATTCTTCATGAGGCGCAAGTTGGTGGGCTCAGACAGAACATTAACGAGTTCTTCATAAACAATTTTGAAAAAGTCATTAGGAAGAGTCTTGGTGTTAAGTGCAGTCAGAAAGTCAACACGATACTGCATATCGGGTGAGACTTCAAGCTGACTACGATGATGGGCAAAACGGCACCGGATAGCCGAGTATTTGCACTCACCATTGAGAAAGTTGCTGCACATAGTAGTCTTGTAGAACTTCAGAGGAGCAGGAGCAGCCTCCTGAACACGTGGAGCAATCTGAGTGCCAGTGAGGTTCCATTGAGGAGCACGAGTGATAGCTGTTTGAATAGGACCAGCACCAAAGTCAGCAGCAGTAGGCACTGTTTGCTTCTTAGCAGACTCAACTGACACCGCCTGTGCAGGCACATCAAAGGAGAGGTGCACACGCTGGCATGAGTCACCATCCCGGCACCGACCAGCAAAGTGAAACACACACAACGTAATCTTGGGATGAGCATGAATCGAAGCACATGGAAGGACCTCTTTACGAACAGGATCATCCAATCGCTTAAGAGCACGCTCGAGCCACATTGAGCAAACAGTGAGAGTGTTTTTCACACCGCCATTCATAAACTGAATGTTGACGCACCCAGCGTTGTATGATGGAAACAAAACTGTCTGGATGTTCTGAACCTTGAACTCGACCATTGATACAACATGAGCAACAGGCGCAGCAACAGGCGCAGCAACAGGCGCAGCAACAGGCACAGCAACAGGCGCAGCAACAGGCGCAGCAACAGGCGCAGCAATAGGCGACAGCTTAGTTGTTGTCTCAACCGGATAATTCACAGTCGAGACAGCATTGTTGGCCATCTGAGTTTGGTAGCGCACATACTGCCCTGTAGGTGCAGCAACAGGCACAGGAGCAGCAACAGGCGCAAGAGCAGCAACAGGCGCAGGAGCAGCCTGCGTATTCATGATAGTAGTGAATGCTGCCATGGCTTGATCCGCACTAACAGTAGCACGAAAGTCGATGTGAACAAAGTTACAAGTACCCTTAGTCAAAAACGAGCATGACTGATGGGTAAGGGAATGCCGGCAGATGCGCCGCCAGCTGTGCTCATGAGAGCAAGTATTGTCAGAACGGGAAGGACTCAGTTGAGACTCAATCCATGCACGACAGAATGACCAAATGCAAGTGCTGCGGTCAGTTCTAATAATAGGGACAAACACCTTGTCATTGGTCTGAACAAAGAAGTGGTTCCGCTGCGACCCACGGACCGAGGTAATGACGGGAGAATCCGTCTGGGAAAAAGAGGGGGAAACCGCCTTGGGGGCGGCGAAAAGGTGGGACTGGCTGGAAGCCATCGACGTAAATCCGTTGAACGACATTTCTGTGTAAGGGGAAGTCGTCATATACTAGGTCCGAAACTGACCAGATATATGGAAATAATGACAAAAGTCCTTCAGTTAGGCACACGCCTAACCGGTTAAGAAGAGCCTATGGAGTATAGGATTCTTCATAAAAAGCACTTCTATTATGGCACACTCAGTCTAGATTTATTTCAATTTTTTTCAAAACACATGTATTATTAGAAAGTTAATCCGTTGTATATGAATCATTTTTTTATTAAATATAGAGCTTAGCTTTATATTTAATAAAGAGTATTATTAGAAAGAGTATTATTTAATGATACATAGCTTTAGCCTTAATAACTACCCAACCATATACATCATTATCCTTGAGAATATTAAGTAGTTCATGAACACGCTCTTTATAGCTAAGGCAAAGTGTTTGTCTTAAAATATAGGCTAATTCACGAATCTCATCATCTACATTAGTTCTCATTACTGTATAATAATGATATCCATTATTAACCGTATGCATAGTCTCATCAACATAAACCATTCTATGCCATAAATGCTCCGGTAATTGAGCTAAATTGACTTTCATTCTATAAGCATTAGAATATAAACGTGATACTAAGTTTCCTTCAGTATCAGTATATCTTTTTGTATAATGTTTAGCACGTGGAACAATTTGTTGCCATCCATCTGCATAATCATTTTGTGTAAGCATTTGAACAGTATATGAAGCATCATCTATCTTTTCATAATACTTGGGCGAAATACAATTAACACCATTACTATCTGTTTGTTCATAATTTCTAGCAATTGGAATATTTACATGAAAACTTCCATTTCTATGTGAACTAGTTGAAGATTTATTAACCTCCATATCTACCATTATAAAATATAATATTAATTGTTTAAATAAAATTACAGTATTATAATAATTATATTATTTGAAAATTAATTAATAAATTATCTATATTTTTAGAAATATATATAACAACATTCTTTTTAAATAAAACGATATTATCATTAATCTCTTCATCAAAAGTCTTTTTCAAAACAACTGTTATTATATTATCTGAATTAATTGAACAAAATGTTATTTTAATTTTTTTAATATTATTTTCGCATTCTAATATTTCTCCTATCTTATCTGAAGTTATTATTCTTTTTTTAATTGTATCATTATTATTAATTATTTTAACATCAAATACATATATTAATTTTATTTCTATATTAGAACAATAATTATTAATATTATAACTCATTATATTAATATATATTAATATTAATAATTTGGTGGTGTAAAAAATAATCTAGATGCATTGTTATTAATACAAATATAACAATTTGAATAATTATCATTATTTTTATTCATCTCTAAGTAAACAATATTATCTTTAAAAACATAACTTTCACAATTTGAATTAAATTTATTTTTAATTGCATAATGATTAATATCAAATGAAATTAGATTAATATTTAATTCATAAAATACAATATCATTATAATTAATATTTTCATTATATGAAAATAAATTTATATATTTTTCATTAGATGTTTCTTCTATAACTATATTCTCTCCATTTTTCATAAATAATATAATTTCAAAAACATATTGAGTGAATATATTATCATTCTTACCACCACCAAATAAACTTAAATTAATTGGATTAATATTAATAGGATTAATATTAATAGGATTAGACATATCTAATAATCTTTAGATTAATATTATTAGATAAATAATTATTTATTTTATATAATATAAATAATTATGGATATTATATGTCATATAGTTGGTATAACAAGTGGAACCAAATTAAAATTTATTAAAGATATGGAATTATTAAAATATCATGTAATAGATTTAGATGAAATTTCAAATAATATTTTAAGAGGTGCGTCTATGGTTCAACTATATTCTCAATATCAAGGATTTAAAGATTCTAAAAATGATAAATATAAAGAAATAGATAAAAAAATGACAATATATTGGGAAACAGCAATGGAACAAAATATTATAAATAGTTTAAGTAATTCAAAAAAAAATATAATAATTGGTTATTGTCATCATTTTAGAAATATAAATAAAAGAATTAATGTTTCACCAAATAATAAACCAATTGCTAAATTTATAATAAAAGTATCTAAATCAGATGTAAGAGATATAATACGAAATAATTTAAATAAATTTAAAGATGATATAATTCAAGGTTCATATCCTTTAGAAAACATAGATTTTGATTTTATTCATAGTAATAGATTAAAGTTAGATACAATTTATGAAAAAAATGGATATTTAGAAAAAAGTTTAGATACTATCTATAAAATATTAAATTTAAGTAATAAAGATATAGATGGTGATGGATTATGGATTGCATTGAAACAACCATATAATGTTTCATCTAAAATATATCCAAAGAAGAATGATAAATTATTTGGATTTACAGATAAATTAATGGCATTATTAAGTAGCTTTCATTTTAATGATGATGAATTAGATAAATATTATGATAATAATACAGTTAAAGTTAAACCTAAAAAAGATGGTATATTAGAAAAAATGAATGAAAAAAGATATTTATATTTAGTTGAAAAAAAACATTTTGTTCCACATGAAAAAGGTAATAATGTAAAATATTTTAGTCAAGAACCAGCTATTATTATTGATGTTATAAAAATTAAAAATGTATTTACAGAATATTTTGAAAATTAAATATATAAATCATTATATTATGCAGTATTTAACAATTATTTCTAATTTTATTTATTTATATAGTGGGTTTTACTTACTTTATAAAAAACATTATTTTTATGGATTATTAGGTTTAGTTATATGGTTAATATCTCATATTTACCATTGTGATGAAACTAACTCTGATAATTTATGGAATTGGAAAATGAATGCAGATATTATAATATCATCTATATGTTTTATAATAGTATTGATAAATTGTCATCCAATATTATTATGTATGAAAAATTTGTTTTTATTATTTGTATTATTTTTATTATTTTTAGTAAGTTATTATTATTATTATACAGATATTTCAACTTATTATATTCTTCATAGTTTATGGCATATTTTTTCAGCTTTATTTATTTTATATTTAATAATTAATTTCCATAATAAGTTTGATTAAAACTATATTTATAATTATATTATATATGAATAATATTGTTATAAATAATGATAAACCGATAGAAATAAAAGAAGAAGAAAACAAAGTTAAAATGACAAATAAAGAACCATTTACATTATTAGTTATTGAACCAAATCAAATAAAAGATAGAGATTGGTCTCATGTAAATTATTTATATGATTTAGTAAATGATAAATTTTGTCATTATTTATCTGTTCATCCAGATAATTATATTAATTTTATAGGAGAACATTTAAAAGTAGATAAATATCATCAACCTTATATTAAAATTGAAGTCATATTTGAAGAAAAAGATTATATAACTGAAATAATGTATATCGATGTTAACAAAGAAGATGAAGATAAATATGAATTAAATGAATTTGCAAATTTATTAAATATAGGTGAAGATAAAATATTTGGTTCTGTTATTATTAATAGAACATTTATTTCAAGTGTTAATAATGATATGCATTTAGATAATATTACTCCTGAAAAACTTCAAAGATCTTTACATAAAAGAGCTAATACAACAGTTATATTATATGATTCTGATACTGAATCATTTAAAGAAGAAGAAGTATTTGGACCAATTGATGTATTTTCTGAAAAATTCTTTGGAGATAAAAAATATAATATTAAAAAAATAGACTTGAAATTTTTACAACATAATTTATTTATTTGGTTTACAGAAGATGATTATGGAACTCCAGATATAATAGGAAATTTAATTCCTAAAAATATTAAAGTTGATAAAATGATAGTATTTTCTATGTGGACAGAAGATTATAGAGATTCATTATATTTAGATGAATTTAAAAAAATTATTAAATTATCTAATAAACTAAAGGATTTTGATACTCCTTCAGAATATAATAAAGAAGAAACAGATAGTCTTGGACGAAATATTATTAAAAATAAATATAAAATACTAGAAATCATCTATAAAGATAATCTATAAAGATAATTAAAAATAATATAGGTTAATATAATGAGTAATTTAACCTATAATCCAAATGTTAATGTATCATATCATGATTCATATGAATCTCCTAGAAATGATTTTAATAGAAATGATTTCAATAGAAATAATTTTGATAATAATTATAGAGATGATTATGATAGAAATAATTTTGAAAGAAATAATTTTAGAAATAACTTTGAAAATAATAATTATGATATGCCAAGAAGTTTACCTCAAGTAGATTCTCGTAGTGACTATTCTCGTAGTGAATATTCACGTAGTGAATATCCTGGAGCAGATTATTCTAGACCAAAATCTGGATTAAAGAAACACAAAATGAATTCTAAAAAAATATCAGTAAATGAAAATTATGAAAATGATACTGATATTAAACATACTAAAATTAGTTGGTCTTTAATATTAAAAAAAATAATAATATTCACTGCATTATTTTTATTAATGAGTAGTATTAAAATGGATGAATTAGTATGCAAATTTATTCCATATTTAAATGAAAATCAATTAATGTGTATGACATTAAAAGGTGTTATTTTATCTATAATTATTATTATTATTAATTTTTTATTATAAAGCCAAAAATAAAAATTGATAGGGCGCAAGATATTTTAATGACCAAAGGTCATTAAAATATCTGGCATTCCCTATTAACAGTTATTATTGTGAAGTTTTTAACTTCACAATAATAAAAATTGATTAATATATATATAAAACTATTTTTATATATATATATTAATAATAATGCTAATCTCAATTGAAGGAAATATTGGTTCTGGTAAATCAACATTAGTTGAATATCTAAAATCAATCAATAAATATATTTTTGTTGATGAACCAGTTAATGAATGGTTATCTATTAAAGATAAAGATGGTTCAAATGCTTTAGAATGTTTTTATAAAAATCAAAAAGACAATGCATTTTGTTTTCAAATTCTAGCTTATATTACACGTTTAAAAAAATTAATGGATAAAATTAAAGAATGTCCATCTGATGTTGTTATTATTACTGAACGCTCTATTGAAACTGATAGAAATGTTTTTGCTAAAATGTTATATGAAGATGGATTTCTTAGTAGTATCGAATGGGAAACATATAATTATTGGTTCTCAACATTTAAAGATACATCTAAAGTAGATTTAATTATTTATATTAAAACAAGTCCTGAAAAATGCCTAGAAAGAATTAATAAAAGAAAC
>JACCDM010585107.1_pt1 | contig 10921 bp, 8 predicted proteins | sample 7445851 | NCBI WGS metagenome assembly JACCDM01 (sample SAMN15323438, study PRJNA562643) | freshwater metagenome | isolation source: river surface water | place: USA:Blue River Watershed | collected 2017-08-16
ATGACTCCTTTATTCAATAGATAATTGATATAAGTTCTATGAGGAGGCACCAAAGACATAAACTCCTCGTCCATGTCAAAAGATATGATTGCTTGATACTTATTCATCCTAATCTAAATTACAAAAACACTTTGAATTTTCAATTACATCCAGCTTACTTTTTCTTATATATTTTATTATGTCTAAACTGTCTAATCACTTGTGTATTATAATTCAACAAAACTGATCCTGCCACCTCCGCCAGCTAAATAAGCACCTTTTTTGGTAGGATGTTTTTTGACGATATGAAAAGATGCATCGCTAATTTTTTCCCAAGATGCTCCTTTGTCAATAGAAAGATCAACCCCAGAAGTGCCACAAGAAATAATTTGATTGTTATCAATAAATTCAACGCATGATTTGTATCCATTTGGACTTGATAGTACTAGTTGTTTCCAAGTAATTTTTTTATCTGAAATTTGTTTTTGATACCCAACAATATTTTGACTAGCTATGGTATCATTTGCAAAATCACCCCCTACAATGACTAACCTATTGCCATTAGGTGAAATAGCAATACTATTGGCACCTGTAGAACTTTTTCCTTGAAGCAATGGAAAGGCTTCAGCAATACCATTTTTCCATAGTCTACTACTTAATCCTCCTGTAACAAAAACAAGTTCTTTTCCAAGATGGATTAAATTTGAATTACTTGACGCAAAAAAAGCTTCTCCATTATTTAAAGTGGATTTAAAAAAACTATTTGACATTTTATTCCAAGTTGCCCCTTTATTATTTGTTGTTAAAACAAATAAATGACCATTAATTGGATCACCTATCACCGTTCCATTATTTTCATCCCTAAATTGCAGTGCATCAAGAAACATCGATGTATCTGCATTTTCATACACTTTATTCCAAGAAGCGCCACCATCAAAAGTTTTTAAAATGACTGCAGGAGAAGCAATTGCAACAATGATAGCTTCTTGATCACTCCAAGCATGCATAGCTCTAAAGTCTCTTTTTTCATATCCTTTTACTTGCATCCATTCAAAACTGAGGCCCTCATTAATAGATTTTGCGACCATTCCTTTTGATCCACTAGCCCATATTACTTTTTCGGAAGGCACTGACATTGCCCTAATACTAACACCTTTTTGTGCAGTTAATTCCTTAATTTGATATTGAGCAGACATACCCGTACAGATGAAAATTGCACAAATAAAAAAGATTTTAGAAATAGACATGGTTTTATGATTTTTGCAGGATAAAGATACAATATGATACCTTATTGGATGAGTAGAACTGAACTAATGTTAGGACAAGAAAATGTTACTAATTTGATGGGTAAAAATGTATTGATTATTGGACTTGGAGGTGTAGGTGGCATTTGTGCCGAAATGATTGCAAGAGCTGGTGTAGGCAAAATGACCATTGTGGATAATGATACAATTGATTTAAGTAATATCAATAGACAAATACCAGCTTTACATTCAACGGCTGGAAAGTCTAAAGCACAAATACTTGGTGAAAGATTAAAAGACATCAACCCTGCTTTAGATTTAACAATTTTAGAAATTTTTATTAAGGAAGATTTAACCAAGGATTTATTGGATAGTACAAAATGGGATTATGTGGTTGATTGTATAGATACACTGTCTGCTAAAACTTTTTTAATTAAAGGTTGCATCGAGCGCAATTTACCAATTGTAAGTTCTATGGGGGCAGGTGGAAAAGTTGATCCAAGTCAAATTAAAGTAACAGATATCTCAAAAACCTATATCTGCAATCTTGCAAAATATGTGCGAAAAAGGTTACAATCTATGGGTATCAAGAAGGGGTTAAAAGTGGTATTTAGCCCAGAAAAAGCAGATCAGGATAAAATTATTGTGACAGAAAAAGCCTTTCCAAAGAAGTCTATTATTGGCACATTGAGCTATATGCCTGCCATTTTTGGCTGTACTGTAGCGAGTGTGGTGATTAGAGATCTAATGGTAAAGGATTGATCTAGACCAATTTGAGTCAAGTTTTCTTTGAAAAACGCTCAAATTATCTTTATTTTGCAACCCCAAGGCAAAGATTTTGCTCTGGTGAAAGATGGTTCGGTAGCTCAGCTGGATAGAGCGTCATCCTTCTAAGATGAGGGCCATTGGTTCGAATCCAATCCGAATCACAAAGCCTGTCACAAAAGTGACAGGCTTTTGTATGAAAAGAATCACAGGCCAACTGGAGGTAATCCTATGGGTATGATCTACAAAAGATGTAATTTAGAGATTATGGATGTTAAAATAGAAGACAGTTGGAAAAAACCATTAGCACCTCTTTTTGAGCGCCCCTATTTTAAACAGATCACTGCTCACCTAAAAACTGAGAAAGCACTTAATCGAACAATTTATCCAAAGGGTAGTCTCATCTTTAACGCTTTTAATAAAACCCCTTATGAAAATGTAAAAGTGGTCATTCTTGGACAAGATCCCTACCATCAGCCTGGACAAGCAATGGGATTAAGCTTTTCAGTACCTCCTGAATGTAAAATTCCGCCTTCTTTAATGAATATCTATAAGGAATTGAATAAAGATATCGGCATGCCCATTCCATCTTCTGGTGATCTAACACATTGGGCAACACAAGGGGTCTTATTACTTAACAGTGTACTTACGGTTAGAGCAGATGAACCAGGAAGCCATAGTAAAATTGGATGGACACAATTTACAGATGATTTGATTCAATTATTATCTAAAGAAAAGTCGAACTTGGTTTTTATTCTGTGGGGCAATTACGCTAGTCAAAAACAAATTTTAATTGACGCAACAAAACATAGAATTTTAAAAGCGGCACATCCTTCTCCATTAAGTGCCTATAATGGTTTTTTTGGTTGTAAACATTTTAGTGCAACTAACCAATATTTAATTCAAGTAAAGTATGACCCAATAGATTGGTCAATTTAAAATGACAAAGAGATTTAATTTATACTTAGGGAGATTAATGGCTATGTGGGCATTATTAGTTTTTGTGACTACTATGCTTCCCTTTATATGGTTTTACCTTGCCTGTTTCTTTTTACCAGAACCGAACAAAACAAAATGGCACAGAACAATTTCTAGAATATGGATGCTCCTTTTTTTAACTCTAGTAGGATGTCGTTTTACCGTTAGAGGGAAACAATATTTCAAAAATCAATCCTCAGCAATTGTCATTTGCAATCATAATAGCTTAATTGATGTGCCGGTGAGTACACCCTTTTTACCGAGAGCTAATAAAACCATAGCTAAAAAAAGTTTTATATATGTGCCCATATTTGGCTGGATCTATCAATTTGGATCTGTGATTGTAGATAGAAAAAACGATGAAAGCAGAAGAGCAAGTTTTGATGAAATGAAACGTGTTTTAGACAGTGGATTAGATATGCTCATTTATCCTGAAGGCACTAGAAATAAAACATCTGAACCATTGAAATCATTTTATGATGGTGCTTTTAAATTAGCAGTCGATACACAAAAGCCGATTATCCCTGTAGTAATACTTAATACAAAAAAGATTTTGCCGGCCTACCCGATCATGTATTTTAAACCGGGTAAAATTCAAATGGATATTTTAGCACCAATTTCTTGCGAAGGCCATACAGTACAAACATTAAAAAAATTGGCTTTTGAAACCATGTCGGCACATTACAAGATGCACAACCCAGCCTAATAGGTTGAATTAGAAAATGTTCTACTACGATTTATTTTTAGATCTCTTAAGATACCAGATTTTGGATTCACAGTGATATTGAATGATCTATAAATACCAATTGGCATCACATTGATTGCGAGTTGCCAACAATGCATTTCTCTTGTTATAAACATACTTAATTGTTGTACAGAAAATTTTGTTAAATCTACAAAACTATTCCCTCCAATTTTCCATTTTGGCGATATACTAAAGTCTCCAGTTAAATTCACAGAAGAGAAAGTTTGCAATTTGAAACCAGAATAATCAGGTTTCATTGTTTTAGAAAACTGAAATGAGTATGATAAACTTAATGTCCATGGAGTATTAAAATCCGTAAATTCTGCTGGATTAGCCCTTACATACATTAACTGTCTTTGTTGTTCATCAGGTGTCATAAATGGGTCTATAGGTATTGCCTTTTTTGCATCTTTGTTCTTATCTTTTGATTTGCTTGCAAATGAGGTTGAAAAAGAGACCCCACCATTGGTAATACTTCCAAACTTTAAACGAGAAGGATCAATAGATAATTTATTAACCCTAAATCCTTTACTATCTGATTCATAAGGATCTAAATTAAAGGACGTTGTAATATTTAATTTTTCAAACAAAGTTGTTCTTACGTAAAAGCTGAAACCACCCAATGCAAAACTATCTGCTAAAAAATTATAGCTAGAATTAAATCCAAAACCTTCAATTAACTTAAATTTCTTAAATGCATCTGCACTTGTATCTTGTTTATCTTTTACTTTCATCTCTAAGAAATTATCAACCCCAAAACCCATGCCCCCAAATCGACCTTCACTATAGGCACCACCTAAACCATTACCATCATATTTTGAAAAACGAAAAGTTCTTCCACTTGTATCAATTTGTGTACTATAATGGTAGGACTTTGCCATATCTGGCTTATAATTAATTGAAACTGATGGTCTAATTTCATGTCGAATCGCTTTCACATTTCCACGCTTAAACTTATAGGTACCGAATATCCTGGTGGCCGTACCTAAACCAAAACTCATCTGTGTTGCTCTATAAAAACCTCTATTAATTATAGTATCAACTTTTTTTAATTGACTATTCCAATTTTTGATATTTTGTTGCCCAAACCATTTTTCTTCTAGAGAAATACTTGGTGCTATTGTAATTGGCCCTAATGAAGGAAGTGATAAAGTAATTGGAATACTATGATTTGCACCCCATTGCATAGTATCTAAGATTCTTCTAATACTAAATGAGGAATCAAAAAAAGATAATTGATTTTGCATACTACCATTATATCCTATACCAATTTTTTCATACCATTTCCCTGCTCCAATTTGATCTTTTGACTGAAATGGATAAATTGTTATGGCATTAAAGTTGATATTAGGCAAACTCATGTTTACCAATCCAAGGTTATTATTTTGATTATGCGTTAAGTTAACAGACAAATTATATTTATTGTTCCATGACTTACTATAAGAAACGGATGAACTTATTTGATTCTGAAAATTTTGTGTCGCATTATTCAATAAATTTCTATTGTACTTTGTACTACCAAAATTAACATTAGCTGAAAAACTTGTTCCTGGTTTGGCTTTTGCATCCATTGAATGTGACCAGTTTAACATATAGGTGCTACCGCCGGTAAATTCATCTATAATAGTATTGTTTCTGTTTAGTGCCCTGGTTTTTTGAAGACTTAAATTAAAATTACCAAGGTATTTATACCGTTGAATGTACTTACTATTCATATTAATGTTCCAACCACCGTAAGAATAAATATTGGCTCTTACTGTGGCATCCATGTGTTGGTTGATGACCTTATAGTATCCTATTCCTTCAAAACCAAGTCCAAAGTCTTCACTTGATGTAAAAGCTGGTGCCATCAACCCTGAATGACCACCTGACTTGTTTAATGGAAATATGCCAAATGGGATACCAACTGGCATAGGAACCCCTTCGAATTCTGGGAATGCCGGACCTGAAACACCTATTTTATTCGTGACAATTTTTAGTTTATTGGTTCTAAATGCAAAATGAGGTTCATCTAAATTACAGGTGGTGAATCTTGCTTTCCAAGCAAAAGCTTCTGTAGGATTTACTTTTTTCATGGTTGCCGATTGAACATAAATCTCGCCTTGTTGGAAATTACTGTTCTTAGTTACTCCTTTCCCCGATTTAAGATTATAAAAAATTGAATCGTTGATTGAGTTCATATCGGACTCTTTGAATTTTGGTTTACTTTGTAATTTACCAGAAGTATCTTTAGCCCCATAGGCAGTTATGTTCTGTGTTTCTTGGTCAAAAATGATCTTCCCCGCTTCAAGTTGAGCAGTTTTATAGGTTGTTTTTGCATTACCATATAAAAAGAAAGTCTTTGCTTTAAGAAGCATAACCCCGGAATCTGATGCATTATAATTGATAACTGCATCAACGCTATCTTTAGAAAGTTGGATCCTTTTTTTGGTTAAACTATCCGTTTGAGCATATATATTTGAATGTATAGCAGAAATTAATATCGTTAAAATCAGCATTTTAACAATAGAAAGGTTCTTTTTTGCGTTATTTTTATATCCTGCTAGGTTCACTCCAGCAAAAATAAAGTAAAACAATGTTAAGGAACTGATTATGAAGCAAAATAGAATAATTTTAGCATTTAGTTTTAGTCTAATTGCCCTTTTTAGCAGTCTTGGACAAGGTCTACAGGCCCAAACACCCACAAAATCATTAAAACGTATCGTAATTGACCCAGGTCATGGCGGTACTGATATTGGTTCAAAAGGTAAATATTCAACTGAAGCAGCAGTTTCTTTGGCAATAGCCTTAAAGTTGGAAGATTTTATAAAACAAGCAATGCCAGATGTAGAAGTGGTGATGACAAGAACAACGGATATCTACCACTCTGTAGTAGAAAAGGCTAAAATTGCCAATGCAGCAAAAGGAGACTTATTTGTTTGTATCCATACTAATGCAGCAAGAGGAAAAGCAATTAGAGAAGTGGTTGGTTACACCAAGAAAACATATACGGTTAAGAAAAAAGGTAAAAAAAGAAAGGTAACCAGAGACGTGCCTATCTACAAAACAACCTATACGCCAAGTACAGCAATAGGTACAGAAACTTACATCTACAATATTGGAAAATCTGATTTTAGAAAAGAATTGGCTAGTGAAATGGTAGATGAGGTGGTAGAGCAATTAGACTCAGTGTCTTTAAAGCAGATTAAAGAATACGAATCAGAAATTGATCCAACCAAGAAAATGATGGCGAGCATCTTGGCACAACAATATTTTCAAAGAGCTGCAAGTTTAGCTTTAACGATCGAAGAAGAATTTAAAGCAGCTGGTAGAGTCAGTAGAGAGGCTAAACAACGACCTACGGGAATTTGGGTATTACAAGCCGTTGCCATGCCAGCTGTATTAATTGAGACAGGATTCATATCCAATCCAGAAGAGGAAGAATACCTTAATAGTGAATTAGGTCAAAATGAACTTTGCGAAGCCATCACCAAGGCATTACTTCGCTATAAGAATTCTTTAGAGAATCAACAGAAAGCAAACGGGAATTAGGGTATTTTTTAGCTAATTTTGTACCGAACTCAAGTAATCGAATACCATGCGTGTATCTAATGAAACTAAAGTAGGTGCTTTAACTGTTATTGCAGTCACCATCATAATATTAGGATTCAACTTTCTAAAAGGAAAGACCTTCTTTAAATCAGGTACATTTATTTATGCAAAATATGCAGATACAAAAGGTTTAATAGTTTCAAATCCTGTATTCGTGAATGGATTTCAAGTTGGAACTGTTTTTGAAATCGAAAACATGAACAACAATTTATCTGAATTAGTGGTTTGTATTAAGTTGAATCAGTTGTATAAAATTCCAAAGAATTCAATAGCAACTATACAAGAAAATCCATTAGGGACAAACGCTATTAATATCATCCAAGGTACTAGCAAAACCTTGATTATGAGTGGTGATACCATTCAATCTGCCCCAGCGACTAGCTTACTAGGTGATTTAATGAATGAGTTGTCTCCAGTTGGAGAACAGGTTAAAAACACAATTAGCTCTTTAGAGCTAGTCTTAAATAACGTTAATAAAACATTGAACGACGAGAATAGACAAAATTTTAAAGTGATTCTTGAAAATCTATCAAAAACTACAATTAATTTAAATAAATCACTTGCATCAATTGAAGGGATGGTCAATCAGCAAAATGGTTCCATTGCAAAAACAGCAGACAATTTAAATGCATTTACTGCAAATTTGAACCAGAATAACCAAAAAATATCCAATATATTGACCAATTTGGATAGCACAACAAAATCAATCAAAGATGCCGATTTGTATGAAACCATAAAGACCATTCAAACAACTTTGATTGCATTAAATACAACTATCAGTAAATTAAACAATGGTAATGGAACAGCAGCAAAATTGTTGAGTGACCCAGCCATGTACAATCAGCTTCAAAGCACCATCAAAAGTGTCAATACCTTAGTGGATGACATAAAAGTGCATCCTAAACGCTATATCAGTGTTTCAGTATTCGGCAAAAAGGATAAAAGAACCCCTTTGACTAAACCATTATCGGATACAGTGGATCATGAATAAATTTGTGCCTTATATACTATTGTGCTTAAGCATATTTGTGTCTTCACAAGCCTATAGTCAAGATACCACTTCTTCGATCAAGAATACTGGCAAATTAATTGAGTTTCTTTCTGCAGAATCTTACAATATCAAAAAGCAGGATAGCCAAGATTTTTTGATCTTAGTTGGGCATGTTAAAGTGCGACAAGGAAATACCTTATTGTTTGGAGACAGTATAATTGTGAATGCTACAAATAATAGTTTAGAAGGATTTGGTAAAGTACATATCAATGATGCCGATTCTGTTCATACCTATGCAGACTATTTAAAATATGATGGCAACACTAAAAAAGCAAAGTTAAGAAAACACGTAAAATTGACAGATGGACGAGGAACATTGACCACTGACTCTTTGGATTATGATGTTTCCATAAAAATTGGTGTATATAAAAAAGGCGGAAAATTAGTCCGAAATAAAACTACTTTAAAAAGTACAGAAGGGGTTTATTATGGTATCACAAGAGATGTACTTTTTAGAAATAAAGTTTCCTTGATTGAACCTGACAATAGCATTTTCACAGATACTTTAGAATACAATACTTATTCGCAATTGGCTAATTTTATAAGCCCCTCTAAAATCATTAGTGGCTCAAGAATCATAAAGACTAAAAATGGTAATTATAACATAGGCACCAAAAAAGGATATTTATATGAACGTTCGTCAATAGACGATAGTACTTATTTTTTTATTGCAGACGAAATGGCTATTGATGACTCACTTGGGTTAGGTGAATTTAGAGGTAATGCCGTTTACAAGTCCAAGGATAGTTTAAGTTTTGATTTATTGGCTAATAACATAAAAACCAATCGAAATAAAGATATATTATTGGCAACAGAATTGCCTATTCTATTGATTAAACAACCAAAAGATACTTTATATATTAGTGCCGACACTCTATATAGCGGGAGATTAAGTGATCTAAAAAGAACCATGCCAAAAGCGCGTCCAAAAGAAGAAGCTTTAAAGGATTCTAGTTTAAATAAATATTTTGAAGCTTTTCATCATGTGAAGATTTATTCTGATTCAATGCAAGGTGTGGCAGATAGTTTATTTTATGGATTAGCAGACTCCACCATTCGATTACACAATAACCCCATTCTTTGGGTCAATCAAAATCAAATTATTGGTGATACCATTTATATGCTTTTGAATAATAGAAAGGCTGAACAGTTAAGAATTTTAAACAATGCGATGGCCATAAGTTCTGTAGACAGCACTGATTATTTTAATCAACTAAAAGGCAATACGATGGTAGTAGATTTTATAGACGGAAATATTCAACAAATGCAAACTAAGGGCAGTGCTGAAAATATTTATTTTGCTACAGACAATGATGAAAAATTCATTGGTGTCAATCATTCAAATGCACAAATTATCACTATCGAATTTGAGAAAGACGAACCAGTTAAAATTGTTTACATTAATCAGTTAACTGGCAAAATGACACCTTTATTTGATGTACCTAAATCGGAGTTAAAACTGAATAATTTTAAATGGCTGATTAATCTAAAACCAATGTCAAAATTTGATCTTCTTTCTCCTAAGATTAAATAATGATTTTAGATTTTTCTATTTACATTCTTTAACCGGTTTCAATAAAATTAAGAAGCGTCTGTTTTTTCAAACATTAAGAACGCTTTTATAAACCCATCAATCTCTCCATCCATTACTGGGCCAACATTACCCACTTCAAAATCGGTACGGTGGTCTTTGATCATTTTATAGGGATGAAAAACATAAGAACGAATCTGACTACCCCATTCTATTTTTTTCTTATTCGCATTCGATGCATTTAAGGCTTCTTGCTTTTTACGCATTTCTTCCTCATACAACCTACTCTTTAACATCTTCATTGCAATCTCTCTGTTTTCCCCTTGTGTTCTCGATTGTTGGCATTCCACAATGATACCGGAAGCATGTTTTAATCGAACAGCAGTTTCTACCTTATTGACGTTCTGTCCACCCTTTCCACCACTGCGGTAAAACTCCCATTCAATGTCGGCAGGATTGACTATAATTTCGATGGAGTCATCAATTAAAGGATATACATAAACCGATGCAAAACTTGTATGACGTCTTGCATTGCTATCAAATGGAGAAATTCTAACTAAACGGTGTACACCAGATTCTGCTTTTAAAAATCCATAAGCAAATGGTCCATCAAACTGAATGGTAGCAGATTTAATACCAGCACCGTCTCCTTCTTGATAATCTAAGGAAGTCACAGTCCATCCTTGCTTTTCACCATACATGGTGTACATCCTTAAAAGCATTTCGGCCCAATCCTGGCTTTCAGTTCCACCAGCACCCGGATTAATTTGTAAGATGGCAGGTAATTCATCTTCTGGTTTATTGAGTGTGCTTTTAAATTCAGCATCTTCAATGGCAACCATCGCTTGATCATAAGCAATTTTTGTTTCTTCTTCTGTGGCATCACCCCCTTTCCAGAATTCAAAAAGTACCACAAAGTCTTCGACACAAGTTTCAACATGCTGGTACATACCAGTCCAATATTCATTTAATTTAATCTCCTTCATTGTCGCGGTGGCGCGCTTGTTATCATCCCAAAAACCTGGAGATAAAGAAAG
>JACCDM011592894.1_pt1 | contig 10919 bp, 7 predicted proteins | sample 7445851 | NCBI WGS metagenome assembly JACCDM01 (sample SAMN15323438, study PRJNA562643) | freshwater metagenome | isolation source: river surface water | place: USA:Blue River Watershed | collected 2017-08-16
CCGACAGGTACTGCACCAAACTGTTTGAGCACATCATCAGCCAGCACAGACGGCGCCGGGAACAGGCCTCGACCCGCACGCCCGAACGTATGTAACAAGGCATTGTCATCGAACTCGCCGATCAGATCCGGATGTAGGTCATGATTTTCAAGCCAGTAATCGATACGTGCGCGAATCGCATTGTTGCGTGTCGGCAGAAGCAGGGGAGCACCGCTCAGACTGCCGGGAAATCCAGGCATGTATTTCTCTGCAAGTGCTGGTATCCCAAACAAACTGGTCTCGGTCTCCACGAGCAAGTGGCTGAACACGCGCAGAGACGAACCCGGAGGTACCGGCCTGTCCGTCAGCATCACATCCAGTTTGTGTACCGCCAACTTGCCGAGCAGTGACTCGAACTGCTCTTCATAACACACCAATCTGACTCGTTGAGGCAATGTAAGCGTTGCCTCAAGCAGCCGGGAAGCAATCAACTTGGGCAGGGAATCGGAAATGCCTACGGTCAGGCGCATCACAGGATCGACATCACTGGTACTCAGCGCGTCTTGAAGTTGTTCACCCAAGAGAAAAATCTGATCGGCATAACGCAATGCCAGATCTCCGGCCTCGGTCAGGACAAGGCGTCGCCCCTGGGGTTTGAACAAAGATTTGCCGATGGATTTCTCCAAGTGGGAGAGCTGAGCACTCACGGTTTGGACGGCCAGGCCAAGACGCTCGGCGGCACGGGTGATGCTGCCCTCTTTGGCTACAACCCAAAAATAATGCAGATGGCGAAAATTCAGGGTCACGGAGAGGACCTTTCCAGTTTTACGAACTCATCATTCGATTATCTCTGGTTTTTTGAGCGCCTGCAGATGCCTGCCCGGAAAAGCCCGCTGGTAAACTTCATCGCTTCAATGTGACGACCTCTTTTTCGGAGAACCTCCTATGCTTGAGTTGCTGTCCGACCCACAAATCTGGCTGGCTTTTTTAACGCTGACGGCACTCGAGCTGGTTCTGGGTATCGACAACATCATCTTCATCTCGATCCTGGTTGACAAACTGCCGCCGCATCAGCGCGAGGCAGCGCGAAAAATCGGTCTGTTCGGGGCCATGTTCATGCGCATTGGCTTGCTGATGATTCTGGCCTGGATCGTCGGATTGAAGGCTACGCTGTTTACGGTGTTCGGGCAGCCCTTCTCTGGTCGTGACATCGTATTACTGCTCGGTGGACTGTTCCTGATCTGGAAAAGCGTAGGCGAGATTCATGAATCTATGGAGGGTGCGCATGAGACACAGCGAAACATTGTCCATGCCTCATTCGTTTCCATCATCGTGCAGATCATGCTGATTGACATCGTGTTCTCGCTCGATTCCATCATTACGGCGGTCGGGATGGTCGATCAAGTGGCCGTGATGGTCGCTGCGGTCGTTACTTCCGTTGGACTGATGATGGTGTTCGCGAGGCCGATTGGACAGTTTGTGTCCACCCATCCAACCATCAAGATGCTCGCGCTGTCCTTCCTGGTTGCAATTGGCGTGGTGCTGATCGCCGAAAGCTTCGGCACGCATGTCCCTAAAGGCTACATCTACAGCGCGATGCTGTTCTCGGTCACTGTTGAAATGCTGAATTTGCGAATGCGCAAGCGATCATCCCGGCCCGTAGATATCATCGCATCGATTGCGACGCCGGACGAGTCCAACAAAAAATGAAACTGCTCGGCAGTTTTGTGTTGCTCAGACCTGGCCCAGTGCGACTAGCTCGGTCTTCAGATAGGCATAAAAAACCGGGGCAGCAATGACCCCCGGTATGCCAAACATCGACTCCATGATCAGCATTGCGATGAGTAGTTCCCAAGCCCTTGCATTGATCTGGGTACCGATAATTTTGGCGTTCAGGAAGTATTCGAGCTTGTGTATCGTGACAAGAAACAGTAGCGCAAAAGCGGCTGTCGACAGCGAGTGAGACAAGCTGATCACCACAATGACTGTATTTGAAATCAGATTGCCAATCACCGGTAACAGTCCCGCGATGAAGGTGATCAGTATCATGGTTTTTACGAAGGGCAAATCAATCCCCGCCATAGGCAAGACAAGCGCGAGAAAAATACCGGTGAAAACCGCATTGATGCCTGCAATTCTGACCTGAGCAAAAACGATCTGCTTGAAGGCCAGATGCAAGCGCACGATGCGTTGATGTAATGCCGCCGACAAGGGTTTGTAGTGATGAATATGCGTGGTGTCATACAAGGCGGCCATCGCGCCTATGACCATACCGACCAGAAGATGGACAATCAAACGGCCCATCTGCTTTCCAAGGTCTGTCGCTTGGGACGCATGGTTGCGGATCCAGTGCGCAAAAGATTGTTGCAAGGCCTCGGCGCTTTGGGGCAGGTAGGCGGCCAGCCAGTCGGGAATCTGAGAGCGCGACTGATCAATCAGATCTGCCATTTTTTTTAACAAGACCTGCAAGCTTCCTGCGTCTGACAGGAAAAAACTCACTGCCCCCCAGACCATCACGGTGAGCAGCAAGACAATGGCGGAACCGAGCACCGCAACTGCGACCAGGCGCGAACGTTGGGTGTCCAATGTGGCGCTCAAGCGCGGGGCGAGCAAGTGTACAAGCGCAAAAACCAGTAAGCCCGAATACAGTGCAGCGAGTAATCCGCCCTGCAGCACGAGAAGCAAACCGGCTGCGGCTAGCATGTAAGAAGCCAATTCAGGTAATGAGGCGCGGGTCTGGGTCGTCATGCGCTTGTTCGCCACAAAAAGGAAGAGAAAATCAGACAGCCATGTACAAAAAGCCGTTCGCAGTTACCCGCGAACGGCTTTTGCTGCTAAACATACGATGTACTTCCCGCCAGCAATGACGCCAGCATTTACTATCAGGCCTGCTGTATTCCTGCCAGCAGCCACCCGCCGTTACCGCTCACCGGCTTGGAGAGCACCCAAATCTCATTGAAGGCTTCGGCAGAAGCTTGCTCGTCTTCTTTCACCATGCCATTGAAACGCACACTGGCGAGATGTTCGTCGGCGACCGTTTCCACACCCATCAACTCCGCGTCAAGGCTAACGACATCGGTATGATTCGCTGACGCGCCGCGCTCGGTAAGTTGCATTTTCAGTTCCGCAAACATTTCTGGCGTCGTGAACTCCCGAATATCTTGCGCATCAGCTTTATCCCAGGCGGCCTGCATACGCAAAAAATTCGTTTTCGCGTGCCGCAGGAAACCCGCCGTATCAAAATCGGCCGGAATCGCCGGCGCGGATCCAGATTGCCAATTTACAGGCTGAGGTGCCGAGCCGAGATTGGAACCAACTTCAGGAATACTGCTCCTTTCCATAGGCCCGGCAAAGGCTGGGGTCGGTTGCTGACTTGCGCTTTTCTTCGAGAGCAGACGGAAGAGCACCATTGCCGCGAAGGCGAGCAAACCGATCATTAGTATCGTGCCGATCATGCTGGCAAATTCACCACCAAGACCAAAGTGCGAGAGCAGAGCACCCAATCCGAGTCCCAACAAGGCGCCACCAAGGATACCGCGCCAAGGGCTGGTAGGTGCAGCAGCAGGTGGTGTCGGGCGCGCAGCAGCAGCCGACTGACCCGGACCTTGTGCCGGCGCCTGACGGCTGTAGCTCGGTGACGACTTGCCAAACGACCCGCCACCGCCGAGACGCTTCGCTTCGGCGCTGGAGACTACGACTGTGACGCCCATGATTGCCACCATCAGCGCCATCCAAAACTTTTTCATGTGTCCTCCTGAAAGCTTTACGAGCAGAAAGCGTCTGCTCCAAACGTTATTGCAGACCGCATTGTAAGGAAAGATGTCGACGTATCAAACCCAGGTAGGGGAGAGAGAAACTTCGGGAAAACCGAAGTCAAGGGCCCCATCATCTGGGGATAAATCGAACCGATTCCTGTTACTTGACTCTCTTTACCCGCCACAGCGGGCCCACACAAAAAATTCCTATTGATTTTCAACTAAGGATAGTCACCCACTATGAGATCAATAAAAACTATCAAATTCAAATATCAATAGTCGAGGGCTATTATTCGTTCCCTGCCGTTCAACAACCCAAGGAGAAACACGATGTCACTCATCAACACCAGTATTCAGCCGTTCAACACCACCGCTTATCACGATGGCAAGTTTGTCCCTGTCAGCGACGCCAACCTAATGGGGCAGTGGTCGGTCGTATTTTTCTACCCGGCCGACTTTACCTTCGTTTGTCCGACAGAACTCGGCGACTTGGCAGATCACTATGACACGTTTAAAGCATTGGGAGTGGAAATCTATGCAGTCTCAACAGACACGCATTTTGCCCACAAAGCCTGGCATGACTCGTCAGACACTATCAGCAAGATTCGCTACCCCATGCTAGGCGACCCGACGGGTGCCATCACCCGCAGCTTTGGTGTGATGACCGAGAGCACAGGTCTCGCCCTGCGCGGCACTTTCGTCATCAATCCGGAAGGTCAGATCAAAGTCTGCGAGATTCACGATGACGGCATCGGTCGTGATGCGAAAGAGCTGCTACGCAAAGTGCAAGCTGCGCAGTATGTAGCAGCAAACCCTGGTCAGGTCTGCCCCGCCAAGTGGACACCGGGCGCAGAGACGCTGGCTCCCTCATTGGATCTGGTCGGCAAAATCTGAAGCCAATTTGCAATGAAATACGAGTACCGCTAGGGAAGCGCTGATGAAATAAACCCAGAGGCTTTTGTGGCAAGGTCAATGACACCCAGCCCTGGATGTTGTTGGTCCCCGCGTCGCACAGCGCCGCCGGCTCGCCATAAAACGTGGATTTATTCAGCGCCTCCCTAAATCGGTACTCGATCAACCCTTACTGAATTCGAGGCCATCATGCTGGACCCAGCAATCAAAAGTCAATTGGAAGCCTATCTCGCCAAAATCACGCAGCCTATTGAGATCCGTGCTTCACTTGACCACAGCGAGAAGTCGCAAGAGATGCGCGAGATGCTGCAAGAAATTGCTTCTCTGTCGACGCGCATCACCTACACCGAAAACAATGATGATCAGCGCAAGCCCTCCTTTGCTCTGAGCCGGCAGGGTGAGGACACGGGCATACGGTTCGCGGGCATGCCAATGGGTCATGAGTTTACATCGCTGGTACTCGCGTTGCTGCAGGTAGGTGGCCATCCTTTAAAGGCAAGTACCGAGATCATTGAGCAGATAGGACAGCTTGAGGGCGAGTATGAATTCGTAACCTATATCTCGCTCTCTTGTCAGAATTGTCCGGATGTTGTGCAGGCGCTAAATCTGATGTCTGTCATCAATCCGAAAATTCGCCACACCACGATTGATGGTGCACTTTTTCAGCAGGAAGTGCAGACGCGTCAGATCATGGCCGTGCCCACCGTTTTCCTCAACGGTCAGAATTTTGGTCAGGGACGTATGGCGCTTGAAGAAATTCTTGTGAAGTTGGATACCCGTATCCTTGAACGCGAGACTGAAAAGATCGCGCAAAAGGAAGTTTTCGACGTTCTTGTCGTGGGCGGCGGACCCGCAGGTGCGTCTGCAGCGATCTACTCAGCGCGCAAAGGTATACGCACGGGCGTCGTAGCCGAACGCTTTGGTGGTCAGGTGCTGGACACTCTGGGCATTGAAAACTTCATCTCTGTCAAAGAAACGGAAGGGGCGAAGCTGGTCGCAGCACTCGAACAACACGTCAAGTCCTATGACGTAGACATCATGAATTTGCAGCGTGCTCGTGCTTTGATACCCGGTGAGGTGATTGAAATAAAGCTCGATAGTGGTGCTAATCTCAAAGCAAAATCGGTTGTCATTGCCACTGGCGCGCGCTGGCGTGAGTTGAATGTGCCGGGCGAACGGGAATACCGCAATCGTGGCGTTGCCTACTGCCCTCACTGCGATGGTCCGCTATTCAAGGGGAAACGCGTCGCTGTCGTTGGCGGCGGCAACTCCGGCGTTGAAGCCGCTATCGATCTGGCAGGTATGGCTAGTCATGTGACTCTGATCGAGTTTGATAGCGCCTTGCGTGCAGATGCAGTATTGCAGCGCAAGTTGCACAGCCTGTCGAACGTAAGCATCATCACCAGTGCTCAAACGACCGAAGTGGTTGGCGATGATAGTCGGGTCAGTGGCATGCGCTACATCGATCGCACGACGGGTACCTCAAAACTGATTGCGCTGGAAGGAATCTTCGTTCAGATTGGTTTGCTGCCGAATACCGAGTGGCTAAAAGACACTCTTGCACTGTCGGCGCGAGGCGAGATTGAAGTCGACGCACGCGGTCAGACCTCCGTGCCAGGCGTCTTCGCTGCGGGCGATGTGACCACAGTTCCGTACAAACAAATCATCATCGCGATGGGTGAAGGCTCGAAAGCAGCACTAGGCGCATTTGATCACTTGATTCGAACCTTAGTACCATCTGGTTATATCGAAAAGATAGCCGCCTGATTCTGGCTCAAACATATCAACTCACATCGCTGAAAAAAGCCCCCTGTTTTCGAAAAAGCAGGGGGCTTCAAAATGGGAAACGCCTGCACATGAGCCGGCGTGTTTTTACAATCCTTTACGATGGGAGCGCCGTGACCTCCGTCTTGAACCTGAGGCGCCAGGCATGCAACAGGGGCTCGGTATAACCTGCGGGTTGCTCCAAGCCCTTGAACACAAGATCCGTGGCCGCCTGAAATGCATAGGAGTGTGCAAATTCACTCGACATGGGGCGATAGAACGAATCATCGGCGTTCTGCGCATCGACAACGGTTGCCATGCGCTTGAATGTTTCGCGAACCTGCGCCTCGCTGACCACGCCGTGCAACAGCCAATTGGCGATATGCTGGCTGGAGATACGGAGCGTTGCACGATCTTCCATCAAACCGACGTTGTGGATATCTGGCACCTTGGAGCAACCCACGCCCTGTTCGATCCAGCGCACCACATAACCAAGAATCCCTTGAGCGTTATTGTCCAGCTCCTGCTGGATTTCTTCCGCCGACCAAGTAGGACGCGGAACAACGGGGATCATCAGCAGTTCATCACGCAAACGCTGGATTTCTCCTGCGGTATCACTTTTTTCGAGTTGCTTCTGAATCTCGGCCACATTGACCTGATGGTAATGCAGTGCGTGCAAGGTCGCCGCAGTGGGCGAAGGTACCCACGCGGTGTTGGCACCGGCCTTGGGGTGAGCGATTTTCTGCTCCAGCATTGCGGCCATCAGATCGGGCATCGCCCACATGCCCTTGCCAATCTGACCGCGACCGCGCATCCCACAGGACAAACCGGTGAGCACATTGCTGCGCTCATACGCTGACAACCAGGTCGATGATTTCATGTCGCCCTTGCGCATCATCGGACCAGCGGTCATCGACGAATGCATTTCATCGCCGGTGCGATCAAGGAAACCGGTATTAATGAAGGCTACGCGCGCAGCAGCTTCATGCAAGCAGGCTTTCAGGTTGGTTGAGGTGCGACGCTCCTCATCCATGATCCCTAGCTTGACCGTGTTTTCTTTCAGGCCCAGCAAAGCCTCCACACGACCGAACAATTCCACCGCAAATGCGACTTCTTTGGGTCCGTGCATTTTGGGTTTGACGATGTACACAGAACCGGTGCGCGTGTTGCCTATGTTCTGGCTCGCGGGCCGGTTCAGATCATGCAGCGCGATGGTCACTGTCACGACGGCATCCAGAATGCCCTCAGGGATTTCCTTGTTGTCTACAGTGAGAATCGCCGGGTTGGTCATCAGATGACCGACATTACGGACGAAGAGCAGGGAACGTCCATGCAACTTGACTGGCTGATTATCAGCGCCCGTATACTCACGGTCCGCATTGAGCATACGTGTGAAAAACTTCCCGCCCTTGGATACTGCTTCGGACAAGCTACCTTTCAGAATGCCCAACCAATTTCCGTAAGCTGCCACCTTGTCATCGCCATCCACGACGGTGACCGAATCTTCCAGGTCAAGAATCGTCGACAGTGCGGATTCGATCACGACATCAGTGACACCAGCGGCATCAGCTTTGCCAATTGGCGTGGATCGATCAATGCGAATGTCGATATGCAAGCCATTGTTTTTCAGCAGGACTGACGAAGGCGCCGTAGCCTGGCCCTGGTAGCCAATGAACTGCGCTGCATCGTTGAGTTCAGCATGGCTGCCATCCTTCAGTGTGACGACTAACTTGCCCTCGCTCACCGCATAAGACGTCGCATCAACGTGCGAGCCCTGGTTCAGTGGTGTGGACTGATCAAGAAAATTGCGAACGAAAGCAACGACTTTTGAGCCCCGCACCGGGTTATAGCTGCCAGCACGCGTTGCGCCGTCAGTTTCAGGAATCACATCGGTGCCATACAGCGCATCGTACAGCGAGCCCCAGCGCGCGTTCGCGGCGTTCAGCGCATATCGTGCATTCAGGATGGGCACAACCAATTGCGGACCGGCGGTGAGCGCAAGTTCTGCATCCACGTTGTCGGTGACGACTTTCACCTCCTTGGGCATAGGCAGGAGATAACCGATCGATTCGAGAAATGTACGATAGGCTGCGACATCGGTGATCGGCCCTGGGTGCGCACGATGCCACTGATCGAGTTCGGTTTGCAGGCGATCACGCTCGGCCAGCAGCGCTGCGTTCTTGGGCGCGAGATCATTCACAATCTGCGCAAAACCTTTCCAGAAGTTGTCGCTGTTAATTCCAGTCCCGGGAAGGACTTCGTTCTCGATGAACTGATGCAGAACGGTTGCCACCTGCAATCCGTGGCATTCAGTGCGTGCTGTCATGGTGATTTACCTGTTAAAAAAAATAGCGTGGTTAAAAATAATTCTGCAATCTGTAAGAAGGGCAAGGCACCCCACAGCGGGCATTGTCTTTTTACATCTCTCTGAAAAGCTTACGTAACATATAGCGCCAAGTCGTTCAAGGTTCGTCCCTGCGCATGCGGTGTTATGCCGAGCTCTTCCAGGGGTGCATTCGAACGGTTTACCCAGAAGGTGCGGTAACCAAACCAGGCGGCGCCACAGACATCCCAGCAATTGCTGGACACGAACAAAGTATCTTTGGCAGACACGCCCAGCGTGTCGGGGCCGAGTTGGTAGGCTTCGGGTGCTGTTTTGAATTTTTCGACGGTATGAACCGAGAGCACTTGAGTAAATAAATCACTCATGCCGGCCGCCTGCACTGCGGCTTCCAGCATTTCCGGATTGCCGTTGGAAAGAATCGCGAGCTTGAGACCCTTGCCCTTGAGCGACTTCAGCACGGCGAGGTTTTCGGGAAAAGCCTCGAGCCTCGCGTACTGACCCATGATCCGGGTTTGCGCATCAAGTGTCAGTTCCAGGCCGAGCTTGCGGCAAGTGAATACCAGCGCATCCTGAGTCACTTCCCAGAAAGGCTTGTAAGTATTTGAGAGCGTGCGCAGGCGCGTGTACTCGATCTGCTTGTCGCGCCACAATTCAGCGACCGCAGCCCCTTTGCCGGGGAATAGGCGTTCGGCCAGCGCGCCAATGGAATACACATCGAAAAGCGTACCGTAAGCGTCAAAAACAATGGCCTGAACAGACATGGGGAAGTCCCTGAAGGAGTGCCCTCGAAGTATATTCAGTCAGAAAAGCTATAAACCCTCACAAAAGTCGCTTCACTTGTGCTTTTTAGTCACAAGTTAGGGGCCTGAGGCGCTGGCAAACGACCAAACCCGAGCCTGGCTCTCCGGCGCCGGGATTGGTCATGAAAGACCTTTTATACGTCGATATTGCCCGCCGAGAGCGCGTTCAACTCGATGAAAGCCCGACGCGGCTCGACATCGTCGCCCATGAGTGTCGTGAAAATCTGGTCTGCAGCAATCGCGTCTTCGATCTGGACTCTTAACAGACGGCGTACCGTCGGATCCATGGTCGTTTCCCATAGCTGCTCCGGGTTCATCTCGCCCAGGCCCTTGTAGCGCTGCTTGGACACATTACGCTCAGCCTCATCGCGTAGCCAGCCCATCGCCTGATGGAAGTCCGCGATGGCAGATTCACGCATCTTCTCGCCACTTCCGCGACGTACCACCGCACCGGGGCCTATCAGCCCCTTGAAAGTTGCCGCCGCCTCAGCCAGTACGCCGTAATCGGGCCCGTGCACAAATTCGGCATCAATCACGCTCACTTTCAGGTTGCCGTGATGACGGCGCGCTATGCGCAACAAGTGGCGAGCCGACAGCGCATCCGAACTGACGCTGATCTCAACTGCAGGGTCGTTAACTTCAGCGCTCAAGGCCGCCGCTGACTGCTCGGCAGCCTCGGTGGTATCCAGATTGAGCGTCACGCCTGTCATGATCGCCGACAGTGCAGCATCATCAATCGCACGCGACAAGCGCTTGATGATGGCGTTCGCGGTGTTGTACTTTCGTACCAGCTCGGAAAGCGCATCGCCGGAAATCGGCGTGCCGTTTTCTGTGGGCACCAGCGCTGCATCATTCAGCGCGATCTGCATCATGTAGCCGGCTTCTTCCAGATCATCCTTCAGATAACGCTCGTCCTTGCCATGCTTGACCTTGTACAAGGGCGGCTGGGCAATATAGACATGACCACGCTCGACGAGCAGCGGCATCTGGCGATAGAGCAGCGTGAGCAGCAAGGTGCGGATGTGGGCACCATCAACGTCCGCATCCGTCATGATGATGATGCGGTGATAGCGCAGTTTGTCGATATTGAATTCATCCGCGCCTATCGACGTGCCCAGAGTCGCAATCAGGGTCGTGATCTGTTCCGAAGACAGCATTTTTTCGAAACGCGCTTTTTCGACATTCAGCACCTTGCCGCGCAGCGGAAGAATCGCCTGGAATTTGCGGTCGCGCCCTTGTTTGGCCGATCCGCCCGCAGAGTCACCCTCGACGATATACAACTCGCACAAGGCGGGATCTTTTTCCTGACAGTCGGCGAGCTTGGCCGACAAGCCCAGCCCATCCATCACGCCCTTGCGGCGAGTC
>JACCDM010880983.1_pt1 | contig 10914 bp, 10 predicted proteins | sample 7445851 | NCBI WGS metagenome assembly JACCDM01 (sample SAMN15323438, study PRJNA562643) | freshwater metagenome | isolation source: river surface water | place: USA:Blue River Watershed | collected 2017-08-16
CTGCAGGCGCGCGCAGAGCTCGCGGCAAAAGGCTTCGAAGCCATCGGCCGCCGGCTGCAGGCCGTGGTGCACATGCACCGCCCGCACCTGGCCGAGCCAGCGCTCGGCACAGGCGCACAACAGGGCCGTCGAGTCGGCGCCGCCCGAAAGCGCCACCGCAAAAGGAAGGCCCGGGCAGAAATCCGCCAGGGCCTCGTCGGGAGAGCGTGGCATGCCGCGCGGGCTTACTTGCCCGCCTTGGTGTCGGTGAAGCGGCCGTAGCTTTGCAGCCGCTCGTAGCGGCGCTCGAGCAGCTCCTTGACCTTGAGGTCGGCCACCTGGCGCCAGGCATCGGCCAGCGCGCGCTTGAGGAAGGCCATGGTCTGCTCGTGGTCACGGTGGGCGCCGCCCACCGGCTCGCTGACGATCTTGTCGACCAGGTTCAGGGCCTTGAGGCGGTGGGCGGTGATGCCCAGGGCTTCAGCAGCCAGCTCGGCCTTCTCGCCGGTCTTCCAGAGGATGGAGGCGCAGCCTTCCGGGCTGATGACCGAATACACCGAATACTGCAGCATCAGGACCTGGTCGGCCACCGAGATGGCCAGCGCGCCGCCAGAGCCGCCCTCACCGATGATGGTGGTGATGATCGGCACTTCCAGCTGGGCCATCTCGAAGATGTTGCGGCCAATCGCCTCGGACTGCCCTCGCTCCTCGGCGTCGATGCCAGGATAGGCGCCGGGCGTGTCGACGAAGGTGAACACCGGCAGCTTGAACTTCTCGGCCGTCTTCATCAGGCGCAGCGCCTTGCGGTAGCCCTCGGGCTTGCTCATGCCGAAGTTGCGCAATGCGCGTTCCTTGGTGTCGCGCCCTTTTTGATGACCCAGCACCATGCAGGGCTGGCCATTGAAGCGGGCCAGGCCGCCGACGATGGAGAGGTCGTCAGCGAAGTGGCGGTCGCCGTGCATCTCGACAAAGTCGGTGAACAGCGCCTGCACATAGTCGAGCGTGTAGGGCCGCTCGGGGTGGCGGGCGATCTTGGTGATCTGCCAGGGCGTCAGATCGCTGTAGATGTCTTTGGTCAGCTGCTGGCTTTTCTTGCTCAGCTGGTCGATTTCGTCGGTGATGTCCACCGCCGACTCGCTTTGCACATAGCGCAGCTCTTCGATCTTGGCTTCAAGTTCGGCAATGGGTTGCTCGAAGTCGAGAAACGTGCGTTTGGCCAAGTTTTACTCCTCAATTGGTGACAGGCTGGGGCCTGTCCATTCGCCCTGAGCTTGTGGATGGGTATCCGACGCTGGGCCGGGGCAAGCCCCGCCCGAACAGGGGGTTCAGTCCAGGGCGTCAGACTCAGTAAGCCACAGGCAACGGGTCCAGCGAGCGCCAAATATACCAAGTCGCCACCGTGCAGTACGGGGACCAGGCCTGGGCCACCTCGCGCGCGTCGCTGCGGCTGACCGGTTCGCCCGAGAAATAGTTGCGGCTGATGCCGTTGATCAGCCCCACATCATCGAGCGGCAGCACATTGGGTCGCATCAGGTGGAAGATGAGGAACATCTCGGCGGTCCAGCGACCGATGCCGCGGATGGCCACCAGCTCGGCGATGATGGCTTCGTCGTCCATCTCCTGCCAGCCCTTGACGTGCACGGCACCGGAGTCGAAGTGCAGCGCCAGGTCCACCAGGTATTCCACCTTGCGCGCCGACAGGCCGGCCGAACGCATGTCGTCCACCTTGAGCTTGAGCACCCCGGCCGGGGTGAGCTTGCGCGAGAGGCCGGCAAAGCGGTCCCAGACCGACTGCGCGGCCTTGACCGAAATCTGTTGGCCCACGATGGAGCGGGCCAGGGTGACGAAAGCGTCGCCGCGCGACTCCAGGATCGCATCGCCAAACTGGGGAATGAGCTTCTTCATCACCCGGTCCTTGCGCGCCAGGTGAGCGCAGGCCTCGGCCCAGTAGGCCGGGGTGACGGGCGTGACCTTGCTCACGCCTTGGCCTCCCAGGTGGTCCCGGTGGGCGAGTCCTTGAGCACAATGCCCGCCGCCAGCAGGGCGTTGCGGATGCGGTCGGCTTCGGCAAAGTTCTTGGCGGCCTTGGCCTCGGCACGCGCCTGGATCTGTGCCTGGATGGCCGCTTCGTCGAGTCCGGCGCCCGATTGCAGGTAAGCGGTCGGCTCGGCCTGCAGCAGCCCGAGCACACCGCCCAGGGCCTGGAGCAGGCCGGCCAGCTCGGGCGAACGGCTGCGGTTGACCTCGCTGGCCAGATCGAAGAGCACGGCCACCGCCTCGGGGGTGCCAAAGTCCTCGTCCATCGCGGCCTTGAAGCGGGCGGCATAAGGGTTGGCCCAGTCGATGGCGGTGGGCACCGGCGGCACCGCCTGCAGCGCGGTGTAGAGGCGCCGCAGCGCGCCCTTGGCGTCCTGCAGATGCACATCGCTGTAGTTGAGCGGGCTGCGGTAATGGCTGCGCACCACGAAAAAGCGCACGGTCTCGGCATCGAAGGCCTGAAGCACATCCCGGATGGTGAAGAAGTTGCCCAGGCTTTTGGACATCTTCTCGTTGTCCACATTGATGAAGCCGTTGTGCATCCAATTGCGAGCAAACGTGCCCTGGCCCAAAGCACCTTGGCTTTGCGCGATCTCGTTTTCGTGGTGCGGGAACTGCAGGTCCGCGCCGCCGCCATGGATGTCGAAAGTCTCGCCCAGCAGTTCACAGCTCATGGCCGAGCATTCGATGTGCCAGCCTGGACGGCCCGGACCGAAAGGGCCGTCCCATTTGCAGTCTGGTGGCTCGGCCGGTTTGGCCGCCTTCCACAGCACGAAGTCCAGCGGATCGTTCTTGCCCGACTCGACCGCCACGCGCTCACCCGCGTTCAATTCGTCGAGCGATTTGCCCGAGAGCCTGCCGTAGCCAGGGAACTTGCGCACGGCGTAGTTGACGTCGCCGTTGCTGCTGCGGTAGGCCAGGCCCTGGTTTTCCAGGCGGCCGATCATGGCCAGCATCTGCGGCACGTAGTCGGTGGCGCGCGGCTCGTGCTGCGGCCGCTCGATGCCCAGCGCGTCGGCGTCCTGGTGCAGCGCATCGATCATGCGGTCGGTCAGGTGGCGGATGGTCTCGCCATTGTCCAGGGCGCGCTGGATGATCTTGTCGTCGATGTCGGTGATGTTGCGGACATAGGTGACCCGGTAGCCGCTGGCCTTGAGCCAGCGCTGCACGACATCGAAGGCGATCATGGAGCGGGCATGGCCCAGGTGGCACAGGTCATAGACCGTCATGCCACAGACGTACATGCGCACATGCCCCGGTTCCAGGGGCTGAAAATCGGCGACTGCACGGGTGAGCGTGTTGAAAATGCGCAAGCTCATGGATGAAGATCGAAAAGCAGGGAACCCTGGCGGTTCGCAGACAAGACGGGGAAGGAACGGCGGCAAAACGGTGGCCGCCCCTGCGAAGCGGTCCTCGTGCCGGAGGTGCTCCGCTACAATCGCCCGCAGTATAGCCGTCCACCATGACGGGCCAACATGCGCACTTTCCCCCCCTTGACCTTTGCTTCGATCCGCGGCTTGTCGGTGCAGATTTGCCTGGCGAGTCTGGCCTGGCTGGGCAGCCTGGCCCACGCCGATGTCTATGACGATGTGGAACGCCTGATCCGCAACGGGCAGCTCGAGCGTGCCCAGCAGGCCAGTGCGGAGCACCTCAAGAAATCCCCGCAGGATCCGCAAATGCGGCTGCTGAGCAGCCGCATCCTCGACGCGCAGGGCAAACCCCATGAGGCGGCGGGCCTGCTCGAATCGCTGACGCTGGAATTTCCCGAACTGCCCGAGCCCCACAACAACCTGGCCGTGCTCTATGCACGCGCCGGACGCATGCAGGAGGCGCTCGAGAGCCTGAACAAGGCCCTGCTGGCACGCCCGGACTACGCCGTGGCCCTGGAAAACCTGGGCGACCTGCACCTGAGCCTGGCACTGCACGCCTACCAGCGCGCCAGCCGGGCGCCTGCTCCTCCGGCCAGCGCCTTGCGCAAGGCCCAAACCCTCGCCCCGCTGCTCAAGCGCTGAGGGCGATCCAGAAAGCCGCTCTGTCCATGTTCAAACGCCATTTCCTGCGCACCGTCGCCACCCTGGGCTTGCTGGCCGCCACCGCTGGCCATGGTCTGGCCAATGGCATCAGCAAAGTGCAGATCACCACCTCGCTGGGGGTGATCGAGGCCGAGTTGTATGCTGACAAGGCCCCGCGCACCGTGGCCAACTTCCTGCAATACGTGAAAGACCGGCACTACGATGGCACGGTGTTTCACCGCGTGATCGCCAACTTCATGGTGCAGGGTGGTGGTTTCGACACCAAGTACCAGCAAAAGCCCACCCGCGCGCCCATCCAACACGAAGGCCGCGCTGCCCTGGCCGCGGGCCTCAAGAACACGACCGGCACCCTGGCGATGGCGCGCACCAACGACCCGCATTCGGCCACTTCGCAGTTCTTCATCAATGTGGTGGACAACGCCTTCCTGGATCCGACCCCCATCCCCGAAGGTGATCCAGTCAAGCGCTTTGAATTCCAGGGCCGCGTCTACGAAAACATCCCGCGCAGCCAACTGCTCAATGCGCCGCAGCTCTACGGCTACACCGTTTTTGGCAAAGTCACGTCCGGCATGGACGTGGTCCAGAAAATCCGCAACACGCCCACCGGCAAAGGCGGCCCCTTCCCGACCGATGTTCCCCAGACGCCGGTCATCATCCAGTCCATCACCCTGCTTCCCTGAGAGAACCACATGAGCAATCCGCAAGTCGAACTCCACATCGTCGACATGGGCGTCATCACCCTCGAACTCGATGCCGAAAAAGCCCCCAAATCCACCGCCAATTTCCTGGCGTATGTGAACAAGGGCCACTACGACCGCACGATCTTTCACCGCGTGATCGACGGCTTCATGATTCAGGGCGGTGGCTTCGAGCCCGGCATGACCCAAAAGCCCACCGACGCGCCGATCGACAACGAGGCCAACAACGGTCTGAAAAACGACAAATACACCGTGGCCATGGCCCGCACCCAGGCCCCCCACTCGGCCACCGCGCAGTTCTTCATCAACGTGGCCGACAACGCCTTCCTCAACCACACCGCCCCTTCGCTGCAGGGTTGGGGCTACGCGGTGTTTGGCAAGGTGGTCAAGGGCACCGAGATCGTCGACCGGATCCGTGGCGTCAAGACCGGCCGCAACGGCTTCCATGACGATGTGCCCAAGGAAGACGTGGTCATCGAAAAGGCCGTCGCCCTCTGAGCCCCATGACGTCTTCGGCCGCCTTGAACGCGTGGGGCAGCCTGCAGGCGCCCGCCCATTGGCAGGCCGTGGACCTGGTGTCCGATCTGCACCTGCAGGCCACCGAGCCCGGCACCTTCGAGGCCTGGCGCGCGCACATGCTGCACACCACGGCAGACGCCGTGCTGCTGCTGGGCGATGTGTTCGAGGTCTGGGTGGGTGATGACGCGGTCGCCCACGACCCTTTTCTGCAGGCCTGTGCCGAAGTCCTGCAGCAGGCCTGTCGGCACAAAGCCGTGGCCTTCATGCCCGGCAACCGCGACTTTCTGGTCGGCCCGGCCTTTCTGCAAAGCTGCGGCGTGCAGCCGCTGCCAGACCCCACGCTGCTGCACTGGGGCAAGCAGCGCATCTTGCTCAGCCACGGCGACGCCCTGTGCCTGGGCGATGAGGCTTACCAACGCTTTCGGGCCGTGGCCCGCACCGCCGCCTGGCAAGCCGAATTTCTGGCCCGGCCACTGGCCGAGAGGCTGGCCATGGCCCAGGCCATGCGGGCCCAAAGCGAAGCGCACAACCAGAGCATGCAGAGCTTTGCCGACGCCGACGCGGCCATGACGCGGCAATGGCTGGAGGCGGCCGGCAGCCAGCACCTGATCCACGGCCACACCCATCGGCCGGCCGACCACACGGTCGCGGATCTGCCCAGCGGTTTGCGGCAGGTGCTCAGCGACTGGCATGTCACGCCGGAGCACCGGCGCAGCCAGGTCCTGCGTCTGCACCGCGATGGCCGATCTGAGCGCTTGGCGCCTGCAGGGGGCTGAATCCTTGAAGCACCTGCGCTCGCCCTGGCTGCTGGGCACCACAGCGTTGCTGGCCTGGGCCCTGCTCTGGGATGCCAGCGGACTCGATTTGCAGGTCATGCAGCTGTGGGGCACGGCCCAGGGCTTTCCGCTCAAGGCCCAGCCCTGGCTCTCGCAGGTGCTGCACCAAAGGGCGCAGCAAGCCGCCATGGGGGTCTACCTGCTGATGTGGCTGACGGTCTGGTGGCCCTGGGGCCCCTGGCGTGCCCTGACGCGCCGTGAGCGCACGGCCGCCGCCCTGGCGGTCACCGCCAGCGTGCTGTCGGTGAGTGTGCTCAAGCATTTCAGCCTGACCAGCTGCCCCTGGGACCTGCGCCTCTTTGGCGGACCGGCGGACTACGTGTCCCACTGGGCCTGGGGACTCAGGGACAACGGGGGGGGCAAATGCTTCCCCGGGGGCCATGCCTCCTCGGCCTTCGGCTTTCTGGCACTGAGCCTGCCTTTTCTGCTGTCCGGGCAGGCCCCGCTTCGCCGCCATGGCTGGCGGCTGCTGGTCGGCACGGTGCTGGTGGGCCTGGTCTTCGGGGCCACCCAGACCGTGCGCGGCGCCCACTACCCCAGCCACACCTTCTGGACCGCCTGGATCTGCTGGACGGTCGGGCTGGGGGTCTACCACCTCGTGGCGCCCCGCGCTTCAAAGCCGCGGGACTGAGCCCCTGCCCCGCGGACCTCAGCGCCGCAGCAACTGCTTGAGCGCGTTCTGCAGGCGACGGGCGCTGGCTTCGTCGTGAGCACTGCCCAGCACCTGCGCCACATCCTGCGCCCAGGTTTCGGCCGGCCCGGCCTCGTGGCGGCGGGTCAGCAGCTGCAGCTGAAGGGCCCGGCGATCGGCCAGGTGCTCGGCGGGGGTCGGCACTTCGGCGGCCATCTCCAAGCGCAACAGCGACTGCGCCGCCCCGCCCGGCTGGGCCTCGCGCGAGAGGGCCTGGACCCAGGCCTGACGCGACGCCGCTTGAACGCCCTTGCCCAGGGCCTGTGCGGTGGGCAAGGCGTCGGCCTGACGCGCCTGCCAGGCCGAGAGCAGCTGGGTCAGGGTCTCACCGTGGGCCTGGACCGCCAGTTTGCGCAAGGCCTGCTCGGCATGTTCACGCGCTTCGCGCTGGGCTCGGAAAGCGGCATCCCCCAGACGCGGTCCTCGGTCTTGGGCCACCCGCTCATCGCGGCGATCGAAGCCGACCCCACGCGGCCCCCGCTCGGTGCGGTCTGCACGCTCGACACCGCGCCCGCCTGCACGGGCATCGCGGCGGCCGGCCTGGGGCACGAGCGCTTCACTTTTCTTCTGGCCAGGGCGGTCATCGCCACGCACCGCCACCACCGGCCGCGCCGGCTTGGGCGCCACAGGCGCCTCAGACACGGCAGGCACAGCCACCGCTTCGGCGGCATCGCCGGCCACGGCCGAGTCGGCTCCCTCGCTCGTGCTGGCGGGTGTTGGCTCGGCCGCCACCGCCGCAGCGACCTGCTCGCTGGCCACCGACTGGGCACGCAGGGCCTCGTCGAGCGCGGCCACGGCAGCGCGGATGCGCGCGGCATCGCCCGAAGCGTTGGCCGCTTCGACCGCTTTGGCCGCCTCCAGCACCGCCTTGTCGCGGGCGCTGAGCTGCGCTTCGGCCTGGTTGCGGACAGCGCCCTTGCGCTGGAAAGCCTCGTCGATCGGTTTGCGGAACGCCTCCCAGAGCTTTTGCTCGGTCTTGCGATCGAGCGGGACCGCCTGGGCCTCTTGCTGCCAACGCTGCTGCAGCGCCTTGACGGCGTCGATGCGCAGCTGCGGCGCCGCCCCCAAGGCCTTGGCCTCGTCGATCAGGGCGTGGCGGCGCTGGGTGCTTGCCTTCTGGGCGGCCTCCAGACGACCGGCCGCGGCGTGGATGGTCGCCTTCCATTGCGGCTGAAGCTCCGCATAGGCTTTCTCGCTCAGGTGCCCCGCGCTGCGCCAGCGCTCGGAGAACTGATGGATGTCGCGGGCCTGGCTGCGCCAATCGCTGGCCTCGCCATGGGCGGCGGTCCAGGCCTTGACCTCTTCGATGAGCTGCAATCGCAGCGATTTCTGCGCCGCCGATTCCTGCTTGACCTGGTCCAGCCAGGCCTGCACCGTCTTGTAGGCCTCGTTGCAGGCAGCGTCGAATTTCTTCCACAGGGCATGGTTGGGCAAACCGCCCTGGTCGGTCTGTTTCCAGGCTTCCCGCAATTGGCGCAGGGCCTCCTGCATCTTGCGTCCGCCCAGGGTGGGCGATTTGTCCGGGCCCAGCAAGCCTTCGGCCCGGGTGAGCAGTTCCTGTCGCAGCTGGTCGGCCCGCCAGCGCTGCCAGCCTTCGAGTTCACCCGCCGAGGTCAGGGCCTGGTGCACCCGGGCGTCCAGCGCCGGGTCCAGTTGCTTGCCGTGGGTCTTGAGGGCCTCGCGTAAGGCGCTGGCGGCCCCGGCGCTGGCCTTGCCATGGCCTTCGGCCAATTCTTTTTCCAGCGCTTGCAACTCCTGCAGCACCGCCTGGGTGGCCTGCTCACGCAGGGCCTGCCGCTCTGCCGGGTCGATGCGGGCTTTGGCGTTGCGGACCGCAGCGGTAGGGGCGGCCTTGGCGGGCGCCTCACCGCGCAGGCTGCGGATTTCGTCGGCCCAGACCGGCACATTGGGCAGGGGGGCATCAGGCTGCTGCACGGCGGCATCGGCCTGCTGCAAGGCGGCGTCAAAGCCGGCCCAGACCGCCTGCAGCTGGTTGCGTGAGGCCTCCAGCTGGGGCGGGAATTTGAGGTCCACACTGGCCCATGCGCTGTCCTGGGTGAGCGCCTGGGCCTGCAAGGACCAGCCCTGCACATCCGCCTGCAGGGCCTGGCGGTTCGCATGGGCCTCCTGCAAAGGCTTGGTCGAGAGCACCTCGACACGCTGGGCCAGCAAAACGGCGGCCTCGCGCTGCACCATCACCTGGTGCTGCAGGTCTTCGACGCGGCGGACCACCTCGGCAAGCCGGTTCTTGAGTCCCGCCAGCGGCTCGCGCGAGAGCGGTGCGCCGGCCTTGGCGGCATCGCGCTGCCAGGCCAGGGCATCGGCGATGTTGAGGCGGCTGCCCGCCAGCAGCTGCTCGCCACGCTCCAGCCACTGCGCCGCCAGCAGCTCCTGCTCACGGGCGCGCTTGAGTTCGTCCAGGCGGTCCTTGAGGACTTTGGCCGCGCCCTTGTCCCGCACCGCCATTTCGCGGTAGACGTCCTGCAAGGACGCCATTTCCGGTCCGGTGGCCAGCCACTCGCGCAGGCGTGCGCTGCGTTCACCCGATGTCGCCGCGGCAAAGGCGCCACCGGTCAGCTGGTCCAAGGAAGAAATGTCGGCAGAAGAATGGCTCGAAGTCACGTTGTTACACCCTGTGGGCCAGTACGCGTTGCGCCCGGCCTTTGCAAATCAATCGCCTATTGTCCCCGCAAAGCGACACCGCCCCGGAGACCGTCCACCGGTCGGGGCCAAAGCGGCAAGAATAGATCAACGGTTATATGAAAACGTATTTTTATGATTGACTTCGTATGAAGTGAGTTCCTAGAATCGGGGCCGCATTCCGATCAGGGATAACCCTGAACAGACCTTATGGCCCAAACGACCGTAGTGGCCCCTCTGGTGCCCACTGCTGGGTTGGCCAGCTCCCGCCCCTTGTTTTTCGGTTCCAACCCGCACAGGCAAGGCCTTCAAGAGGAAAGCATGACCGCACGCACAGCCCCACAGCGGCAATGGCAATCGCTCTCCAGCCTGTTCCTGGACATCCGGGAGGGCTTCGTCGAGATCACCCGGCACAGCCTGGCCCTGCTGGGCATGGTCCTGCTGGCGGTGGTGCTGACCTTTGCCGCCCGGCCCAGCCTGCAAAACAGCGCCAGCGAGTGGCTGATGGGCTGGCTCACCAGCCGGCAGGACGAGACGCTGGCGCGGGCCGTGCAGGACCTGCTGCCCGAGCAGGCCAAGGTCACGCATTGGCTCAGCCGCAAATACAAAGTGGCCCCGCTGGCATTGGAAAAGCTGGTGGCCGAAGCCTGGCAACTGGGCCAACTCAGCCAGCTGCCCCCCACCCTGGTGCTGGCCGTGATGGCGGTCGAGTCGGGTTTCAACCCCTTTGCCAGAGGCACACAGGGCGCGATGGGGCTGATGCAGATCGAGCCCGTGGCCCACGCGGAGACCCTGCGCCAGTTTGGCGGCCAGCTGGCCGCTTTCGATCCCCTGACCAACCTGCGCATCGGCGCGCGCCTGCTGCAGGCCAACATCAAGACGGCGGGCTCGGTCGAGGAAGGCCTGCGCCTGTATGGCCGCGCCTCCGGACAGGCCAACGAACAGGCTTATGTGGAGCGGGTGATGGGCGAATACCAGCAGATGGAGCGCATCATCCGCGGTCAGGCCGGCATGGGCGCCGCGGTGGGCGCAGGCCAGCGCCCCTGATCCCGCGCACCCGAGCCCGCGCACATGAGCCCGCGCACCTGGGCCGGCACGCCCGAGCCCTGGCTGGCCTCGGCTACACTTGGTGGGTGCGCAACTGGCGATAGGAAGCCCCCCTGGGCTTCTGACGTGGAAAGCGGCGGCCAGCCCCGCCCAAGACCACTGGGGAGCGCGCAGCGGACCATCCGCTTTGAGCCGTTCGCCTGGGCAGCCCTTGTCAGCGCTTTTCCAAGTCTCGCCAAGGTTCCATCTTTTTGAAGGACTGCCATGTACCACCGCAACATCCTGATTGAACAGACCGATCCCGAGCTGTTTGCCGCCATCCAGGCCGAACACGCCCGCCAGGAACACCACATCGAACTGATCGCGAGCGAAAACTACGCCTCGCCTGCCGTCATGGCCGCCCAGGGCAGCCAGCTGACCAACAAATACGCCGA